>ENA-OPBG01001575-OPBG01001575.1-human-gut-metagenome-genome-assembly--contig:-NODE-1575-length-15312-cov-4.338468_pt1 | contig 15312 bp, 13 predicted proteins | sample MGYA00241065_ERZ501446 | MGnify/ENA primary metagenome ERZ501446 (study PRJEB25962, sample SAMEA2042632) | human gut metagenome | biome: human gut; feature: human-associated habitat; material: faeces...
CACGAGAAAAGCTGAACAAACGTCCAAGACGTGAGCAATTTACCGTTCACCGTACACATATAACCGCTCGACCGTAGAAAGCTTCAGGGGCGCGCGACCAGCCGGTAAGGTCCCTGTTAATAGACGATGTCAGAATGCGCGATACGTGAGGAGTGGTGACATAGATGCCCAAGCCTATGGAGCCCGGTCGCGGCGCGGAGGAGCATGAGGGGCAGGGGCTGCCCACGGTGCTGCAGGAAAGAGAAACGCTTCTCTCCGTCCGAGACATCTACAAGTCATTCGGCTCGAACGACGTCCTCAAGGGCATCAGCCTCGACCTGTGCGCGGGCGAGGTCCTCGCCCTCATCGGTGGCAACGGTGCCGGCAAGTCGACGCTCATGAAGATCATCATGGGCATCTACAACCCGGACAGCGGCGAGGTGCTGATCGAGAACCAGAAGGTCGACGTCTCCAACCCCAAGGTCGCCCTCGAGCACAGCATCTACATGGTGCCCCAGGAGCCGATGCTGTTCCCCAACATGACCGTCCGTGAGAACGTGACCATCGGCTTCGAGGCCAAGCAGGCCGAGCTCGACCGCGAGCTCGAGGAGGTCATGAACGAGGTCGGCTGGCACCTCGACCCTGACCGCAAGGCCTCCACGCTCTCCATCGCCGAGCAGGGCATGGTCGAGATCCTGCGCGGCCTCATGCGCCACTCCAAGGTGCTCATCCTCGACGAGCCCACGAGCGCCCTCACCTTCGACGAGGTCAACGCGCTGTTCTCCTGCGTCGAGGAGCTGCGTAAGAAGGGCATCGGCATCATCTACATCACGCACCGCCTCGCCGAGGTCTTCCAGATCTCCGACAAGGTCTCCATCCTGCGCGACGGCATCGTCACCATGCAGGGGCCGACCAAGGACTTCACGCGCGAGGACCTGGTCAAGGGCCTGCTCCCCGACAACGCCGGTGGCGTCAAGCGTCGCGCCGAGGCCACGGCCCGCGAGATCGACTACACGGCCGTGCCCGTGCTGGAGCTCCAGAACTTCAGCGGCTACGGCTTCGCCGACGTGAACCTCAAGGTGTACCCGGGCGAGATCGTGGGCCTGGCCGGCGTCATCGGCGCGGGCCGCACCGAGATGGCCACCACCATCTTCGGTCGCGACAAGGTGCTCGGCGGCAAGGTCCTTCTCGACGGCAAGGACATCACGGGCCTCTCCACGCGCCGCGTCATCGCCGCGGGCGTCAACTACGTTCCCGAGGACCGCTTCCGTGACGGCCTCTTCCGCATCCGCGACGTCGAGGAGAACACCTCGAGCGCGCTTCTCGGCGGGGGCCTGGGGCGCTTCTTCTTCAACCAGAAGGAGGCCAACCGCGTGGCCCAGGGCTACGTGGACAGCTTCCGCACCAAGGTCACCAGCCTCTCGCAGGAGGTGGGCGGCCTCTCGGGCGGCAACCAGCAGAAGATCGTCATCGGGCGCGCCTTTGCCACCTCGCCGCGCCTCGTCATCCTCGACGAGCCCACGCGCGGTATCGACGCGGCTGCCCGCGGCGACGTCTACGCGGTCCTGCAGGAGCTGCGCAAGACCGGCGTCTCCATCCTGCTGATCTCCTCCGACATGGAGGAGGTCGTCGAGCTGGCCGACCGTGCGCTCACCATGTTCCAGGGCCGCATCAACGGCGAGTTCCTCAAGGGCGACATCACGCAGGACAACCTCATGTCCGCCTCCTTCGGCGTGGTCAAGGGGGCGAGAAGCGCATGACGTCTTGCTTTCCTACCAGCCGCGTTCTGACCATTGCGATTCTCGAGAGGGGGTGCGAGCCGTGCAGCAAGTGAAGAAGCTCCTGAAGGCGAGGGGTCTGACCAGCTTTCTGTTTCTGATCGCGCTCTTCGTGGTCGTGGGCACCATCAACCCGGCCTTCCTGAGCCCCGCTAACGTCTCCGCCTGCTTCAACACGTCCGTCGTCTACACGCTCATCGCCGTCGGCATGGCGTTCACGCTGCTCATCGGGGAGATCGACGTCTCCGTGGGCGCCAACCTCGGCCTCACCGCGGCCGTGGTGGGCAGCATGCTGCGCGACGGCCAGCCCCTCGTCCTCGCCTGCGCGGTGGGCATCCTCATCGGCGTGGCCATCGGCCTGATCAACGCCTGGGGCGTCGCGGTCATGAAGGCCCCGTCGCTCATCTTCACGCTCGGCACCAACGGCGTGCTGCGCGGCATCATCTACGTCTACACCAACGGCGCCTGGGTCGAGAACCTGCCCAAGGAGTTCAAGGACTTCTCCTCGGTCACGGCCGTCGGCGACCTCACCGTCTACTACTGCGTGACCGTGCTTCTGGTCATCGTCATCCACCTGCTGCTCACGCGGACGCGCCGCGGCCGCTACTTCGCCGCGGTGGGCGACAACGCCCAGGGCGCCACGCTCGTCGGCCTGCCCACGCTCAAGACCAAGGTCCTCGCCTACGTCATCTGCGGCGTCATGGCGGCCATCGGCGGCATCATCTTCTGCAGCCGCATCGGCTTCGTGACCCCGATGAGCGGTGACGGCTACGAGATGAAGGCCATCGCGGCCTGCGTGCTCGGCGGCGTCTCCCTGCTCGGCGGCGTTGGCACGGTGATCGGCTCCGCCATCGGTGCGGTCATCATGGCCTCGATCAGCTACCTGCTCGTCTTCATGGGCTTCTCGTCCAACTACGACAACGCCATCACCGGCGTCATCCTGATCGTGATCGTGGTTGCCGACGCCCTCATCCAGCACAGGTCCGTCGTCAAGAACCGTAGGGCAAGGCTGCTCGCGCGCGTCTCCTCCGAGGGCACCGCCGCACCCGAGCAGACTGCGGAAGGGGGTGAGGCATAGATGATGGAGAAGATCAAGGGCTTCCTCTCCCGTGGCCAGGCGAGCTGGAACATGATCCTCGTGGTCCTTCTCGTCCTCGAGTTCGTGATCTTTGGCGCCGCCAACGACAAGTTCCTGCGCCCGGCGCTGCTCTTCACCAGCCTCAACGACAGCCTCCCCACCTTCATGATCTCCATCTTCGTGACCATGGTCATGATTACGGGCGGCATCGACATCCAGGTGGCCTCGCTCATCGGACTCACGTCCATCACCATCGGCGTGGCCTGGCAGGACTTCGGGTTCTCCATCTGGGGGGCCGTGGCGCTCGCCGTCGTTCTCGTCCTGCTCTGCGGCGCGTTCTCGGGATTCCTGATCGCGTACTGTAGGGTCCAGGCAATGGTCGTCACGCTGGGCGGAAGCTTCCTGTACTCGGGCATCGCGCTTCTCATCTCCACGCTTTCCAGCACCGAGAGCTACCAGGGCATCAGCGGCTTCCCTGAGGAGTTCCGCTTCATAGCGAGCTTCAAGGTCTTCGACGTGATCCCGTTCCAGTTCGTCATCTATGGCGTGATGCTGGTCATCGCCTTCATCCTGCTGCACAAGACCAAGTACGGCCGCAGGGTGTTCCTCACCGGCGTCAACCAGAGCGCCGCGGAGTACTCGGGCATCAACACCCGTCGCGTGATTATGTCCACCTACGTGCTCTCCGCGCTCTCCGCCGCGATTGCCGGCATCGTGCTCACCGCGTACCTGGGCACGGCCAAGTCCGACCTCGGCGGCGACCTCACGATGGACATCGTCACCGCGGTGGTCCTGGGCGGCACGCTCTCCACGGGCGGCAAGGGCTCGATCATCGGCACGGCGCTTGCGTCGCTGTCCATCGCGCTGCTGCGCTTTGGCCTGCCCCTGTGCTTCGACGTGAGCACCCAGTATCTCGACATCCCCGTCGGCATCCTCCTGGTTGCCGTTATCGTGGGGCGCTCGGCCGCAACCAGCGGCATCAGCCCCAAGGCATGGCTTCGCTCGCTGCTTCCGGGAAAGAGCAGCGATAAGGTAAGTGTTGCGAGCAAGTAAGTAAGAAGTACGTGTACGGGAAAGGCAGTAGAAGGAGGAAGGTACTATGAGCAAGATGACACGTCGCAACTTCCTGAAGGTCGCGGGCGCTTCCGCCGCGGTCACGGGCCTCGCGCTGGCCGGCTGCGACAACGGCGGCACCGACGCTCCCGCCGAGGGCGACGGCGACGCTCCTGCCGAGGGCGGCTCCGTTGAGGGCCTGACGGTTGCGTTCATCCCCAAGGTCACGGGCAACGCGTTCTTCGAGTCCGCCAACAACGGCGCCCAGGAGTACTCCGAGGGCTGGGGCTTCACCGTCGACTACATCGGCGACTCCACCGCCGACGTTGCCGCGCAGGTCTCCGTCATCAACCAGGCCGTCGCCAACGGCGCTGACGCCATCTGCATCTCCACCGTCGACGCTAACGGCGTCTCCGACGCCCTCAAGAGCGCGACCGACGCCGGTGTCGTCGTCACCACGTGGGACTCCGACGCCAACCCCGAGGACCGCACCCTCATGGTCTCCCAGGGCACCCCGGCCATCCTCGGCCAGATGCTGATTGACCTCTCCGTCGCCGGCCTCGAGCAGCGCGGCGTCGACCCCAAGGCCGACGAGGTCACCTACGTGTGGCACTACTCCCAGGCCACCGTCACCGACCAGAACTCCTGGCAGGTCGCGGCCGAGGAGATCATCAAGGAGCAGTACCCCAACTGGGTGAACGTCCACGAGAACTACTACTCCAACCAGGACGCCGAGCAGGCCATCACCATCGGTGAGGCCGTCCTTGACGCCTACCCTGACATCGACCTCATCATCTGCAACGACTCTACCGCTCTCCCCGGCCAGCTCCAGGCCGCCGAGAACAAGGGCTACACGCAGGATGACATCACCATCACCGGCTTCGCGTCCCCGCAGTCGATCAAGTCCTACTGCGAGAACGGCACCATCTACAACTGGGGCCTGTGGGACTGCGCCGTCCAGGGCGCCATGGGCTGCTACGTTGCCGCCTACCTCGCCGCTGGCAACACGGTCAAGGTCGGCGACACCATCTCCATCCCGGAGATCGGCGACGTCACGGTTGAGGCCAACGACTCCATCGCCGAGGGCGCCACGACCGCCGAGACCAACAACGGCGTCGTGCTGCTCCCCGAGCGCCTGATCTTCACCTCGGAGAACATGAACGACTACAACTTCTAGTCTGCCTCCGACCCGGCCGGCGGCCTCGTCCCCAGGGGCCGCCGGCTCCCCATGCGGCAAACAGGACGGGCTCATTTGCCGCATGAAAATCTGTGAGAATGAACCCGTCCTGTTTTTCACATGTCCAGCGAAGAAAGGAAACACATGGCTGACCTCGACGGACTCAAGGTAGCGAAGAACTACCACGTGGACACGCCGTTCGCCAACTGCGAGGGCTTCTACGTCAAGGGTGCCAACAGCCTCGACTGGGGCATGAAGAAGCACCTCTCCAACATCTTTGACCCCAAGAGCGGCAACACCGTCATGTTCGCCTTCGACCACGGCTACTTCATGGGCTCCACGGCCGGCCTCGAGCGTCTTGACCTGCTGCTGCCCGAGCTTGCCCCGTACGTGGACTGCTTCATGGGCACCCGCGGTGCCATCCGTACCTGCGTGCCGCCCCAGATCACCAAGTCCGTGGCGCTGCGCTGCTCGTCCGGCTCCTCCATGCTGCAGGACGACCTCTCCCACGAGGTCATCGCGGTGGACATCGAGGACGCCATCCGCATGAACGCCGACTGCATGGCCGCCCAGGTCTTCATCGGCGGCGACGGCCAGCTCGAGAGCATCGACAACCTGAGCTACCTCATCAACGCGGGCTTCCGCTACTCCATCCCCACCCTCGGTGTCTGCGCCGTGGGCAAGGACATGGAGCGTACCGGCCGCTACTTCAAGCTCGCCACGCGCATCATCGCCGAGATGGGCTGCCAGATCGTGAAGACCTACGACTGCGAGGACTTCGAGGAGGTCGTGGCTGCCTGCCCCGTGCCGATTGTGGTCGCCGGCGGCAAGAAGCTCCCCGAGCGCGACGCCCTGGCCATGGCGTACAACGTCATCCAGAAGGGCGCCCGCGGCGTCGACATGGGCCGCAACATCTTCCAGAGCACGCACCCCATCGCGATGGCGCAGGCCGTCCGCATGATCGTGCACGAGGGTGCCACCGACGCCGAGGCCTGGGAGTTCTTCCAGGACGCGACGCACTAGCTCGCTGAGTGACGGACGTCCGCGCTCCCGCCTTCGCGGACGACCTCTCCTCCTCCCCAAGCGTTCGGGCCCGCCGCATTGCGCGACGGGCCCGAACGCGTTTCTATGTGCCGTTGTGAGGGTCGGCCAGGGCCGTGTGGGACCATGGCCGGGCGGAGCGGGCTAGCCCAGGACGAGCGCGCCCACGTAGACGAGGACGGACATGCACACAGCGAAGGCGAAGGCGTACTTGGCGATCTTGCCGAGGATCTCGCCGTCCTTGCCGTTGAGGCCGCAGGCGGCGCAGCCGATGGCGATGTTCTGCGGGCTGAGCATCTTGCCCGCGCTCACGCCGAGCGAGTTGGAGGCCACGAGCCAGGTCTCGTTGACGCCGATGGACTGGGCGGCCTGGAGCTGCACGTTGCCGAAGAGGACCTCGCTGGAGGTGCCCGAGCCGGTCACGAAGGTGCCCAGGGCGCCGAGCAGCGGGGCCACGAGCGGGTAGAGGGGGCCGAGCGCGGCCACGAAGAAGGCGGCGATGCTGCCGATCATTCCCGAGTAGCTCATGATCTTGGCGCAGGCCAGGACGCCGAGCATGGTGATGACGGTCTTGCTCATCTGCTTGCAGGTGTCAACGAAGACCTTGACCATCTCGCCCGCGGGACAGCGCTGGATGATGCCGCCCACGATGCCGCAGATCATGATGAGCACGCCCGGCGTGTTGACCCACGTGAAGGTAAGGGTGGCGTTGGGGTCGCCGGCGTAGATGTTGACGGTGCTCGTGAACTGCGAGAGCGGGTCGTGGATGAAGGGGAAGAGCTGGCTGGTGGCCAGCAGCACCACGAAGATGAGCGCGAAGGGCGACCACGCGCGCAGCTGGTCCGCGACGGACTCCGCGGGCGCGTCGTCCTTCTCGCTGTCCTGGGCGAGCAGGTACTCCTGCGGCACGGGGTGGTCCTTGGTGCGCAGGCAGAACACGAAGGTCACGGCCAGCGAGACCACGGCGGCAACGACGTCGGTGAGGGCCGGGCCGATGAAGCGCGCCGCAAAGACCTCGGGGATGGCAAACGAGAGGCCGGCCACGAGCGCGGCGGGAAGGGCGCCCTTGAGGGCCTTGGGGCCGCCGCCCACGATGCAGACCATGATGATCGGGCAGGCCACGACGAAGGGGAACACCTGGATGGCCTGCGTGAATGCGAGCTCAAACTGGTCGATGCCGGTGATGGAGGCGAGCGTGGTGGTGGGGATGCCGATGGAGCCGAACATCGTGGGCACGCCGTTTGCCACCAGGCAGGCGAGAATCGCGGTCACGGGGTTGATGCCGAGCGCCATGAGCATGCTGGCGGGAATGGCCACTGCGGTGCCGAAGCCGGCCATGCCCTCGAGGAAGCCGCCGAAGCACCAGCCTATGAGCAGCGTGAGCAGGCGCTTGTCGGCAGAGACCGAGCAGAGCATGCGCTTGATGGTCTCCATGGCGCCAGTGTGAACGGTGAGGTTGTAGGTGAACACCGCCGCGATGATGACGATGACGATGGGCCACAGCGCCATCGCGAAGCCCTCGAGCGCGGCGGTGGCCACGTTGACGAGGCTCATCTGCCAGCCGAGCATGGAGCAGGCGACGGCCACGACGAGCGCGCCGACGCTGGCGACGTAGGCCTCCATGTGCAGGCCGCAGAGCGCGATGACCAGCCAGATGATGGGCAGCAGCGCGAGGACGAACATACCAAAGAGCTCGAGCATGGTGACTCCCGGGGTCGCATGTGCAGACTATGCGACAGTGTAGCGCTTTCAGCATCTAAAACTCCGCTCGCTGGCCGTTTCTTGCCGTTGGCTGGGTTTGCGCTTGACAGCGGGAGGTCCCAAAGGTCGGGGACTAGGGGACGTCACACCACCTGGAAGATGAAAAAGTCCAGGTAATGGCTCTCGGGGAAGCCCCACAGGATGGGGTGGTCCGGGGCCTGCTGGCGCTCCTCGACCTGCTTGAGCTGCACGTTGGCCTGGTGCGCGGCCTCGGCGACCGCCTTGGCGAGAAGGTCGCGCGTCATGAAGTGGGAGCAGCTGCACGTGGCGAGGTAGCCGCCGCGCGGCAGCAGGCGCAGGGCCTCGTAGTTGATTTCGCGGTAGCCGCGCGCGGCGTGGGAGACCGTCCCGCGGCTCTTGGTGAAGGCCGGCGGGTCCAGGACAATGAGGTCGAACGGGCCGCCCTCCTCGCGCAGGCGCGCGCGGTCGCGCGCGAGCTCGGGCAGGTAGTCGAGGACGTTTGCGCAGGTGAAGGCCATGCGGTCGTCGAGGCCGTTCAGGCGGGCGTTCTCGCCGGCGAGGTCGATGGCGGTCTGGCTCACGTCCACGCAGCGCACGAGCTCGGCGCCTCCCGCCGCCGCGTTGAGTCCGAAGGGGCCCACGTGGCAGAAGCAGTCGAGCACGCGCCGCCCGGCCGCGAGCTCGCGCACGGCGCGGCGGTTGTACTTCTGGTCGAGGAAGAAGCCGGTCTTCTGGCTGTTCTCGACGTCGAGGTCGAAGGAGAGGCCGTTCTCGCGCACGAGCACGCGCGGGGAGTCCGGCGCGGGCAGGCCGTCCCACCAGCCCTTGGCGAGCGGCAGCCCCTCCTTGGCGCGGGCGGGGGAGTCGTTGCGCTCGAAGACCGCGTCGATCTTCTCGCCGTCCGCGGCCAGGGCGTCCAGGACCGCGCGGTAGACGACCGGGCGCAGCCGGTCCATGCCCACGGTCCCGACTTGCGTGACCAGCACGTTCTCGTAGCGGTCGACGACGAGCCCGGGGAAGCCGTCGGCCTCGGAGAAGACCACGCGGCAGGCGTTGGTGTCTGGCGGGCAGCCCGGGAGGGCGCGGGCGCCCATCGTGGCGCGCCGGTGCTGCCAGGCCCACTGGGCGCGACGGCGCCAGAACGCCTCGTCAACGCGGTCGTTGGCGTTGCGGGTGACGATGCGCACGCGAATCTTGCTCTGCTCGGAGAGGAGGCCGGCGCCCTGCCAGGTGCCGTTCTCCTCGAAGACGTCCACCACGTCGCCGTTTGCGGCGGCGCGCCCGTCCTCGGGCGACGGCTCCAGGCGCAGGACCTCGCCCTCGAAGACCCAGGGGTGACCGGAGGCGAGCGCGCGGGCGGCCTTGCGCGTGACGACTGCGCGCGGATACGGGCGGGTCTGCTTCATGACTCTCCTCCTGGGAGCGTGACAATTGGGACGGGGTAAATTGTCGCGCTAGTAGTGTCGTCCGTAGCGACCGCCGGCAATGCCGCGCCCGCGGCTGCGCGAGCCGGAGAACATGGTGCGCGTGGAGCGCTTGGTGGCGCGCCCGGCCTGCGGGATGATGCGGCCGGCGTCGTAGGAGAAGCCGGGCAGGTCCCACACGGGGACGAGCTTCTTGGTGAAGTACTCGATCTCGCGCAGCGGGCTGATCTCGTCGGGCGCAACGAAGGTGTAGGCGTGGCCGGTTGCCCCGGCGCGGCCGGTGCGGCCGATGCGGTGCACGTAGTCCTCGGGGTCCATGGGGACGTCGAAGTTGACCACCGCGTCGATGCCGGAGACGTCGATGCCGCGGCTCATCACGTCGGTCGCTACGAGAACCTGCACCTTTCCGTCGCGGAAGCGCTCGAGCGCGCGGGCACGCGCCTGCTGCGGGCGGTCGGCGTGCATGACGTCCACCTTCACCCCGGCGTTCTTGAGCGTCTTGGAGACGTCGTCCACGCGGTGCTTGGTGCGGCAGAACACGAGCACGCGCTCGGGCTTCTCGCCGGCAGCGCCGCCGGTGTCGAGGAGGGCGCGCAGAAGCTCGGTCTTCTGGCCCTGGGTGACGGGGCAGAGGTGCTCCTCAACGGTGTCGGCCGTCTCGCCCACGCGCGAGATCTCCACGGTCACGGGGTCCGTGAGCAGGGCGTCGATGGTCGACTTGATCGACGGCGGGATGGTCGCTGAAAAGAGGAGCGTCTGGTGGACCCTGGGCAGCGCGTGCATGATGCGCCGGACGCTCGGCCAGAAGCCCATGTCGAGCATGCGGTCCGCCTCGTCCAGCACGAGCACCTTGACCTGCGCGAGGCTCACGTGCTTGTGCTCCATGAGGTCGATGAGGCGGCCCGGAGTGGCCACGAGCAGGTCGCAGCCACGCTCGAGGTCCTTGATCTGGCGGTCGAACTTGGCGCCGCCCATGACGATGACCGCGCGCTGGCCGGTCTTCTCGCAGACCACGCTCACGACCTTCTCGATCTGCGCCGCGAGCTCGCGGGTGGGGGTGACGACGAGGGCGTGCGGGCCCTTGCCCTTCTCGCCGGCGACGAGCTGCAGCGTGGGCAGCGCGAAGGCGGCCGTCTTGCCCGTGCCCGTCTGCGCGGAGGCCACGATGTCGTGCCCCTCGAGCACGACGGGGATGGCCTGCGCCTGGACGGGGGTCGGCGCGGTGAAGCCGAGGGATTCCACCCCGGCGAGAATCTGCTCGTTAAGCCCGAGCTCGGCAAATGTAGTAGTCATGGTTGCAAGTATGGAGCAAAACCGCGGCGGCTGCACGCGAGAAGGCGTGTGAGGCGCGCGCTTGCGGCGCTCGGGCCGGGCGGGAGGGGGCCGGGCCGGGCCGATGCGTGCAATTTGGCCCTTCGAGCCATGAACCTGCCGACCCGCTGTGCAGTTTTGCCCTTCGATCCATGCATTTCTTGGCTTGCGGACCGCCTGGCTTGGCGATTGCGTTTTTAATACTCACGTTTCCGCAGGTAGATGGAAAATCAAAAACGGTAGCAATTTCTGGAAACTCCCAAGTCCTCCGTATTGCATGTCACGAAGGGCAAAACTGCACACGGAGGAGCCTCCCGCATGTCCCGAACGGCCAAATTGCACAGCCGCGAGTCCTCTCCGGCTCCGGGGAGGCCGCCAAGGCCGTATACTAGGCGAGGTAAAGTGCAGAAACGGAGACGTGACATGCCCATCAACATTCCCGACGGCCTGCCCGCCAAGACCATTCTCCAGCAGGAGCGCATCTTCGCCCTCGAGGAGGAGGTGGCCAGCCATCAGGAGATTCGCCCGCTGCGCGTGGCGATCCTGAACCTCATGCCCACCAAGATCGAGACCGAGACGCAGATCCTCCGCCTCATCTCCAAGTCTCCGCTGCAGGTGAGCTGCGACTTCATGCGCGTCTCCACGCACGAGTCCACGCACGTCTCCAAGGACCACCTCGTCAAGTTCTACGACACCTTCGACGCCTTCCGCGACAAGAACTACGACGGCCTCATCATCACGGGTGCGCCCGTCGAGCACCTCGAGTACGAGGACGTCGACTACTGGGACGAGTTCTGCGAGATCGTGGACTGGAGCCAGGAGCACGTCTTCTCCACGATGTACCTGTGCTGGGGCGCGCTCGGTGCGCTTTGGCACCTCTACGGCATCCCCAAGCGTCAGCTCGGCGCCAAGCTCTTCGGCGTGTTCAAGCAGCGCCTCTGCGACGAGTACAGCTTCCTCACCAACGGCTTCGACGAGGTCCACTACATGCCGCACAGCCGCCATGCCGCGATCGACACCGGCGAGCTGGCCAACCACCCGGAGCTCTGCGTGCTGTCGGAGGGCTTCACGAGCGGGCCCTCGCTGCTTGCCACGCGCGACTTCCACGAGGTCTACGTGACCGGGCACTTTGAGTACGGTCGCGACACCCTGGCCGACGAGTTCTGGCGCGACTTCCACAAGGGCCTGCCCATCCGCGTGCCCGAGAACTACTTCCCTGACGACGACCCCGAGCAGCAGCCGCTCTTCACCTGGCGTGCCCACGCCAACCTGCTCTACCGCAACTGGCTCAACTGGGTCTATCAGATGACGCCCTACGACGTGGACGAGATCCCCGCCGCGGTGGCCGAGCTGCGCGCCCGCGCGACCGCCGCCACCGGTCACGTGGACAAGTTCTAGGCGAGAAGGACGTGGCAGAGGAGCATCTGACAGAAGAGCTGCTTGAGCGCCTGCGCGCGTCCGCTCGTCCGGAGGCCTACCTCGACGAGGGCCTCACGATCGACCGCAAACTGTCCGACTACCTGTACGAGCTACGCATCGAGAAGGGCCTCAAGCGCTCCACGATCATCAAGGCCTGCGGCATCAACCAGACCCAGGGCTACGACATCTTTGGCGGCAAGAGCAGGCCCGGACGTGACAGGGCAATCATGCTGTCTCTTGGCATGGGCTGCACCCTACGTGAGACGCAGCGCATCATGCGCCTGGCTGGCGTGTCGGAGCTCTGGACCAAGGTCCGCCGCGACGCGATCATCATCTGGTGCATAGAGCACGGCATGTCTTGCCAAGAGACCGACGACGAGCTCTTCCGCCTGGGTGAGGAGGCTCTGCTGGCTACCGGCCAGCTGGGGTAGGTGCGCCGCCCCCTTCGGCGACTCAGTTGCCAACTGAGGAATCAGTACACAACTGAATATAACCTCTACAATTGTTGGCAAGGGATGGAGACCGGGCGAGCGATGCAGATAGTCGTTCGCTGTGATGACGGAGCGATCTGACCAGGCTTGCGCGAAGAAGCCTGCCTCCATGAAGCCGCCGATTATGCAGAGCGTATAGGTTTGATTTCCGATCAGGAAGGACTTTGGGATGCTCCGTCTAACCGCCAATCCTCTAACTAGCGTAGGCACCATTAAGCTCGGTGCTACCCGCGAGGCCGTTCGCGAGGCCGCGGGCCCCGAGTTCGAGGAGTTCAGGAAGTCTCCCTCCAGCGAGAACACGACCGACGACTACGGCTCGTTTCACGTCTACTATGACGAGGACGACACCTGCGTCGCGGTGGAGGTGTTCCCGGAAATCGAGGTCGCGGTCGACGGGGAGGTCATCTTCCCAACCACGCTAGAAAAGGCAGCGGCCGCAATCCCGTCGCTTGAGCGCGACGACGACGGGCTGCTCTCAACGGCGAAGTCAATCGGAATCTACGCGCCCTACGGCGAGATGGAGAGCATCCTGTTCGGCGTGCGGGGCTACTACGACTAGTCGTCCCTCTCGCCAGCAAAATCGAGCCACGTGCAACCGAGGCCGCGGCCCCCGTCAGCGGACGGGACCGCGGTCGCTTTATGCGGGCTGGTGCCGCCGAGCCGCATCGTGTACACCCCGCGGGGGGGCAAGCCGAGGTTCTTCTCGCAAAAGCCCAGCTAGACGGCTTGTCGAGAAGAACCTTGGCCTGGCGGCGGTGTACACGATGCGGGTGTGGGGCCGCGCCCCACGGGAGGTCGCCCGCGCACGGCAGCGCTATAGCCTGCCCCGCATAGCCCGCCTCGCCCTTGCCACCCGCCGAAAAGACGCCCGCCCTCCTGCGTCGATGCCGCACGCTTGCCTCACCCACCCCGACCAAGGAGGTCCGCCATGCGCATCTACAACTTCCTCGACAACGACGACGCCCAGGTCATCGCCGAGAAGGGCCCCTTCAGGGTCGCCGAGTGGCAGCGCGACCTCTCGGTGCCCTACGGCGGCGCCATCGCCGCGTACTTTGCCGCCGAGATGGGCGTGCGCCGGCGTCAGCTCGTCTGCGAGCTCGACGGCCGCGTGGGCGTGACGCTGCAGGCCGGCGCCATGCAGTGGACGGCAGGCAGCGTCCAGGCAACGACGGGCGTCAAGGGCGTGGGCGACTTCTTCGGCAAGGCCATCCGCGGCTCGGTTACCGGCGAGTCGGCAATCAAGCCGGAGTACGTGGGCACCGGCACCATCGTCTGCGAGCCCACCTACCGCCACATCCTGCTCATGAGCCCGCAGGCGGACATGGGCGGGACCATGGTGGTCAACGACGGCCTGTTCATGGCATGCACGTCCGACATCCGCCACCGCGCGATCATGGTCAAGCGCCCGAGCGCCATGGCCGCGGGCAACGAGGGCCTGTTCAACCTCGGCCTCGAGGGCTCGGGCGTGGTTGCGCTCGAGTCGCCGGTTCCCGCGAGCGAGCTCGTCACCGTGGACCTCGACGGGGACGAGCTCAAGGTGGACGGCAACTTCGCCATCGCCTGGTCGGAGAACCTCAGCTTCTCCGTTGAGCGCAGCGGCAAGTCGCTCATCGGCTCCGCGGTCTCGGGCGAGGGCCTGGTCAACGTCTACCGCGGCCACGGCCGCGTGCTCCTCTCGCCGGTCGCGTCCCTCACGCCCAACCCCAATGCCGGCTCCGGGGAGGTCTAGGATTCGGCGCACGCCCGGGCGAGAAGGGCAGCGAGAAGGGCGGCGCGTCCTTCTCGCCGTCTGGCCGCCTTGGGCGGCGGCCCGGAAACCGCTCTCAGGAACTTGCCAGAATCCACGCGGCGGCGGCAAAGAAGCCCAGCGCGCAGAGCAGCTCGATGATCGTCATGACGCCGACGCCCCGCCGCGTGATGAAGGCCGTGGGCTGGCGGGGGTCGAGGTAGATGGGGTACGTCCCGGATGCGGACATCTCTCTCGCCCGTCTGCCGGAGACGCTCTGGATGGACCTTCCGCGGTAGGGCCGGCCGCGGTGCTCATAGGAAAAGACGGGGTAGTGAAGCGTCGTCACGCGGGCTGTTGGCACGTCCTCGCAGCTGCGATACGTTGCCTCCACCCTGGTCCTGCACGCGAACAGGGCGCGGAGGTCGTTGGCGGTGACGCACCCGAACAGCGTGCCCAGCGTCGCGGCAACCGTGACGGCGACGAGCCTGTCCGAGCCCGGGAGGAGCGCGGCCAGCAGAAACGCCGCGGTTGACCCCACCGACATGGTAACCAGCGAGGCAAAGACGATGGGGGGAGCTCCCCTGGTTGCCCTGACGTACCACCGCAACGGTCAGCGCATCAGACGATATGAGCTGAACATTGGGCCCTCCCCCTGTCGGCGGATCCGTGGGTCGGGCGACAATGGTCGTACCACCAACCGTGGCCGCGCGCCACATGCGACGGAGGAGGGCACCATGTCCAATTATGTCACAGCCATCGGCCTCGACGTCCACGCCCGGAGCATCAAGGCCTTCGCCCTGAACCCCATGACAGGCGAGTGCGAGCGCGCGTCGTTCGGCTACGACCCGGCCGCGGTCGCCGAGTGGGCGCTCGGCTTCGAGTCCCCCAGGGCCGTCTACGAGTCCGGGGTCACGGGTTTCCACCTGTGCCGGGCGCTGCGCGCGCTCGGCCTCGAGTGCGCGGTGGGCGCCGTGTCCAAGATGCAGCGGCCGGCCGCCGACCGCGGCAGGAAGACCGACCGCCGCGACGCCGAGTTCCTGGCGCGCCTGCTCGCCACCCGCAACGTCGTGGAGGTGTGGGTCCCCGACGGGCGCACCGAGGCCGCCCGCG
>ENA-OPBG01001601-OPBG01001601.1-human-gut-metagenome-genome-assembly--contig:-NODE-1601-length-15100-cov-3.036158_pt1 | contig 15100 bp, 9 predicted proteins | sample MGYA00241065_ERZ501446 | MGnify/ENA primary metagenome ERZ501446 (study PRJEB25962, sample SAMEA2042632) | human gut metagenome | biome: human gut; feature: human-associated habitat; material: faeces...
AAAAGGTCAGAATGCCGGTGAAGCCGATGTACATGCCCAGCTTCAGCACCTGCTGCGCCGTCTCTGCGCTGCCGGAAAAGCAGTGCACCACACCGCGGGGACGAAATTCCTCCAGAATGCGTATGTAATCCTCTGTGGCATCCCGTGCGTGGATGATGACCGGCAGATCCAGCTGCTTTGCCAGATCCAGCTGTTCCCGCAGCAGGATGATCTGCTGTTCCCGGTCGTATCCCGCATAATGGTAGTCCAGCCCGATCTCCCCGATGGCGACGACCTTGGGCTGTGCCGCAAGCTTCTCCAGCTGTGCCAGATAGTCCGCCGGCTGGCTTCCGGCAGTCTCCGGATGGATGCCCACGGCAGCGTAGAGAATTTCGTGGGCGTGCGCCAGTGCGATGCCGGCGGCGCTGTCCTCCATGGTCGTTCCGGCGAGGACAGCGTGGACAACCCCACGCTCCGGCAGAGTGCGCAGCACCTCCTCCCGATCCGGCGCAAAGGCATCGTCTGTGTAATGGCTGTGGGTATCAAAAATGGCATGCGGCATAGACAAAATCTCCCCTTCTTCAACATATTCACAAATCGTACTTGCAATTTCGGCTTCTGTGTGCTATACTTAAAACTGTTTTCATCTGCTGCGCTGCAGCAACGGCGCAGACCGGTTTTGAAACGATATGACAACAGCAGTTTTCAAGCCTATTCATATCTGGTCAATTTTTATCATAGCATATTTTATCAAAAAATGCAAGCGCAGCCGAAGCTGCGAAAAAGGGAAGGTTTTGTCATCATGGAATTGGAACAACAAAAACGCTACCGTGCATGGGCAGAAATTGATTTATCCGCACTGGAGCACAACGTTCGCACCGTACAGAGCATGCTGCCGCAGCATACCCAGTATATGGCGGTGGTAAAGGCGAACGCCTACGGTCACGGCGACGAGGCGATCTGCAAGAAACTCTGGGAGCTGGGCGTGCGCTGGTTTGCCGTTTCCAATCTGGAGGAGGCGCTCTCCGTGCGGGAATACTGCCCCTACGGAGAGATCTTCATTCTGGGCTACACCCCGCCAGAATTTGCGCCGGAGCTGGCACGGAACAACATCATCCAGGGCGTTCTCTCGCTGGACTACGCCCGCCAGTTGCAGCACTTCGCCCACCAGCCGGTGCGCTGCCACATCAAGCTGGACACCGGCATGGGACGCATCGGGTTCCGCAGCAGCACGCCGGAGGACTGCGCCAGGGAGCTGCTTCCCCTGTTTGAGCTGGAGCGTCTCTCCATCGAGGGCATCTACACCCACTTCGCCGTGGCAGACTCGCCGGAGGCAGACGACATCGCCTACACACAGGCGCAGGAGGACTTCATTGTCAGCGTCTACGACAAGCTGGCAGAGCTGGGGCACCCCGTCAAGCACCTGCACTTTATGAACAGCGCCGCATCAGTCACCCGTCCCAACCCCAGAGCCACACTGGCACGCATCGGCATCATCATGTACGGACTGGAGCCAAACTATCCGGTGCACGTTCCCATGGAGCTGCGCCCCGTCATGTCCCTGCGCAGTGTGGTGTCCCACGTGAAAACCGTGGAGCCCGGCGCATGCATCAGCTACGGCAGAACCTACACCGCCCCCGCACCCCGCACCATTGCCACCGTCACCATCGGCTATGCCGACGGCTACGCACGGCTGCTCTCCAACAAGGCCTCCGCACTGGTGCACGGCAGGGCATGTCCCATTGTGGGAAGAATCTGCATGGATCAGCTGATGCTGGATGTCACCGACCTGCCGGAGGAAGTCAAACCCGGCGATGTGGTCACTATGTTCGGCACAGACGGCGATGCCTCCATCACTGCCGATGAGCTTGCTGCCCTGTACGGCACCATCGGCTACGAGATCGTCTGCGGCATCTCCAAGCGTGTGCCGAGAAACGTCCTGCACTAATTATGTATCACAGAATCACCTATGCAGATGAGGCGGTACCTTCTCTGCAATAACCTCGCTCAAGAACCTGTTTCGCATCTTCTGACATCTCCGTGTCCAGAAGCACGAGGCAGGCTCTTAGAAGTTGTTCTCACAGAAAAAACGACTGTCTTTTCGGCAAATTTTAAGAACAGCTGCGTTAGAAATTCTTGCCATGCGAAAGCGTGCCTGCGAATTCCTGCCTTGCTGTTCTCAAAATTGTGCTCAAAAATCCATGTACATTTCTATGAGAACAACTTCCTGCAAAACATCCAAAAGAATTTGCGAAAAATTTTCTTGTTTTCTGTAGAATTCACAAGAAAAAAGTTATACAATAAAGATTCTAAGAATTTCTAGGAATCTCTAGGAAACGGAAAGGAGTACCCATCTGTGAGTGAAATAACTGCAATCCCGTATGCCATCGGCATTGATATCGGATCGACAACGGTAAAAACGGTGGTGCTGGATGAGGAACATCATGTGCTGTCCTCCAGCTATGAGCGGCACTTCTCCAAGGTGCGGGAGACCGTCTGCGGAAAGCTGGGCGAGCTGGCGCAGCAGTACCCCGCCGATGCTATGCGTGTCAGCATCACCGGTTCTGCCGGTCTGGGGCTGGCGCAGTCGGCGAAACTGCCCTTTGTGCAGGAAGTCCACGCCGCATTTCTCGCCGTCAAGGAACGCTGTCCCGAAGCCGATGCCGTCATTGAGCTGGGCGGCGAGGATGCCAAGATCATCTTCCTCACCGGCGGTGTGGAACAGCGCATGAACGGCAGCTGTGCCGGCGGTACGGGCGCTTTTATCGACCAGATGGCAACGCTGCTGGATGTCAGCGTAGACCAGCTGGATCAGATGGCACTCCGTGCGGAAAAAGTGTATCCCATCGCCTCCCGCTGCGGTGTTTTCGCCAAGTCGGACATCCAGCCCCTCCTGAATCAGGGCGCACGGCGGGAGGACATTGCCGCCAGCATCTTTCAGGCAGTCGTAGACCAGACGGTTTCCGGTCTGGCACAGGGCAGACGCATCCAGGGCAACGTGCTCTTTCTGGGCGGCCCGCTGTCCTTTTTGCAGGGGCTGCGCAACGCTTTCACCAAGACGCTACAGCTGGACGGAGAACACGCCCATTTTCCAGAGGACGGCAGAACCTTTGTCGCCTACGGCAGCGCCCTGTCCGCCTGCACCCTGCCGGATGCCTACACTCTGACGCAGTTGCAGGAGATGCTGGCGCAGGCACAGACGCAGACAGCGCTGGTGGCAGACAAGCCCCTGTTCAGCTATCCGGAGGAATACCAGCGGTTTCAGGAGCGCCACGCCGCCCACGATGTGGCACGGAGCGACTACCGCACCTATGCCGGCAAGGCGTATCTGGGCATTGATGCCGGCTCTACCACCACCAAGATCGTGCTGCTCTCGGAAAACCACGAGCTGCTCTATGATTTCTACGCCTCCAACAAGGGACAGCCGCTGGACTGCATCAAACGGGAGCTGTCCGCCCTCTATGAGGGGCTGAGTCCGGACTGCACCATCTGCGGCAGCGCCGTCACCGGCTACGGCGAGGATCTCATCCGTGCCGGACTGGGCGTGGACTTCGGCATTGTGGAAACCGTGGCGCACTTCAAGGCGGCATCGTTCTTCTGTCCGGAGGTGGACTTCATCATCGACATCGGCGGCCAGGACATCAAGTGCTTCCAGATCAAAAACCACAGCATTGACAGCATCATGCTGAACGAGGCATGTTCCTCCGGCTGCGGCTCGTTTATTCAGGCGTTCGCCGTGGCGCTGGGCTACGACATCGCCGACTTCTCCAGACTGGGGCTGTTCGCCGAGCATCCGGTAGACCTTGGCTCCCGCTGCACCGTTTTCATGAACAGCAGCGTCAAGCAGGCGCAGAAGGACGGCGCAACCATCGAGGATATCTCCGCCGGTCTGTCCGGCTCTATCGTCAAGAACGCCATCTACAAGGTCATCCGTGCCCGCAATCCCGAGGAGCTGGGACAGCACATCGTGGTACAGGGCGGCACATTCCTGAACGACGCCGTGCTGCGGTGCTTTGAGCGGGAGATCGGCCACGACGTTATCCGGCCGGCGATCTCCGGTCTGATGGGCGCATTCGGCGCAGCTCTCTATGCACAGGAGCGCTCCGGCGGCACCACCACCCTGCGCAGCGCAGAGGATCTGAAAAACTTCTCCTACACGGTGGTGGACGGCGCGGTGTACTTCCGGGAAAACAGCCGCATGGTGCGCCCGGACTTAAACGCCACCGCCGAGGCCCGCATCAAGGGCATGGTTGCCCTGCGGGACTGCGTCCATCAGCTCATTGACATGCAGATGGACGCTTACACGCCGGATCATGCCATCCGGGAGAAACAGGCCGAGTTAAACCGGCTCTATGATGATTTTTCCGGCAAATACGGGCTAATCAACGACCGGGGCAACCGGCTGGCCTTTTCGGATGATTCCTCCTACTACCTGCTGTGTGCGCTGGAGGTGCTGGACGAGGACGGGAAGCTGGAACGCAAAGCGGATATGTTCACGAAGCGGACCATCAAGCCCCATGAAGCCGTCACCTCCGTGGACACCGCCAGCGAAGCGCTGGCAGTCTCCATCGCGGAGAAAGCCAGGGTGGATATGGAGTATATGGCCCAGCTGACCGGCAAGCCCATGGAGGAGATCGCGGCGGAGCTGTCCGGCGTGATCTTCAAGGACCCGGCCTACGGGGACGACCCCTTATCCGGCTGGCAGACCGCCGATGAATACCTTTCCGGCAAGGTCCGTCAGAAGCTGCGGGAAGCCCAGCGGGCGGCACAGCGCGACCCGGCCTACCTGCCCAACGTGGAAGCCTTAAAAGCGGCCCAGCCCAAGGACCTGGACGCATCGGAGATCGAGGTGCGGCTGGGGGCGACCTGGATTGACAAGGAGTATATCCGCCAGTTCATGTACGAAACCTTTGACACGCCCCGCTACCTGCGGGGGACCATTGATGTGAATTACGCGGCGTTTACTGCGGAATGGCAGATCACCGGGAAAAATTCCATCGCCTACAACAACATCGCGGCCTATACCACCTACGGGACAGACCGTGCCAACGCTTACCGCATCCTGGAGGATTCCTTAAACCTCCGGGATGTTCGCATTTATGACACCATCGAGGACGCGGAAGGCCGGGAGCGCCGTGTATTAAACGCCAAGGAGACCACGCTGGCGGCCCAGAAGCAGCAGGCCATCCGGGAAGCCTTCAAGGACTGGATTTGGAAGGACCCGGAGCGGCGGCAGGCGCTGGTGCGCCAGTACAACGAGGAAATGAACGGCATCCGCCCCCGCGAGTATGACGGGAGCCACATCGTCTTTTCCGGCATGAACCCGGAGATCACCCTGCGGGAGCATCAGAAAAGCGCCATCGCCCATGTGCTGTACGGCGGCAATACGCTGCTGGCCCATGAAGTGGGCGCGGGCAAGACCTTTGAGATGGTGGCCGCCGCCATGGAATCCAAACGCCTGGGGCTGTGCCAGAAATCCATCTTTGTGGTGCCGAACCACCTGACCGAACAGTGGGCGTCCGAGTTTTTACGGCTGTACCCCTCAGCCAACATCCTTGTGACCACCAAAAAGGACTTCGAGACCCGGAACCGGAAAAAGTTCTGCGCCCGGATCGCCACCGGCGATTATGACGCCATCATCATCGGCCACTCCCAGTTTGAGCGCATCCCCATCAGCAGGGAGCGCCAGGAACGGCTTTTGCAGGAACAGATCTGGGAGATCACTGAGGGCATCGAGGAAGTACAGGCCAGCGGCGGCGAACGGTTTACCGTCAAGCAGCTGGAGCGGACCAAGCGGGGGCTGGAGGCGCGGCTGGAAAAGCTGCAGGCCGAACACCGCAAGGACGATGTTGTGACCTTTGAACAGCTGGGCGTGGACCGGATGTTTGTGGACGAGGCGCACAATTACAAAAATATGTTCTTATATACCAAGATGCGGAACGTGGCCGGGCTGTCCACATCGGACGCGCAAAAATCCTCCGATATGTTCGCCAAGTGCCGCTACCTGGATGAGATCACCGGGAGCCGGGGCGTGGTCTTTGCCACCGGCACACCGGTCTCCAACAGTATGACCGAGCTTTATACGATGCAGCGGTACTTACAGTATGAGCGGCTGCGGGAAATGGACATGGTGCATTTTGACTGCTGGGCATCCCGGTTCGGCGAGACGGTGACAGCGCTGGAATTAGCACCCGAAGGCACCGGCTACCGGGCGAGGACGCGGTTTTCCAAGTTCTTTAACCTGCCGGAGCTGATGAACCTGTTCAAGGAGATCGCTGACATCAAGACCGCCGACCAGCTCCATCTGCCCACCCCGGAGGTGGAATACCATACGGTGGTGGCAAAACCCACGGAGCATCAGCAGGAAATGGTGCAGGCGCTCTCTGAGCGGGCCGCTCTGGTCCACGGCGGCACCGTGGACCCCTCTGTGGACAACATGCTCAAGATCACCTCAGACGGCAGGAAGCTGGGACTGGACCAGCGAATCATCAGCCCATTATTGCCGGACGAGGCGGGAACCAAGGTCAACCAGTGCGTGGCAAACATCCTGCAGATCTGGCGGGACGGGCAGGCCGACAAGCTGACCCAGCTGGTGTTCTGCGACATTTCCACCCCGAAAGCCGCGCCCTCCAGAAAGGTGGCAAAATCGGCAGGCAGCAGCCTGGACAGCCCGGAAATCCATGCGCTGGAGACGGCTATCCCCCTGCCGGAGCCGGAACCGGCCTTTACCGTCTACGAGGACATCCGGCAGAAGCTCATCGCCCAGGGTGTTCCCCCGGAGCAGATCGCGTTCATCCATGAAGCCAATACCGAGGTACGGAAGAAAGAATTGTTTGCCAAAGTACGGACCGGCCAGGTGCGGGTGCTGATGGGCAGCACCTCCAAGATGGGAGCCGGGACCAACGTCCAGGATCGGCTGGTGGCACTCCATGACCTGGACTGCCCCTGGCGGCCCGGAGATTTGGCCCAGAGAAAAGGAAGGATCGAGCGCCAGGGCAACCAAAACCCGCTGGTCCATGTGTACCGCTATGTGACCGAAGGGACCTTTGACGCATACCTCTGGCAGACGGTGGAGAACAAGCAGAAATTCATCTCCCAGATCATGACCTCAAAATCGCCGGTTCGCTCCTGCGATGATGTGGACGAAACGGCGCTGTCCTTTGCCGAGATCAAGGCGCTGTGCGCCGGTGATCCCCGCATCAAGGAGCGTATGGATTTGGACATTGAGGTGTCTAAGCTCAAAATTATGAAGGCAGACCACAACAGCAAGCAATTCCGATTGGAGGACAGTCTGCTGAAATACTTCCCGGAAAAGATAGAAGAACACAAGGGCTTTGTTCGTGGGCTGGAGGCGGATATGCAGACCCTCGCGGCGCATCCGCTCCCGGCAGAGGGCTTTGTCGGCATGGAGATTCGCGGCGACCGGCTCACCGATAAGGAAAACGCCGGTGCCGCGCTGCTGGACACCTGCAAGGAGGTCAAGGGCAAAGACCCGGTACAGATCGGCAGCTATCGCGGCTTTACCATGTCCGTTGCTTTTGATTCCATGTGGAAAACGTACACGCTGACGCTGAAAGGCCAAATGACCCATCGCGTTGAACTCGGTTCGGATGCCAGAGGCAACCTTGTCCGCATCGAGAACGCGCTGGATAAAATGCCGGAGCGTTTGCGCAGCGTTCAGGAGCAGCTTGAAAACCTCTATAACCAGCAGGCAGCGGCAAAGGCTGAGGTCGGTAAGCCATTCCCGCAGGAGCAGGAGCTGGCCGCGAAAACTGCGCGGCTGATTGAGTTGGATATGGAGCTGAATCTGGACGGCAAGGGACAGCCGCAGCCTGAGCAGGCGATTGCAAAATCGACGCGGCCTTCCGTTCTGGACAGGCTGAAAGCGCCGCCTGTTCATGGCGCACCGGAAAAGCCCCACAAGAAAGAAATGGAGGCACGATGATGAAAAATATTCCTGTTTACAAGCACACGGCGGCCTACGCCAGAGAGCATGACGAGCTTGCGGCCTACCGCGCTTCCAATCAAGCGAACACGGCCTGCAAGGAAGCGATTGAAACCGCCATCCGCGACCACTACCGGGATAACCGGTTGGATGCAGCGGCAGTCGATCAGGTGGTGCAGCAGTTCGGCTATGACCGCGCATTTCATATCCTTGCCATCACCGTCTGTCAAGCGGACTGGGACAGACGCTATTCTCCCGACAACAGGGCTTGGGCAAACGCCATGTCCATCCCCGCCAATCCCGACGCATGGGGTACTGACCGCAACTGCTATCTGGCCGTCAGCAGCCATCCCGGTTTGGTCGATCTGTTTCTCAGCCAGACCCGCAAAGCCTACGCGCAGGAGCAGCAGAAAACCTCTGTCCGGGATATGCTGAAAAAGCTGCCTGAAACAACTTCGCCGAAAATTTCGGCGAAGTCCAAATCCCCGGAGCGTTGAGCGATGGCAAAGCGCAAACGGGACATTCAGCTTAAATTCCGCGTTACACCGCAGGAGCGGGAAATGATTGAAACGAAGATGGCGCAGTTCGGCACCACCAACATGGCGGCATATCTCCGCAAGATGGCGATTGACGGATATGTGGTAAAGCTCGATCTTCCGGAGCTGCGGGAGCTGGTGTCGCTGCTTCGGTATTCCAGCAACAACCTCAACCAGCTCACCCGCCGCGCCCACGAAACAGGCCGCATCTACGAAACCGATCTGGAGGACATTCAGCAAAGTCAGGAACGGATATGGACGGCGGCAGAGAAAATCGTTTCCTCGCTGGCGGCGCTGAAATAAGTCGCAGGGGCGGCGGAATAACCGCCTCCCCTGTCTATACAAAAGCAAAAGCCCCGACGCAAAACAGCATCGGAGCTTCTACGGTTCCAGATTATTTTCATCGAATAACGGCGAGGCAAAAAAACTGCTCAGGTCGATCTCCAATCCCTGACAAAGCTCGTGGATGATCCGCAGCTTCATGGATGGGTATGCGCAGTTCACAAGATTGCCGATGGTGGACTTCGGTACGCCGCTTTTCATATAAAGCTGATACTGCGTCATGCCGCGCTCCTGCATCAGCTCGACCAAACGCCTGCTGACGGCTTCATTCAACTGCAAGTATCACACCTCCCGTCCCTGTAACTGTACCAACATTATATTTCCCATCTGGAGCAAATTAGTTCAGGTAGCTGTACTAAAGAAGGATTATGTGATATGGTTAGATGACGGACAAAAGGCGAAAACTATTCGTATGACTTTGCCGCATCCTTGCAAAACACTAATGAGCAAAGTAATCTAATATCAGAAAGAGATTTGACCGCTTGGAAAGGAGCTGCGGAACGCATGCTGACAAACGAAATTGTGCTGAAGGTATTTTCTGACTACCTCGCCCGCGATGATGATTTTGAAGTTGTCCTCACCAGCAAGGGCTACACCGTTATGGGCTTTGACTGCTATCGGCAGGACTGGAACACCGTGGACTTTTGCCCTACGCCCGAAGATTTGTTGGATTCTCTGCTGGATGCCTATGAGAATTTCCGCATGATGGAGATTACGGGTGGAGATCGTGACCTGACCGAAAAGGAAGAAGCAAAGCTCGCCAAAGAGCGTGACGCGCTGACCGCACTTTGTGAAAAGGAGGCCGCAAAATGTTCATCCTGAAAATTCTCTTTGCGCCGCTGTCGCTTATCCTGTCCCTGTTCGTTTGGCTGTGCGCGGGGCTGCTGTCCTGTTCCGGCTTCGTGTTCAAGCTGGCAAGCGGACTGCTCTTCCTGCTGGCTTTCGCCGTGCTGATTACCTACTCCGTAAAGAACGGCATCATCCTCCTTGTGCTGGCGTTTCTGATCAGCCCGATGGGACTTCCGATGCTGGCTGTGCAGGGACTTGGCAAGCTGCAAGACGTGAACTCTGCCATGAAAAACTTCATTCATAGTTAAAGTGCAAGCCGGGGCGAACGCCTCGGCTTGCTTTTCTAAAATCCCTGTTTACTTTCTTGCTAATCTCGGATATAATATTAGCAAGAAGGAAGTGATAACATGACCGCCTACGACCGGCTTGATCTGCTTTTTCAGCAAAACAATGGGATCGTCAAAACCGCGCAGGTTTTGGAAATCGGTATTGCCAAGTCCACGTTTTACGCCTACGCCAAGCAGCGCGGCGTGGAGCAGGCAGCGCACGGCGTTTATGTTTCGCCCGACGCATGGACGGACGCCATGTACCTGCTGCACCTTCGCTGTGCGCAGGCCGTATTCTCCCATGAAAGTGCATTGTTTTTCCATGACCTGACCGACCGGGAGCCGAGTCCGTATTCCATCACGGTCAAGACCGGCTACAATCCTGCCAGCCTGCAAGCAGACGGCATCAAGGTCTACACCATCAAGAAAGAATTGCATGATGTGGGGATCGCCACCATGAACACGCCCTTTGGCAATCCGGTTCCCGTCTATGATATGGAGCGTACCATCTGCGACCTGATCCGCAGCCGCAGCGGGATCGAGATGCAGACCTTTCAGGATGCACTCAAGCAATACGCAAAACGAAAAGACAAGGACTTGCGGAAGCTGATGCGCTATGCGCAGATGTTCCGTGTTGAAAAACTGCTTCGGCAGTATTTGGAGGTACTTTTATGATAAAAACTGCACGGCAGCTCAAAGACCTGATCCGCAATCTCTCCAAGGACAAATCCGCAGATGCGCAAATCCTGATGCGCAATTACATGATGGAGCGCTTTCTGGAGCGCATTTCTCTTTCGGAATATCGGGACAAGTTCATCCTTAAAGGCGGGATGCTGGTGGCTGCAATGGTCGGCCTTGACGCCCGCTCCACGATGGACATTGACGCGACCGTAAAGGGTGCGACGGTCGGCATCGAGGACGTGGAGAACATGATTGCCTCCATCATCTCCGTACCGGTGGACGATGGCGTGGGGTTCCGGGTGAAGCGCATTTCCGAGATCATGGACGAAGCCGAGTATCCGGGCATCCGCATCAGCATGGAAACGGAGTTTGACGGCGTAATAACGCCGCTCAAAACCGACATTTCCACCGGTGACGCTATCACGCCCCGCGAAGTGCGGTACAGCTTCAAGCTGATGCTGGAGGATCGCTCCATTGAGATTTGGGCGTACAATCTGGAAACCGTTCTGGCTGAAAAGCTGGAAACCGTCGTGTCCCGCGCCACCACCAACACCCGCATGAGAGATTTCTATGATCTGCACATTCTGAGCCAGCTCCACGGACAGAGTATAGTTCCTGCTGATCTCCGGGCGGCGCTCATTGCAACGGCCAAGAAACGCGGTACAGAGAAGTATCTTGCCGACGCGCCTGCGGCCTTTGATGAAGTCGAGGCCGACCCGAACATGGAAAAGCTGTGGCGGGCTTATCAGAAGAAGTTCTCCTATGCTGCCGACCTGTCGTGGCATACGGTCGTGGAATCCATCCGCAGTCTATATAGATTAGCGCGGGCTGAATAATATGGGAAACAGTAATAAGGTCTGCCCGAACTGCGGCAGAAAGATGAAGCAGCAGTTCATAGGCTTGCAGCATTGCAAATGCGGCATGAGCTGGAAAAAGGACGAAGGCTTTTTCGAACGCACCCCTGATATGATCTTTGCTCTGGAACGACGAACCATTGGAGGAAAGGTAAAACAGGTTCCGATTATCCGCTATCAATCCGATAAATGAAGAATAAAACGGTCTGCTTCGGCAGGCCGTTTTGCTTTTCAAGGAGGTGAACACCCATGGCAACCACGCGCCTGATGCCCCTGCACACCGGCAAAGGCCGCACGGTGGGACAGGCCATCAGCGCCATCATCGACTACACCGAAAATCCGCAAAAGACGGACGGCGGCAGGCTGATAACAAGCTGGCAGTGCGACAGCAGGATCGCCGATGCCGAGTTCCTTTTCGCCAAAAATCAATACACCCAAAAGACCGGCAGAGTGCGCGGCGAGGATGATGTGATCGCCTACCATCTGCGGCAATCCTTTGTTCCCGGAGAGATCACACCAGAGGACGCGAACCGTTTGGGCTGTGAGCTGGCCAAGCGCTTCACCAAGGGCAATCACGCCTATATCGTCTGCACCCATATCGACAAAGCCCATATTCACAATCATGTGATCTGGCACTCCACCGCACTCAGCCAGACCCGGAAATTCCGAAACTTTTGGGGCAGCAGCCGCGCCGTGCGGCGGCTCAACGATACCATCTGCATCGAGAATGGCTGCTCCATCGTGGAGAATCCGAAGCGCCACGGCAAGAGCTACAACAAGTGGCTGGGCGACAAAAAGAAGCCCTCCCACCGGGAGCGAATCTGCGCGGCCATTGACGATGCGCTGACACAAAAGCCCGACAGCTTTGAAACGCTGCTGGAGCTGCTGCGGCAGGCCGGGTATGAGGTCAAGGGCAAGAAAGTCCCGTCCCTGTTAGGCGGCGAACAGAAAAAGTCCATTCGCATGGATACCCTCGGTGACGGCTATACTCCCGCAGATCTCCGCGCGGTGATTGCAGGTGAAAAGGCGCATACGCCGCGAAAGAGCGCCGCCACGCCGGTCAAACCGGAAAAGCGCAGCGGGAATCTGCTGGTGGACATTCAGGCCAAATTACGCGCTGGCAAGGGTGCCGGTTATGCGCGTTGGGCGACGTTGTTCAACCTGAAACAGATGGCACAGACGGTGGCCTATCTGCAAGACCATGAGCTGTTAGATTACGCCATTCTCTCGGAGAAAGCGGCGGCAGCGTCCGCTCACTTCAACGAGCTTTCCGCAAGGATCAAATCTGCGGAAACACGCATGGCCGAGATTGCCGTACTGCGCGAGCATATCGTGGGTTACGCCAAGACCCGCGATACCTACGTTGCCTATCGCAAGGCCGGGTACTCCAAGAAATTTCTTGCAGAGCATGAAAGCGAGATCACGATCCACAAGGCCGCAAAGAACTATTTTGATGGACTGGGCTTCAAGAAGTTGCCCACCATCAAGGCGCTGAATACCGAGTACGCCGAGCTGCTGGCGGAGAAGAAAGCGGCCTACGCCGACTACCGAAAAGCCCGTGAGGAAATGAAAGAGCTGCTGACGGCCAAGGCCAATATCGACCGTATTCTGGAGTTGGATAAGGAGCAGGAGGAAGCGAATGAACGACGGGAAAAAGAGGCGGAGCAGCGCTGAGCTGTCCGCTCACAAGCGATTTGCAAAATCGCGCAGCCGATGGATTTATCCATCGTTTCAGAACACAAAACTTGTGTTCTGCGGGGATTGGGGCAGCGCCCCAACAAGCATGAAACAGGCGGGCTCCGTGTAAACGGAATCCGCCTGTTTTCGCAAAGTGGGTACCGCTTTGCATTGCTTGCCGCTTTCTTGCTCCCGTTCGTACCCCCGTTTTCCCCTCTACCCATACTACAATCTGAACAGGGCGTTTTAGCCAGATTTCCGAAAAAAGTTTTGTCTGGGGGGGAGTTTTCTTACATTTCAGAACGTTCCGTTCAGAAAAAAGATGCAGGCGATTTACATTTCGTCTGTGGACTTCTGAATGAATTTGCAGTATAATTTATTTTGTATAGCTGTGCTCAGAAGCGGCTCGCCTGCCTGCGCACAAATTATGGCAGGAGGTGCGGCAAAATGACAAAGCTGAATAAACAAGGCAAACAGGCAGCGATTATTGCTGCGGTGTTAATTGCACTTGCCGTTACCTGTCGTATGCTCGGTAACAACGGCTTTTATCCAAAGACGCTGGGGCTTGTCCGTTCGGGCATTTACATTTTCCTGATTGTCGCATGGGGCGTTTTGATTGACAGGAGGATCATACAGACGCAGATTCGCCGGTATATGATCGGCATTTCGGGAGTAATGGTGTTCTGGTTTCTGCTGCGAACATGGAAACACCACCTCATTCCGGCAGAAGCCCTGCCCGACGTTACCCGATATATTTGGTACGCCTACTATATTCCGATGCTTATGCTCCCTGTGCTTGCGCTGTTTGCCACCGTGTCGCTGGGAAAACCGGAGCAGTACCGAACGCCGCTTCCTTTGCGGCTGCTGTGGATACCGACAGTGCTTCTTACCTTGACCGTTCTGACAAACGACCTTCATCAGACGGTGTTTTCCTTCCCCGCAGAGAATACGCCTTGGACAGACGACCGTTACAGCTACGGGGGCATGTACTGGATCGTGTTTGCGTGGTTTGTGATAAACACACTCCTTGCGCTTGGCATGATCCTGTATAAGTGCCGTATTCCGCGCAGCCGAACATTCCTGTGGCTTCCGGTAATCCCGTTTGCGCTGATGATCGTATATGGGCTCCTCTACATTACGGCACATTCGGTGATTGCTCCCTTCGCCGGAGATATGACGTCGGTTTATTGCGTTTTGATCGTGCTGATTTTTGAAAGCTGTATCGGGTGCGGGCTGATCCAATCCAACAGCCGTTATGCCGAATTGTTCAAGGCTACCACGCTTGCCGCGCAGATCACGGACAAGGATTATGCGGTCTGCCTGTCCTCTGACGCCGCGCAGCCGGTTTCTGCCGAAGTGCTGCATGAGGCCGAGGTCGCGCCGGTCATGCTGGACGGCGGTACCCGTCTTTCCTGCGCACCGATTCACAGCGGGTATATCTTTTGGCGGGAGGATGTGTCAAAGCTGCTCTCCGTCTTAAGTGAGCTTTCTGGCATACAGGCGGAGCTGGAGGACTACCATTCCCTTTTGGACGAAGAAAACAAGCAGAAGAAGCGCCGCAAAAAGTTTGAGGAACAGCAACGCCTTTATAACGCCGTGCAGGAAAAGACTGCGCCGCACCTTGCGCTGCTCTCCGCGCTTTCCCGTGAACTGCAAGCAGCGCCGTCAAGCGCCGACGCTAAAAGGCTGCTGGGCAAAATTGCGGTCATCGGCGCTTATCTGAAACGGCGCAGCAATCTGATTATCCTTGCCGACAGCACGGGCAGCATTCCGTCTGCGGAGCTGGATTTGTGCCTAAAGGAAACCGTGTCCAATCTGCACATGAACGGGATCACCTGTGCCGTCCGATTTGATTTTGAGGATGATATGAGCGCCTACGCCGCCGGTGTGCTGTACGATTTTTACGAAGCCGCCGTTGAGGTTGCCTTTGATACGCTCACCGGCTTTACGGCGTTTATCCGGCATGAGGCC
>ENA-OPBG01001602-OPBG01001602.1-human-gut-metagenome-genome-assembly--contig:-NODE-1602-length-15092-cov-5.436656_pt1 | contig 15092 bp, 20 predicted proteins | sample MGYA00241065_ERZ501446 | MGnify/ENA primary metagenome ERZ501446 (study PRJEB25962, sample SAMEA2042632) | human gut metagenome | biome: human gut; feature: human-associated habitat; material: faeces...
TTGATAGGTGAAAAGCAATATTCAGCGAAAATACAGTAACTATGTGGCTTTCAGCAACTTTCACGGCTGAGCCGTGAATAATCTAGGTTTATTAAAATGGCAATACCAAACGCAGGACAAGGATTTAAAACCGGATTTTATGCCAGAGAGAATGGATGGATATTGTGATATCATGGAATTTAAGATGCCGAATTTGGATGGCAAATGTATTGTGGGTACAAATGAGAGAATATGTCTGATTATGTTGTGATAGATATTATTGTATATGAGAGAGGAATGTAGGTTATTGTGAAAAGAAAGATTGTGAATATGGGGACGATAGGAATAGTAGTTATAATTCTGCTGGTTGGTGTCTTAAATTATAAACAGGTGGCAGAAACCGAAATGAAAAAGATTGAAACAGAGGAAAACAGCGTAAGAGAAAACAAAACAAATTATACAAACGAACAGGACAGCAGCAACATATGTGAGTCAGTAAAGAAAGTTGATTTTTCGTCAAAAGAATATTCGATTAATTGGGAGATTTATACAGATCAGGTGGCACTGGCATATAAAGAGAACTTTTATAGGATCATTACAAATCAGATGCCATTGGAGTATGAAGAAGAAAAGGCTGTCTATTTTCGGGATCATTTACGAGGGATAGCGGATTTAGATGACATGGAGTTTATAGAACAATTTGTAAAAGAAACAAGATATCGTTTTATTGATTGTGATGGGGATGGACTTCCAGAATTGCTAATGGACATTGGAATAAATGGTTTCTGCATATTAAAGTATCTTGTGGAAGAACAAAAAGTGGAAGTTTATCACTGGCTGAACGAATATGAAGCACTTCTTGGTTCGAATCAGATAGGATACTGTAATTCTACGAGTGCAAATAATACCCGATATGGATATAAAACATTGAATAGGGCAGGAGAAGTGGAGAATGAAATTTATTTTACTGCTTATTATGGCGAGACTGGAATAGAATATGAAATTTATATATTCGGAGATGAAAGTATGAGCGGGCATCTGAATCAGGAACAATGGGATGAAGTGACAAAAGACTTTTTTACAATGCTTGATTGCCCTGTTACTATGGTAACGTATGAGGAGGCTTTTGGAAAAAATTTTACTGGAACAGAAGCGCTGCATGGGAATACTGATGAGGCAATGAGGGCATATGATGAGTTTTTGTCAGGAGAGAGAGCGTTGGAAAATTCTGGTGGAAGTACGATAGCAAATATGGATGATGGAAGTATGAAGTATCTGACGTGTGACATAAATGGAGATCATATACCGGAGTTACATATTCAGACATCGGGAGATTATTATATTCTTGCATATCAAAATAATGTGCTGTTTGTCTTGTTTCATGAACAGGTGGAAGAAACATTAAAATGTTATGGTGTTTGTAAAAATGGCGAGATTGTGTATAAATATACAAAAGAAAATAAAGAAAGCTATTCCTTTTATAAATTTGAGTTTTCTGGAAATGCGTTTAAAACAATTGCATTTTACAGGAATGATAGTAATGGAAATGGTGTATATGATGAGAATGATGAGTATGAATGTAATGAAACTATTTGCACGTTTGAGGAGTGGACTAGCAGTGCAGAAGGATATTTCAGTATCGATAAAAATGGAGATGTGCAGATTTTGCATATGATGGAATGGAAAGATTACAATGAATCAAAGAAAAGGTAGGAAACCAATGAATCAAAGAAAAGGTGGGAAACAGTATGTTTGTGGAGCGGGTATTGTGATCATAAGTTTAATTGCTTTTTATGCAGTCTTAAGCGGTACGGAGAATAAACGGATTTTACAAGTGAAGAACGAGATATACACTTTTGAAATGACAGAGGAAGAAGCGGCAAAGGCTGTTTTTGATTACATATATTCAGATTGTGACTATGATTATGACGCAAAGGTTATTTCTACTATGCAGCAGGGAGAAATGGTATATTTATACCAAACGCAGGAAAAAAGTGACTTGCAGTATGAAATGTTACAGAGCAAAGATAGGACAGAAGATGGGCAATATTATGTCTTTGCACACGATACACGTTATGTAACAGATGCCCTTTCGCAGGGATTCTATGATGAATATCACACGGATTATGCAGTTAATAGGAAGACAGGCGAAGTTCTTCGGGAGTCTCAATGGATAGAGACTGATGCAGGTTATAAATTGCTTTATAGTGAAGCATATGAAAAGGCGGTTAATCAGTTATATTTTAATGAGGATGTTTCAGATGGAAAGATGCTGGAGGAACAAGCTGCAAGAGCTCTTTTTTATTATATGTATTCGGATGAGGGGGATTATGATTCAATAGTTGTAAGAACATATAAACAGGAACAGTCGGTATATGTATATCAGTTTCCAGAAGATCAGGAGTTTCCTTGTGTAAGAAATTTTTCATGTAGAGGTATGACGGAAGATCAGGAATATTATATTTTTGCAGATTATACAGACTATTATACTCATGGTTATGAACCTGTTTTTACTCATTATCATTATCTTACAAGTTATGCTGTTAACAGGGAGACGGGCGAAGTGCTTCAGGAACGGGAATGGAGTGATATAGAGTGTGAGTGGTTGTATAATGAAGAGTATAAAAAAGCAGTTAAATAGTGGAAACTATTTATAGGTAATTGCGAAACAAGTTCGCAATTCTGATTGAAAATACGGAAGAAATATAACGGAATTTTTATATAGGGAGAAAGTCTTATGCCGGAAGAGAGGGTACAGAAAAATGGAGATGCCATTATAGCAGGAGATTTTACTTTTGAACTGGAAGGAAATTGCCTTCGAAAGTTTTTGAAAGGAATTTTTAAAAAACAATACCAAGATATTGCGTGTGATATGATGGTGAAACACTATGCTTTTTACGAAGAGTTAAGTAAAGTAGGTATTGTAAAAGAAGAGGAGTATGTCACAAGAGAGGCTGTTATTCATTGTGATAAAGTAAAGATGTAAAATTAGATGCTTATGAAGATCATGGAATACTTGCTGAAAACGGGAAACCGCTTATGACATGCAGTGATTGTGAAGTTAATAAGAATATCTATTCATTTGGTACTTGTGAATGTGGTAATATGTATAGTGAGAAACTTCCTCATCCTGGTCCTCGCCGTTATGAATCTTACAAAGAAAGTATAGTTGACCATTCAGATATTTTATTGGATGAGAGGTATGCGGAAGCATGGGAATATAAGGACAATCCATTTATTTATGTATCTATCATAGGACCTATTTATGCAACGGGAAGTGACTATGGCGATACGGCGGCATCTATAATGCACGATTATTTTATGTGGGATGACGAGGAAAAAGATTGGGAGGAGTATATCCTATGGAGGGAAGGAAAATAAGTTTTGTGGCACTGGCTATGGCAGGTCTGCTGACAGCATGTGGCAGCCGTGTGTGGGGTGATGACAGTGAAATTTCCACAGCATTAGCCTTCGGAGAAGCAGAGGAGTGTACGCAGAATGCCAAAACACGGGAAGATACGATTGTTAAAATATCAGACTGCCTTTCGGAACAGATGCCGGAGATTGATGACTGGGCTGCTTATGTAGATCTGAAGAGTGATGGGCAGGCGTATTTATATCAAACATATGATCTTGAAACAGAGGAAGTATACAAAGATGGGGCGGGAAGTGAATATTTGGGAGAGTATTATTCCGTTCATGTGAGCGAGATGTGGGAGGATCACAGTGTGAGCTGGAGCACGTTTTATGTGAGTGTCAATTTTGATAAGGTTTTATGGAAGGATATGGTAGGACTGGCAGACAGTGAGTTTGAAGTGTATACATTAAAGGAGTGGAGAAATTCGTCGTATTATCCAAGCCTTGATGACTAAACGGTGTTTTGCATAGATCCTGGGAGGAAAATAATATGATAAAAAATTTTCTTTCATCCATTGTAGTAAGCTTGTTTTTGATCCTTCTTGTGATTTTGTGCAGTGAAAATGATAAAGAAGAAAGCAGACATGAGCCTCAAAATACATGGTTTTATATGCCGACACAGAAAGAAGTAGAATATGAAGGATATTTTTATCCATATAGCTATCGGGATATTTGGCAGGATATCAGTTTGCATATAAAAGAACTGAAATCCTTTCAAAATGGCAGCTTATATGCTTTAGAACTGGATCAGCTGAATGTGACAGATCCGTTCGATCAATTCGCGTTGGGGAGAGAATATCTGGGATATTACTATGTTACGTCTGAGGATATTTATTATATGCCGTCAGACACCGGTGGGTATACGGAGGAGAAAAATGAGATCATAATTTCCGGTCTGGAATCAGATGAGGATTTATTTTTAAAAGAGTGGACGATTGTCTGCTGTGAAAACGGAACGGCTGATGTAGTGGATGATGCCGGATATCATGCATTTGTAGAAGCAGATGGAGAAAAAAGGATCTTTCGTTATTATAATGATTATTTTTACGGTTCAAAAGATTATTTATTGATGGTTTGGGAAAAGGGAAAAGGAATTGTTTATTATATGCATGGAAATGGTCAAAAAAACATGCATGTGGAATTTGGAACAGACTTGAAAAAACAGCAGAAAGAAGATTATGGGTATCCATATAAATTGTTTCATTAACTCTGTAAGAAGTACGGGAGGTGTTTGCACAACATGATTATGATGAACGAAGGGCAAAAGAAGCAGAGGTGTTTATCAATGGCTATCAGTAGGATGAGAAGATATGCAAAGGTGATAGCGTTTTTGGCCATATGTACGGTCGGCATATCAGGATGCGGGAGAGAAAAAGGCGCAGCAGAATTACCATTTTTTGGGACATGGTACATTGAAAAGGTGGCGGTCATTTCAGAAATGTATACAGGAACAACCAAAGATGGAGTGGCGGAAGAGGATTTATATGATTCCGAAGATTTTGTCGGATATGAGCTGGAGTATACTGCAGATTATTTCCGGATAGGGGAAAATACATACACGGATCCTGAATACGGTATGTTTTTTGAAGACATTTTTACTGTGAACGATGGGGGCAGATTTTGGCCACATGTGTGTGATTTTATGGAGGAAGAGGGGATTGACTGGCATGATGATAAATATTACGGTCAAAGAGACGGCATGGAACTGCATTTACTGGTTTATATAGATTTTGAGGAAACGGTGTTTTATGAAACGTATGATTTTATTCCGGTGGGAACACGCTTTACACTTTTGAATGAGGACACTATGCTCGTAGAATTTTGGGGAAAGACGCTTTTGGCGCGGAGAGTTGCGTAACCGTTGTAAAAGCAGTCTAAAATATGGCTTTTAGGAGGGAGGTATTTATAAATGATTAGGTGCAAAATAAGAAAACACACAAAGGCGGTGGCAGTTCTGATCTTATGTGTAGCCGTATGTATCATTCTTATGGCAGCATTTGGCGGAGAAAGGAAAATTCCGTTTTTTGGGACATGGCGTATTGAAAGAGAGGTAATCATTCCGGAGCTGACTCCGGAATTAACATCGGGAATGCCTTTAGAAGAAGCGATGTTCGTTACCACAGACTTTATCGGATATGAACTGGAGTATACCGGAGAATATTACCGTGAGGGAGAACCAACTTCCCGCTATCCTAATAACCCTGTATTGCAGGAACGGACAGCTGAAGACCCACATTACGCCATAAAATATATAACGCTGTCGGAGTTTAATCATTGGGGAATCCTTCAGCCGTATCTCGAACAACTGATTGAGGAGGAAGGAATTAAAATCAATAACATGGAGGATTATGATGAAGAGGAGACATTGCTCTTGCAGGTCAGACACCGGCTATGGGGACATGAGGAGCTGGAGAAAAAATGTACGCTTTTGAACGATGATATGATGCTCATAGAAGATCGGGGAAGGATTTTCTTTGCACGACGGGAAGGGTGGATGTCATGACAGGGGAGAGCAGGTCGATGGAACAAAATGTACTGGAGCGGTCTGGACTTATGAAAGATTTTTTGTCTGAAAAATAAACCGGTTGAAAAGGGAACGGTTAAAAGAGATCAGAGAAAAATTTGAAAGCAATGTCGGAAATGTGCGAAAGCAGTTTGAGAGTGTTCTAGGGGCGATCACGTCAGAGGCAGAGCAGGAGATTATTGTGATATCTTACCTGCGCGCAAGTTACATCACAGAAACCCATGAGTTTTATGTGGGCGTCTATAAGGGAGAACCTTTTGTAGAAGAAATAAAGCATGGTTTTATTAGTGTCAAACCTTTGCTCGAGTATTTTCAGAAATTCGATATAGTCCTTGCTGTTGTGGGTCTCGCTAACCAGTGGGATGGCCTCTCCGGTCTGTAAGTCGATTCCTGCCAGCAATGACAACGTCTCAAGACGCTTATACTCATAGTCTCTGCTGATCGTACTGTGGCGCTCATCCGGAAGAAGGTCTTCCGAAGTTGTGGCAGTTGCCTGTATTCCAGGCTTCTCATCATAGGAAAGCACATGGACAAATTCTTTGTCTTCTGCCCATGGAATGAGATGCCCATCTTCATCGAACTGCATTGAAAGCTGCTTATACACTAACAAAACATTATGCATCTTGCTGTCAAAATCAGGATCCCGGTTTTCGCAGTAATATTTGATTCGAAAAGGCTTGATTTCAGCTTCGTCCAAAATGCTATGAACTGTGCTTTTGTGAATGGTGGAAAGCCTTGTATAGCCAGCTGCTTCTGCGTTTTTATTGATATGTGACGTTAGCTTGGCATAGGTTCAGGTCTCTGCGGCATAACCAAAATCAATTGGTTTCTGACAGGCGATATTGATGAACCAAGCTTTCTCATCGTCCGTGATTTCGGCATTGCGACCACGGCCTGGTGCGTCAAAGAGAGCGTTTTCCACACCGCCTTCTGCATATTTGTTTAAGCAAAGCATGACGCTCTTACGGTTGATTCCAACTTTATCGGCAATGTCATCAATGGAGCAACCATCTGCTTTCAATAGCAGGATGCGGGCTCGGCTTACAGTCTGAGCCTGAATTGTGCGGGCACGTGTTTGCATTTCGAGGTATTCACGGTCTTCTGCAGTTAAATTGATAATACTTGATTTTCTTCCCATAAGTACAACGCCTCCATCAGTTGATATATGCATTGTACCATGAAAGTTAAATATAGTCCGGTTATTTGAAAGATATTATACTAGTGATGGAGTATATGATCCTAATTTGGTAGATAAGCAACCGGGAATATATTTGTTAATAGTATCGTTAGATGAAGAGGCAAGTGATGAAAAGGAATAAACTAATATTTAATAGTACCATAGCTTTTATTCTGTTAATTACAGTTATCTTGTGCGAGGAATGGTCTAAAAAAAAGAGTGAGATGATAGATCAGACATCGTTTTTCTTTGATTATGGAACTGAGACGGCAGCGTTTGAGGCGGAGTTCGCAAGCACCCCTTTTGGAGAGTATGAACAAGTAAAGATACAAGTGGAACAGGTGGAGCAGTGGGAAAACGGTATTTTGTATACAATGATGATAGAGAGTGATACAGAGGATGACAGCAGATATTTTTACGGCAGGGATAGATTTTTTCTTGGATATTTTTATGTATCGGAAGATAAAATTTACCGAATAGATGAGAATAAGATGGAGGAAGTCAATATAAAAAATGAGGAGGATTTCATCGCAAGAGGGACGGTAGTCTGTCAGGAGATGGGGAAAGAGGATTCACTGAAGGAAGAAAAGGGGTGGCACGAGGAGATTATGGTAGAGGGAACAGTGTGTACCTATCGCAGTTATAATGATCTTACAGAAACAGGATATTATGAGAGGTTTGTTTGGGAAAAGGGGAAAGGTCTGATAGAATATAAGAGTGGATTCGGTGCAGAAAGAGATCGAATTTATCTGTGGAGAGAGACATGAAAAAAGTAGCAAAGAAGGGTTGGTGCATAACAGCCGCAGTGATGGCAGTGTCGGTGATAGTTTGCATATTCTGTTTTGTGAGATGGGAGCGGAAAAGTTCGGATCTCTCCTTTCAGTTTGAGGAAACGACTTATACGTATAAAGATGAATATTACGACGTGGACAAGCTTGTATATCTGCAGATGGTTGGAAGCAGAGATAAGGAAAAGGAAAGAAAAATCAATCAGCTGCTCGAAGATGATAGAAAAAAAGTGATGGAAATGGAACCACCTGATTCTTATCCTGATGATGGGTGGGAATATCGTTTTCATGTAGGAACACATCGATGCGATGTAGAATATGCGGATGAGAAGTTTATAAGCATCAGTTACTCTGGATGGGTAGTGCGTCAGCGGAAAGGACCGTATGGATTACCAACCACAATGATGGCAACGACGATTGACTGTGAGGAGATGAAGGTTCTCGAACTAAAAGATGTTGTATCCGATTTGAATGGTCTGTGTCAAATGCTGATGGAGGATCGATTTAAGCATATCACAGCATGGGATGGAGAACCAGATTTAGATTTCTATAAGGTAAGCACTACATATAGCCGGGAAGGGGCAGAGCGTGATCTCCTGGAGACTTTGAATGGAAATGACAGAGAGATAGAGTGGTATATAAAAGAGAGGAAGATGTCGTTTTCAGAGAGGTGGAGTGCGTTCTGGGGAGATGAGGTGGACAAAGCTTTGGCAGGAAAGGATTTTGTGATTGTTATTTTAAAGGACAATTACAACGAGTATGCATATTGATATGCGGCAGATACGTGAACTGTTAAAGGAAGACTTTGTAGAAAGCATGCTGCAGGCAGATCAGGGAGAAAGTGAGGAGATGACTCAGACATCATTTTGAACAGGCAAGGATATAAGTGGAATAAGACGATTGAGGCGAATGGAGTAGCAAGTACCTGCCGTAGCTATAATGATTTGATGCAAGAAAGACGGATACCGTCAAGGCCGGATATCCTGCCATAGAAGAAAATACAGAGAGAAAAAGTTAGGAAAGGATTTAAAAATATATGAGAGGTCTTTGATAATGAAGTTAAGACAGAATAGAGAGATTAAGAAAAGTATAAAAATATATAGGAAAGAGGTATTTTGCGGAATAGTTGGTATTTTGCTCATAAGCTTGATTGTTTTTTATACAGTATTAAACAGCATGGAGAATAAGCGAACTTTACAAGTGAAGAATGATGTATACTCTCTTGGAAGGGAAAGAAATGAAACAAATATATACAATATAACGATAAATTATCCACAATTGGAAGATGGTATCGGTTTGAACATAGACATAAATAAAGTGAACTCACTTTTAAAAGATGCTGCATTTTCTGTGTATGCGAAAACATATGTGAAAGCCGTTGCACAGCTGGAAGAGGAAGTTCAAGATGCACATGCCTATGCAGGCGATGTAATTGATTATGATCTTCTGTGGTTGGATAATGATTATATAAGTCTAGTTTTTTCTATAGATTCGTGCGTGGGAGGACCGTCCTATATGCATCAATATCCGGTTACTATTGATATAGAAAAAGGGCAATACATTTACTTTAGTGATTTTGCAGACATTAATGAGGTACTGCAAGCGCTGCAGACGGGAAATTTTGAGGTATATGCAGGAACTTACAGTGAATTTAGTTCCGAAGATGCGCATGCCCCGGATGTAATTAAACAGTTTTCGGAAACGTTTCAAGAACAAGTTAGTGCAAGTACGACAGGAGAAGGTTTTGACCGTTTTAGTAGTCAGAATATAGGGTTAGATCAACAGTATTTATATATTTATTTCCCTTTTGAAAAAGGAATATCTTTTCAGGGATATTATATTTTAGGTATTCCAAAGAATAAATTGGAGAACGAGAATTGAGTGATATGGCGATGATAGAGATATAGAGTGGTACATAAAAGAGAGGGAGATGTCGTTTTCAGAGAGATGGAGTGCATTTTGGGGAGATGATGTGGACAAAGCTTTGGCAGGAAAGGATTTTGTGATTGTAACCTTGCGTGATTACTATTACCACGAGTATGCGATTGATATGCGGCAGATACGTGAACTGTTAAAGGAAGACTTTGTAGAAAGCATGCTGCAGGCAGATCAGGGAGAAAGTGAGGAGATGACTCAGACATCATTTTGAACAGGCAAGGATATAAGTGGAATAAGACGATTGAGGCGAATGGAGTAGCAAGTACCTGCCGTAGCTATAATGATTTGATGCAAGAAAGACGGATACCGTCAAGGGCGGACATTTTGCCATAGAAGAAAATAAAGAGAGAAAAAGTTAGGAAAGGAGGGGAAGTTACGATGCCCATGTGGTCTTTGATACCAGAGTGGTAAATACTCTGTTGGAGATGCTACTTTTATGGACGCTGATGATGCGTTTGTTAGTAATATTAGTCGTAGGACAGATGTGGATACGAATGGTTATTTAGATGTAATTGCACATGGAACACCTAATGGCATACAAATTACTCATAATGGGCAACATATGACAGTTGATCACAGAACGGCTTCTAGATTAATACAAAATTCAGATGGTTATAACGGACAGACAATTAGGTTATGGTCTTGTAATACAGGTGCTTTGGATAATGGATTTGCACAGAATTTGGCAAATAAGCTAAATGTTGAAGTTTATGCACCGACAAATTATTTATGGTCTACACCAAATGGTAATTATTTTGTTGCAGGTATGAATAATAGAGAGACATTTAAATTATTTTCTCCAAGAGGTAATTAGGAAATGATATGTGAAAAATGTAAAGGAAAAATGAATTGGAGTATCGAAGGTGCTACTCAAGGATGGAGATGCCCTATGTGTGGGTGGAATATAATAACAACATACATTGAAGATATTGATAGAGATGAAACGGAATACAGTCTGTATATAAAAAATGTAACAGAAGTTGATGCAGAAAAAATAAAATTTGTTGCAAAAACAGCTAATGTTAATTTTGTTATTGCGAAGCAAATGCTTGAAAAAAGAGAAGCATGTATATTAAAAGCTAAGGCACCTAAGATTAAACCAGTAATTACAAAATTACAAGAATTGGGGATTGATTTTAATGTAAATCCTTCATTCAATTATTGAGAATGTCTTAAAGATAATTTGCAGATTGTAACTAACTGGTAATTAGTAAAAGCCAGCAAGGATAATCATAACGATTTTCTGCTGGCTTCTATGTCATGTGGTTTTACCATTTCCAATCTGCTAATTCCAAAAGCAGTGCAAAGCAACACTGCATCGCCATACGGAAAACAACTGCGGTATAATAAATGTTCTACAAAGACCTGCGAGACAATCTTAGATGTGGTAGCTGGTGATAAAGTGAAAAATAATGCTTACCAAGATGCAGGGATATGGTAGCACTCAGCATTGTCAGTGCTTTACAGCACTATGATAAGCAGCTTGCTGAAGTAGACAAGATGCTAGAAAAAATGTATGAGATGCCGACGTGTACACTTACAACTATTCTTGGTGTAAATGTTATCACAGTAGTGAAAATTCTGTCAGAAATTGGTGACATCAAGTGTTTTGATAATGCGAACAAACTGGCACAGTTTGCTGGAATTACACCGCTTCATCTATCCTCCAGCGGTAAAGGTAAGGATATGGCTACCAAGCAAGGTAATAGAAAATTGCAAGCGACGATATACTTTTTTGCGGTTTAGATGATACAGATATCCTCAAAGGGTACACCCATCCAGCTTTTTGTGCGTATTACGAGAAGCGTAAAGAAGAAGGTAAATCAGTATTATATATGGAATGTTAAAAAGTGGTATGGAGTACCAACTGCCAGTAGTGGAAAATGTTGGCGAAAATATATGATGAAAATGGCAGATATGTGATATTATATTAAGCAGATGAAACGGTCGACTTTGGAAAGTGTATTTATTTTTCGGGGTAGGGTCATCGGCTTGGATAATTATAAGAGTAAAAACTTTATGTCAAGACCAGCTATGGGAAGTCAACACTTAATTCATTAAAAAATACAGAAAATTTTACAGACTCAGCTATTGAACATATATTTCCTAATTTGGACATGACAAAAGATATCGATTTGGCAGAAGAGTATATTTAATCATGCCGTGGGCGGTATAGTGGCAGTGTTTCTCAGGTGGAGATGCAAAGCCGATTAGTGTAATAGGTATTAATGGAAAGGCGGAGGAGCGGTGAGTATGGGAAAAAAGAGAACTCTGGCTATTATACTGTTACTGTGTGTTCTGGGCGGGCTGATAGCTTGTGGCAGAAAAGAAAAAGAAGATGAGTATACCTATACGATTAAACTAAACGATAATGCATCGGGCAGTAAGCAGTTTTCCTCCTGTGGTTATTTGTGGGTTTACTCTGTGACAGATCAGATGTTTACAAAATACGGGAATGGTGAAATGCCAAGCAGCTGGACGGTGGGGGATACCTATATATTTTTCACAACAGAGCAGAAAAACGGGGGTATGGACAGCAGCTATAAGTTGTGGCGATGTAATAAGGCGACGAATGAGTGTGAGTTTTTGGGGGATATGTCGAGTGATGCGAGTCTGAACATTCATGAAAATTATTTATTCCTTGCGTTTGGGAAAGACAAGGTGTGGTTGATGCCGGTGGAAGGGGATTTTGGGGAGAGGATCAATCTGGCAGAACAGTTGGCAGAAAACGATGGAGATTCAGGAAGATACGAATTGGATATTGCTGGTTATCATGGCTGGAACATCTATTCGTATGATGGAGATATTATAGCGGTGACTGATCAGGATGATCATAGCGTTGCCATAAGTAATGTTTTGTCGATTGATGTGCGTGTAGATAAACACTGGTATTATAAAGATGGAGAGAGTATTGAGTTTCGGGATGACTATTTTCAATATAGGAGAGCGGGCGAAGACGAATGGCATGATATTTGTCCAGAGTATTTTGGTAACATATTATGGTTTAAACTTGGAATTAGGGAGGTAAATTTTCTCCCAAAGCGCATTGTGAAGGAAGGGGAGAAGCTTTATCTGTCAGTTGAGATAGGAAGGACGAAGGTGCCTGAGATGTCACAGAAGCATTTAGAGAGAGAAGTGCTGGTCGAAATCGATCTTGAGACGGACACGAGCCGTATGCTATACGATACGCGAAATAATAGGACAAGAATCGTCGGATACCGGGAGGGAAATGTTTATCTGCTGAAAGATCATATTGTATACAAAAACGTGTTGAAAACTGGAGAGCAGAGGGAAATGTATGATTTGGGTCAAGAAAGCATGCTCTGGTATGAGGAAGATGGAGAACATAAGGATGTTCATTTTGAATGGTATGGAGATTATATGGTTGTATGGAGCTATAACAATGGGGATGGGGAAAATCTGGTGACGATAAAAAGCCTGGATATGACGAGGTAGGAAACATTAGGAGAATGGTAATCTGAGAGAGAGGGCAAACGATAAAATAAAGGAGATGATTGTATATGATGGGGATGAGAGCTAAAAAAAACTGCATGGCAATGCTCCTTATCGTGGGCGGTATAGTGGCAGTGTTTCTTGCACATAGAAAAGTGGCAGAGAAAATCACAGAGGAAGAGTACCAACGTTTTTTAGATGGGGAAGTGCCTGCTATGAAAGAGAATGGAAAAACTTATTTTCTGGAAGACTTGTTCGGGGAAGATGTAAGTGATGTTGAAACTTTTTTATCTGATATTGACGGAGATGGAGTGAAGGAGCTGCATATCCGGAATGGCATTTATTATATTTTAAAAGAAAAAAAGGGGAAACTGACGATTCTATATGAGGGTACTGCTACTTACGATGAGCCGGTAGAAGCGATGTCCGGCATTCTGTATTATAGGGAGGGAGGGGCACCATATAATGAGGCTTACTATTTTACAAGATTTGAAAAAGATGGAACAATGGTGAAAGGACCTACTTATCAATGCTACGACAGTGACGAGGATGGAGAGATTGGGGTGGAAGATCTTTATTTAAAGGACGGCGTAGAGCAGGATAGGACTGCGTGGGAGAAGGAAACGGAGATATACAGAGCAATAAAAAATGAGCGGGGCTTATAGTCGGGTTGTTTCGATGGGGAAAAATCAATGAAGTATATTCAGAACAGAACAAACTGGTGCTGGGTGGCGGCCTGTAAAGTTGTCGGAGAGCAGTATAAGAAAAATTTTACAGAATTTGCGTTTACACTGGAAAGTCCGGAGACGGAGGTAGCGGTCAGCAATCTGGATGGACTACGTACAGATATTGTAAAAAGAAGAAATGGAATATATTTTGTGGATGCGTGGCAGTCAGCTATTGCTAAGAATGCAGACTTTCTGCACGGAGGTTTGGAGGGAAATTTTCCGGGAAATGATCAGATGAAGATGCGAGGCTTAAAGAAGAGAAAAGGCGTTAACGTCTCCTCTTTTACCTGATAACTCTTAATTATCGTTACCATATTAAAAAATGAACCTAGATTATTCACGGATCAGCCGTGAATAATCTAGGTTCATTTTAAAGTGATGTCTCCATACAACATACTCTAAGACATCAAAAGTGGCAGAATCCAAGTAAAATCAATGGATTCTGCCACTATACTTTTCTTTAAGTGTCAAAGACGGGATTATAGCATAGCAAAAAGTAAAAAGCAAACATATATTCCAAAAATATGTTCGATTTTAAACTTGACAGAAGAATACATGTTCGATATAATACAAGCAGAAAGAACAAATGTTCCCGAACAGATTTTCTTATGTGAGGTGTGTTATGAGAGTACAGAAGAGTGTATACCATATGACGGACAGAGAGTTAAGATTATATAAGAGACAGTTAAGAAGGAGGCTGCAGATGCAGCGCAGGATCCTTACCATGATTGCTACGGTCTGTGTGATTATTTTCTGTGCGGTATCCTATCAGGGAATCCGTTCTCTGGCAAGCTCCGGGGAAGAACAGGTAAAGTTCAAATACTATACTCAGGTGACGCTAGCTTACGGAGAGACCTTATGGGATCTGTCCGAGGATTATATTGATTATGAAGAGTATAAGGATAAGAAGGAATATATAGATGAGGTACAGAGCATCAACCATCTGGCGGAAGAGGACAGCATCTGCGCCGGACAGACGTTGATCGTACCTTATTATTCTTATGAGTTTGTAAAGTGATAAGAAAGAGTATGATAAATGGAAAGTTAGTAAAGAAATGCTATCAAATCCCCGTAGCCCTTGGCAAGGT
>ENA-OPBG01001604-OPBG01001604.1-human-gut-metagenome-genome-assembly--contig:-NODE-1604-length-15087-cov-3.243880_pt1 | contig 15087 bp, 10 predicted proteins | sample MGYA00241065_ERZ501446 | MGnify/ENA primary metagenome ERZ501446 (study PRJEB25962, sample SAMEA2042632) | human gut metagenome | biome: human gut; feature: human-associated habitat; material: faeces...
CCTCATCGGCAAGGAGTCCGGCACCGTCGGCGTGGAGAACTTCGTCAAGGTCTTCACGACCCCGCTCTACCAGCAGTCCATCATCAACAGCGTCTGGATCAGCCTCGTCTCGGCCCTCGTGGGCATCGTGGTGTCCTTCCTCGCCGCCCGCTTCGCCTATGACTCGAGCGACCGCGTCAAGAACGCCTTCACGATGGTCCTCAACATGATGTCGAACTTCTCGGGCGTGCCCCTGGCGTTCGCCTTCATGATCCTCATGGGCAACTCCGGCGTCCTCACCATTCTCGGCCAGCAGTGGAACATCCCGTTCCTCGCCAACTTCGACCTCTACACCGGCGAGGGCCTGCTCGTGCTCTACATCTACTTCCAGATCCCGCTGGCAACGCTGCTGCTCCTGCCCGCCTTCTCCGGCATCAAGAAGTCCTGGCGCGAGGCGGCCACGATCCTGCAGGCGTCGAGCTTCGACTACTGGTTCCGCATCGTCATCCCCAACCTCCTCCCGTCGATCCTCGGCACGCTCTCCGTGCTCTTCTCCAACGCGCTCGCCGCGTACGCCACCGCCTACGCCATCGTGATGAACAACTACGCGCTGCTGCCGCTGCAGATCACCTCCAAGTTCAAGGGTGACGTCCAGATCGACGCTGCCACCGGCGGCGCCCTCGCCGTGGTACTCATCGTGCTCATGGTGGTCTGCACCGTCATCAACAACTACTTCACCAAGCGCGCGTCGAAGGGTCGTGAGATCATATGAGTTCCAAGTCCAAGGCCGTCCGCGCTGCCGCGCCCGGCAAGAAGACCCCGCTCGCCGCGAAGATCTTCCTGGGCATCGTCGCCCTGTACCTGCTGATTCCCTTCCTCACCACGCTCGTCTACTCGCTTTTCATCGAGTGGACCGACGTGCTGCCCTCCGGGTTCACCCTGCGCAACTACGCCGAGCTCTTCACCAACATGACCTTCTGGGCCTCGATCGGGCGCACGCTCATCCTGTGCCTGGTGAGCGTCGCCATCACCATCGTGCTGCTCCTGCTTGCCATGTACGTGGTGGTTGCCGTGAACAAGAAGCTCGGGCGCTTCATGCAGTTCGTCTGCATGATCCCCTACGCGCTCCAGGGCGTCATCCTCTCCATCGGCATCATCTCGCTCTACACGGGCACCGGGACCATCCTGTCCAACCGCATGTTCATGCTCTTCGGTGCCTACACGATCCTCGTGCTCCCCTACATCTTCCAGGGCATCCGCAACGCCCTCAACGCCATCGACGCCAACATGCTGATGCAGGCGGCCGAGATGCTCGGCTGCGGGCGCTTCCGCGCCTACGTGCAGGTGGTCCTGCCCAACATCATGTCGGGCATCCTGGTCTCCAGCCTGCTCGCCGAGAGCATCGTCTTCGGCGACTTCGTGCTCGCCAACAACATCGCCGGCACCAACTACCAGAACATCCAGGTGTTCCTCCAGGCCAACATGGCCCGCTCGAGCGGCCTCTCGAGCGCCATCGTGGTCATCATCTTCCTGGTGGTCGCCGCGGTGACCGCGATGGTCCTCAAGCTCCAGAAGTCCTCCCAGAACAGGTAAGGAGACGCCCCAGATGGCTTACATCGAATTCAGGAACGTGGTGAAGCGCTTCGGCGACAACACCGTCCTCGACCACATCAACTTCGGCATCCAGCAGGGCGACCTCGTGACGCTGCTCGGCCCGTCCGGCTGCGGCAAGTCCACGCTGCTGCGCTGCCTCTCTGGCCTCGAGACCGTCACCGAGGGCAGCATCGTCCTCGACGGCCGTGACATCACCAACGTGCCGGCCTCCAAGCGCAACATCGGCATGGTCTTCCAGCAGTACAGCCTCTTCCCCAACATGACCGTCGAGCAGAACGTCGCCTTCGGCCTCAAGATGAAGAAGGTCCCCAAGGAGCAGATCGCCAAGAAGGTGGCCGACGCCATTGAGATGGTGGAGCTCAAGGGCAAGGAGAAGGCCTACCCGGCCAACCTCTCCGGCGGCCAGCAGCAGCGCGCCGCCCTGGCCCGCTCCATCGTGACCGAGCCGGCCGTGCTCCTGCTTGACGAGCCCCTCTCGGCCATCGACGCCAAGCTCCGCAAGGCGCTCCAGTCTCGCATCCGCGAGATCCACAAGGAGCTCGGCCTCACCACCATCTTCGTCACGCACGACCAGGACGAGGCCATGGTGATGTCCGACGTCATCCAGCTCTTCCACTCCGGCCGCATCGAGCAGGCGGGCAGCCCCGTCGAGGTCTACACGAGCCCCGTCTCGGAGTTCGCCGCGAGCTTCATCGGGAGCTACAACCAGCTCAGCGCCGGCGAGTTCTCCCGCCTGACCGGCGTCTCCGTCCCGGCCGGCAACGTGGTCGCCGTGCGCCCCGAGACCATCGGCATCTCCCTCGAGAGGCCCGAGGCCGCCGAGGGCGCCTACGTGGTGCGCGGAACCGTCGTCGACAGCACCCCGCGCGGCAACGTCTTGCGCTACACCGTCAACGTGGGCGAGACCACGCTGCGCGTCGACGTCCTCTTCCGCAGCTTCCACATGTTCAACGACCTCGACACCGTCTGGCTCACCCTCCCCGAGCACGACTGCCTCTGCATCCCCGCCGAGAGCGCCGCGTAGAGCGCGGGGACAAGCGACCCTTCCTTCCTCCGGCCCGTGCGTCCCCCCGACGCGCGGGCCGGCCCACAAGAGCACCGTACGCCGCGCCATGCGACGTCAGACCCAGGAGCGAACCATGCCCTTCTCAGACCAGACCTTCCTCGCCCCCGGCGGCAACCGCTACAAGGGCAACCTGCACAGCCACACCACCAACTCCGACGGCTGCCTCACGCCCGCGGAGTCCGTCGCGGCCTTCCGCGCGCACGGCTACGACTTCCTGTGCCTCTCCGAGCACGACCTCTACACCGACTACTCGGACGCCTTCGACGACGAGGACTTCGTCATCCTCCCCGGCCTCGAGGCCTCGGCCTACCTCTACGCGGACGAGTCCGAGTCCGTGCGCCTGCGCTGCCACCACATGCACGGCATCCTCGGGACCGACGAGATGGTCGCCGCGGCGCCGCGGCGCTTCTCGCACATGGAGCGCCTCGAGCCCATCCGCTGCCACGGGAGCTGGGACGGCGAGGCCGTGGCGAGGCAGCTCGCCGAGGAGCTTGCCTCGCGCGGGTGCGTGGTCACCTACAACCACCCCATCTGGAGCCGCGTGGAGCCCGACGAGTTCTGCGGCGTCGAGGGCTTCTTTGCGCTTGAGGTCTACAACTACGACACGGTCAACGAGTCGGGCACCGGCTATGACACCACCTACTGGGACCTCATGCTGCGGCGCGGCAGGCGCGTGTGGGGCTTCGCCTCGGACGACAACCACAACGAGGGCCTCTTCGACGACGCCTTCGGCGGGTGGGTCGTGGTGCGCGCAGAGGCGCTCACGCGCGACGCGGTGGTCCGCGCGCTGCTAGCTGGCGACTACTACTCCTCGAGCGGCCCGGAGCTTCGCGCCTGGGGCGTGCGCGACGGGCGCGTGTGGGTCGAGTGCAGCCCCTGCGAGCGCGTGAACCTCGTGGCCGGCGGGCCGATCAACGCCGGCGGCACCGTGATCGCCCCCAAGGGGGGCGCGCTCGAGCGCGCGGAGTTCGACCTGCGCGGGGGCGAGACGTACCTGCGCGTGGAGTGCATCGACGCACACGGCCGCACGGCGTGGTCCAACCCCGCCTTCACTGACGAGGCCTAGCTGAATGATGCGAAGGGGCAGTCCCTTCGCATCATCGCTTCACTGGAGCGGCATCGACTCCCAGCTGCCGTCCGCCCGAGGCACCTCTACGAAGCGGTAGCCCACCTCCCAGGCGTGCGCGTAGGCGCGCGTAATGCCGTCGCAGAGGTCCTCGGGCCGGTGGCCGTCGGAGCCGACGGTGATTGGCACGCCCGCGTGGCAGAAGCGCTCAAGCAGGCCGTGAGCGGGGTACCAGTCCCCCACCCCCTTGCGCCAGCCCGCCGTGGAGAGCTCCACGCGCCGACCCGTGTCGTGTGCGCAGGCGACCATCCGGTCCCAGAGCGGGGCGAGGTCGATTGTGGCCGGGAAGCCCTCGTTGCGCATGCGCTCGGGCAAGTCGGGGTGGGCCATCGTGTCAAAGGGCAGCGGGCTCTCGCAGGCCGCACACCACGCGTCAACGTAGCGTCGCCAGACCTCGTCGGGGCCGAGCTCGCGCCAGATGTGCTGGTCGTTGACGTCATCGATCCACGCTCCGTCATCCTGCTCGCCAAGCCAGTGCACCGAGCCCAGGCGCACCTGCGCCCCGGCGGACCAGCGCATGACGTTCTCCTCGCAGCCGGGGTACCAGTCGCACTCGAAGCCGTAGACGCACTCCAGCTCCGGGTGGGCGGTCGCGGCGGCCTCCCACGCCGCTCGGTGCTCGGCGAGCTCCGGCTCCGTGACCTGCACCCCGCCGCTGGGGTCCATCACGCGCGGCAGCGTGAGGTGGTCGGTCGAGACGAGCACCGCGCACCCCGCCGCGACGGCGGCCCGGGCGTTCTCCTCAAAGGTCCCCACCCCGTCCGAGAAGCGGGTGTGGGTGTGGCAGTCGACGATGGAGCCGGGCGCAAGCGGACGTGGCATGTCTCCCCCTTCGCGTCTGAAAAAACCCACATTTGGCTTTGTGAAGCCGGCAAAACCCCAGTTGGCCGTTCAAGCAGGAAAGCCAACCAAAGCCAAATGTGGGTTAATCCTACCGCATGGCCGCGGGGTCGCGGCCGGACGCCCGCAGCCGAAAGGACAAAGGGCCGCCGGGCGAAAAGCCCGACGGCCCGATGAGGTCAAAATGATACGAAGGGACTGTCCCTTCGTATCATTCGTATCAGCGGCCCAGGTCCTGGAGGGCGTAGACGTCGAGCGGGCCCTGCCGCAGCGCGGCGATGGCCTGGACGAGCGCCACCGCGCCGGACATGGTGGTGGCCATGTCGATGCCGCGGCTCACGGCCTCGCTGCGCATGCGGAAGCCGTCGCCGCGCGAGCTGTGGCCCTTGGGCGTGTTGATGAGGAAGGCGATCTTGCCCTCGGCCATCATGTCGATGATGTTGGGGCTGCCCTCGCTGATGGGCTTGACCACCTCGCAGGGGATGCCCGCGGCGCGCAGCGTCTTGGCGGTGCCGCGCGTGGCCACGAGGTCGTAGCCCAGGTTCACGAGCGACAGGGCCACCGGGGCCACCGAGCGCTTGTCGCGGTCGCACACCGAGACGAAGACGGTGCCGGACTGCGGGACCTGGTAGTCGATGGCCTCGCGCGTCTTGGCGTAGGCCTTCGGGAAGGTCTTGTCGATGCCCATGACCTCGCCCGTGGACTTCATCTCGGGGCCAAGCACCACGTCGGCGCCCGGGAAGCGGCTCCAGGGCATCACGGCCTCCTTGACCGCGTAGTAGCCCAGGTCGCGCCCCTCCTCCGGCAGGCCGAGGTCAGAGATCTTCTCGCCGCTCATGATGCGGGCGGCGCACTTGGCCAGCGGAACGCCCGTGGCCTTGGACGAGAAGGGCACGGTGCGGCTCGCGCGCGGGTTGAGCTCGATCACGAAGACCTGCTCGTCGCGAACGGCGTACTGCACGTTGAGAAGGCCCTGGATGTGGCAGGAGAGCGCCAGGCGGCGCGTGGTGTCGCGCACCTTGGCCACGATGCGGTCGGACAGCGAGAAGGGCGGGAAGCAGCAGGCGGAGTCGCCGGAGTGCACGCCACACTCCTCGATGTGCTCGAGGACCGCGCCCACGTAGCACTCCTGCTCGTCGCACAGGGCGTCCACGTCGAGCTCGATGGCGTCCTCGAGGAAGGCGTCGAGGTAGACGGGGTGGTCCGGGGAGACCTTGGTGGCCTCCTCCATGTAGCTCACGAGGTCGCCGTCGTCGTAGACGATGCCCATGCCGCGCCCGCCGAGCACGTAGCTCGGGCGCACGAGCAGCGGGTAGCCCACGCGGCGCGCCACGCTCTTGGCCTCGTCGACGGTCTCGGCCGTGCTCGAGGGCGGGTAGGCGATCTCGAGGCGGTCGAGCAGGCTCGCGAAGCGGTCGCGGTCCTCGGCGAGGTCGATGGCCTCGGGCTGGGTGCCCATGATGGGGACGCCCGCGGCCTTGAGGCGCTTGGCGAGGTTGATCGGCGTCTGGCCGCCGAGGGTAACGATGACGCCCGCGGGCCTCTCGACCTCGATGACGTTCATGACGTCCTCGAAGGTGAGCGGCTCGAAGTAGAGGCGGTCGGAGGTGTCGTAGTCGGTGGAGACGGTCTCGGGGTTGCAGTTGACCATGACGGTCTCGTAGCCCTTGGCCGCAAGCGCGTAGGCCGCGTGCACGCAGCAGTAGTCGAACTCGATGCCCTGGCCGATGCGGTTGGGGCCGGCGGAGAGGATCACCACGCGGGGCTTCTCGGCCTCGTGGAACTCCGTGACGCCGCCCGCCTCGTAGGTGAAGTAGTGGTAGCTCGTGCGCGCCGCGAACTCGCCGGCGCAGGTGTCGACGGTCTTGACGCAGGGGCGCACGCCGAGCACCTCGCGCACCGCGCGCACGGTGTCCTCGCGCTGGCCGGTGAGGTGTCCGATCTGCGCGTCCGAGAAGCCCAGCTGCTTGGCGGCCATCATGCGGTCGGCCGTGAGGCCGGCGAGGCCGAGCTCGGCGATGGCCTTCTCGGCGGTCACGACGTCGGCGATGCGGCTGAGGAACCAGCGGTCGATCTTGGTGAGCTCGAAGACGCGCTCGACGCCCCAGCCGCGCCTAAGCGCCTCGGCCACGTAGAGGATGCGGCCGGGCGTGGGCGTGGCCACGTGCTCCTCGAAGGCCTCCTCGTCGAAGTCGTCCGCGCCGTCGGCGCCCAGGCCGGCGTGACCCTGCTCGAGCGAGCGCATTGCCTTCTGCATGGCCTCCTCGAAGGTGGCGCCGATGGACATGACCTCGCCGACGGCCTTCATGCGCGTGGTGAGGGTCTCGTCGGTGCCCTTGAACTTCTCGAAGGCGAAGCGCGGGACCTTGACCACGCAGTAGTCGATCGACGGCTCGAAGCACGCCGGGGTCTCGCGCGTGATGTCGTTCTCGATCTCGTCGAGGGTGTAGCCCACGGAGAGCAGGGCCGCCATCTTGGCGATCGGGAAGCCCGTGGCCTTGGAGGCGAGCGCCGAGGAGCGGGAGACGCGCGGGTTCATCTCGATGACGATGACGCGGCCGTCGTCGGGGTTCACGGCGAACTGCACGTTGGAGCCGCCGCAGGCCACGCCCACGCGCTCGAGGATGGCGATGGAGTAGTCCCTCAGGCGCTGGAGCTCGAAGTCGTTCAGCGTCTGGCACGGCGCCACGGTGATGGAGTCGCCGGTGTGCACGCCCATGGGGTCGAGGTTCTCGATGGAGCAGATGACGACGCCGTTGCCCGCGGAGTCGCGCATCACCTCCATCTCGATCTCCTTCCAGCCCTCCACGGACTGCTCGACGAGCACCTCGCTCTCGGGCGAGAGCGCGATGCCCTGCTCGGCAATGCGCAGCAGGTCGTCATGGGTGTAGGCCATGCCGCCGCCAGCGCCGCCGAGGGTGAAGGCCGGGCGGATCACCACGGGGTAGCCGAGCTCGTCGGCGATCTTCTCGCACTCCTCGACCGTGTGGGCGATGCCCGAGCGGGCCACCTCGAGGCCGATGTCGCGCATGGCGTTGGCGAAGAGCTCGCGGTCCTCGCCGGTCTCGATGGAGTCGACGTCGCAGCCGATGACCTCGACGCCGTACTTCTCGAGCACGCCGGCCTTGGCGAGCGCCACGGCGCAGTTGAGGCCCGTCTGGCCGCCCATGTTGGGCAGCAGCGCGTCCGGGCGCTCCTTCTCGATGACCTTGGCCACCGAGGCCGCGGTGATGGGCTCCACGTAGGTGCGGTCGGCGGTCTCCGGGTCGGTCATGATGGTGGCCGGGTTGGAGTTGACGAGCACGACCTCGTAGCCCTCCGAGCGCAGGGCCTTGCAGGCCTGGGTGCCGGAGTAGTCGAACTCGCAGGCCTGGCCGATGACGATGGGGCCGGAGCCGATGATAAGGATCTTCTTGATGTCGGTGCGCTTGGGCATCTAGAAGCGCCTCCCCTCGCGGACGTCGATGGCGAGGTAGTCGTCCTCGCCGCGCATGAGCTTGGCAAACGCCGAGAAGGCGTACGTGGAGTCGTTGGGGCCGGGCTTGGCCTCCGGGTGGTACTGCATGGAGAAGGCCGGCACGTCAAGGAACTGGATGCCCTCGGGGGTGCCGTCGTTGAGGTTCACGTGCGTGAGGCGGATGCGGCCGTAGCGCTCGTTCTGGACGACCGGGGCGATGCGGCGGGAGGACCAGAAGCGCAGGTCCTCGTCGGCCGGGTGCTCGGACACGCCGCCCGAGAGCTCGGGCACGAGCGGGCCGAAGGTCGAGAAGACCGGTCCGTAGTTGTGGTTCTGCGCCGTGATCTCCACCTTGCCCGTGAGCAGGTTCATCACCGGCTCGTTGCCGCCGTGGTGGCCGTACGGGAGCTTCTCGATGGTGGCGCCGGCCGCCATGGAGATGACCTGGTTGCCGAGGCAGATGCCAAAGACCGGCACGCGGCCCAGGCACGCGCGGACGGCCTCGGCCACGGACGGGACGCTCGACGGGTCGCCGGGGCCGTTGGAGAAGAACACGCCGTCGGGGCCCTTCGCGAGGGCCTCCTCCACCGGGGTGTCCCAGGGCACCACGGTGACCTCGCAGCCGGCCGCGGAGAGGCGCCGGGCGATGCCGCGCTTCTCGCCGCAGTCGTAGGCGACGACGGAGAGGCGGGGCTGGCCGTCGGCGTCCTGGCCGGGCACCACGTAGGGCTCGTCGCAGGAGACGTCGGCGACGTAGTTGTGGTCGGCGATCGGCGCGGAGGCGCGGACGCGCGCGACGAGGCTCTCCGGGTCGAGGTCGGTCGTGGAGATGGCCGCGCGCATGGCGCCGCCCTCGCGGATGGCGATGGTCAGGGCGCGGGTGTCCACGTCCTCGATGGCCACCACGCCGCGGCTCGCGAGGAAGTTGGGCAGGCTCTCGACGCTCTGCCAGTTGCTCGGCTCGTAGCACATGTCGTGCACGACGAGGCCGGCGAGGTGCAGGCGGTCGGCCTGCATGTCCTTCTCGTTGATGCCGTAGTTGCCCACCTGCGGGTAGGTGAGCGTCACGATCTGGCCCGCGTAGGACGGGTCCGAGACGATCTCCTGATAGCCCACCATCGAGGTGTTGAACACGACCTCGCCGAAGGTCTCCCCCTCGGCGCCGGCCGAGCGCCCAAAGAAGTACATCCCGTTCTCGAGCGCGAGAAGCGCCCTCGGATGCCGGCCGCCATCCACCAACAGGTTCACAGCAACACCGCCCTTTCGTCCGCGCGCCCAGAGGCAGGCCGCAGCTACAAAAAACGGAGCCCGTGCAAGCGAGACTCCGACTAAGGCTGCGACATATGTTGTGGACGCCTTTTCGGTCTCTCGTACCGTCTTAAAGGTCTTGGATAGCATAGCAGTAAAGGCGTTGCTTGTGTCACGACATAACGGCTTCGCAAAAATCGCGCGCCGCGAGGGGCGCGCGCCCTTCTCGCCGGCCTGCGGTCCTGGCGATAGCCCCTCTTATACCTACGTTTTTGCTCGGGAAACGTAGGTTAGGGAGGGTTCAGGTTGCTTAATCCCTCCCACGCCAACACTTCTCAGCTGATTCCGTAGGTTTGGGAGGGGTGAGCGAGAAGGACCTCAAGAAGAAAGCGGCCCCGGTCTCGCCACGAGACCGGGGCCACCCCTAGCTACAGGTTCTTCTCGCCTAGCAGACGCCCTGGGCCATCATGGCGTCGGCCACCTTGGTGAAGCCGGCGATGTTGGCGCCCATCACGAAGTTGCCCTCGTGGCCGTAGGCGCGGGCGGTGTCGTCCACGTTGTGGAACATGGAGCGCATGAGGCTCTCGAGCTTGCCGTCGACCTCCTCGAAGGTCCAGGACAGGTGCTCGGCGTTCTGGCTCATCTCGAGGCCCGAGACGAGCACGCCGCCGGCGTTGGCCGCCTTGCCGGGCATGAAGGCGACGCCGTTGTCCATGAGGCAGGCGGTGGCGTCGGGCGTGGTGGGCATGTTGGCGCCCTCGCCCACGACCTTGCAGCCGTTTGCCACGAGCGCCTGGGCGTCCTCAAGGTGCAGCGTGTTCTCGCGGGCGCAGGGCAGCGCGATGTCGCAGGGGAGCTGCCAGACGCCGCGGCCGTCGCCCTCGTGCCAGGTGGCGCCGGGGCGCTCGTCGACGTACATGGCCAGGCTCACGCCCTGGTCGTGGCCGGAGCGCTTCTTGTTGTAGATGTGCTCGAGGACCTGGTAGTCGATGCCCTCGGGGTCCTCAACCCAGCCCTTGGTGTCGGAGCAGGCGATCGTCTTGCCGCCGAGCTGGGCGACCTTCTGGATGGCGTAGATCGCCACGTTGCCGGAGCCGTGGACGACGACCTTCTTGCCCTCGAAGGAGTCGCCGTTGCTCTTGAGGTACTCGTCGACGAAGTAGACAAGGCCGTAGCCGGTGGCCTCGGTGCGGGCGAGCGAGCCGCCGAAGGTGAGGCCCTTGCCGGTGAGGACGCCGGTCCACTCGTTCTTGAGGCGCTTGTACTGGCCGAACATGTAGGCCACCTCGCGGCCGCCCACGCCCAGGTCGCCGGCGGGGACGTCGGTGTTGGGGCCGATGTGGCGGAAGAGCTCGGTCATGAACGACTGGCAGAAGGCCATGACCTCGCGGTTGGACTTGCCCTTGGGGTCGAAGTCGGAGCCGCCCTTGCCGCCGCCCATCGGCAGAGTGGTCAGGCTGTTCTTGAAGCACTGCTCAAAGCCCAGGAACTTGAGGATAGACAGGTTGACAGAAGAATGGAAGCGCAGGCCGCCTTTGTAGGGGCCGATGGCAGAGTTGAACTGCACACGGTAGCCGCGGTTGACCTGCACCTTGCCGGCGTCATCCACCCAAGGCACACGGAACATGATGATGCGCTCCGGCTCAACCAGGCGCTCGATCAGGCTTGCCTTTTCATATTCAGGATGGGCCTCAACAACGGGCTCCAGGCTTTCGAGAACTTCCTCAACAGCCTGCAGGAATTCCTTCTGCTCAGCATTGCGCTTTGCAAGGCCCTGGTACACTTCGTTCAGATAAGCATTTTTGATAGACATGGTATACACTCTCCTTTTTGGTGGGCTGCTGTTTTCCGCTTCCGGCCGCACTGCCGGACCCCTTGAAACTGGCGGAAAGCGCGCGGTCCTCTATTTCTTTCACCGGTATTTATATTAGCACGCTAAAGTGCATTTGACAATATTTTTTGAAAAATTTTGTTTGTGCAATGGCGGCAAGTGTATCCCATTTGCACACAAATGATAGTTTTTTACGCTTTTACCTCGTTTTTCAGTTCTTCACCGCGGGCAAAGGCGCGGGCATTTTCCAGCGTGATGGCCGCAATGCTCTGCAATGCCGTGCGGGTAAAGAACGCCTGGTGGCTGGTAATGACCACATTGGGGAAGCTGAGCAGCACCGGCACAACCTCGTTTTCCAGCACATCGTCGGAGAAATCCTGGAACACCTGGTCATCCTCATCCTCGTACACATCCAGGCCCACGCCGCCGAACTTGCGGGCGCGCAGGGCTTCGATCAGGGCGTCGGTGTCGATCAGGCCGCCGCGGCTGGTGTTGACTAGGATGGCAGAATCCCTCATCATGGCGATGGTATCCTTGTTAATCATGTGATGGGTACCCTCGGTCAGCGGGCAGTGCAAGCTGACCAGGTCGGCTTTCTGCAGCAGTTCTTCCAGCGAAACATAGCGGGCAAACTTTTCCACTTCGGGGTTTTTGTACATGTCATAGCAGAGCACATTCATGCCAAAACCGTGGCAGATGCGCGCCATGGCGGCGCCAATACGGCCGGTGCCCACAATGCCGGCGCAGGCGCCATAAAAGTTTTGGCCCAACAGGCCGTCCAGTGCAAAGTTGTTATTGCGCACCTTGATATATGCCTTGCAGATGCGGCGGTTTGCGGCCTGGGCCAACGCCATGGCGTGCTCGGCAACGGCTTCCGGGCTGTAGCCCGGCACACGCATAACGGTAATGCCGTTGGCTTTGGCGGCGGCAAGGTCCACGTTATTGTAGCCCGCGCAGCGCATCAGCAGCAGCTTGATGCCCGCTTTGGCCAGCACGGACAGCGTTTCGGCACCGCAATCACTGTTGACAAAGGCACAGACGGCATCGCCGCCCGCGGCCAGCTGGGCGGTATCCGGGTCCAGGTTGGCCGCCAGGAACTTGATGGTGCAGCCATAGTCCGGGTCAGCGGCCAGAACGTCAAAATACAGGTGGTCGTAATCACGGGTGCCATAAAAAATGATCTTCATACTTTTCCCTTTTCTGCCCTGCGGGCGTCCTCTTGTTGCGTCGTACCGGAATCCTTTTGTTTTCCGGCTCGGTCGTTAATATTTTATCATATCCGACGGTTTTAGTATAGCCAGTTTCCGGCATTTTGAATGTTGCCAGGGCAACAAAACGTGGCAAAAAAGGGGTGCATGCCCTGTTTTTCTTTTACACGGTTTTCTCGTTGCTTTCGTTCGGTTTGGCGGTTCCGGCAGAGTGTTCCACGTTTTTCAGCAGCTCTTCCGCCGAAATACCATACAGCTTGGCCAGCGCGATCAGGTTGGAGGTGTTGGGGTCCGAGGTGCCGTTTTCCCACTTGGATACCGCCTGGCGGCTGACACCGATGGTTTCCGAAACAAACTCCTGGGTCATTTTGCAGCGCACACGGTTCTCCCGCAGGGCTTCGGCCAGGGACTTGCGGGTGGCTTTCTTTTCTTCCCGCACTTCGTGGGAGTTGATGTAAACCCGCAGCGCCTTGATGACCAGCCACAGCAGGTAGATACCAACAATGCTCATAACCAGCATGAGCGCAAGATTGAATACCGTCCAAAGAATGCCAAATACTTGATATTTCATTTTATAATCTCCTATCAACAGCTTGCAGTGGGCGGTGCACCACCCGGCAAAACCCGGCCGGATGGTCCGGCCCCTTGTGTTTTGCTGGCCTTATTATAGCGAAAGCACCCGGTTGCCGCCACCAACTGGGGCGATACTTTGGGTTGCAGCCTGCTATTTTGCCGGTTTTGGGGCCATTTTGCATCAAAAAGCACCCACCCGCCGGAAAAACCTGGCCAGGCGGGTGCAAAACCATGCGATCCGATTTTGGCAGAACCAGCGCAACAAACCGGGCCGCCGGGCGGCGGTTCTCTGCGCGCGCAGTGTTGTACAATTTGTATTATTTGTTCAATATATCCAAGTCAAGCATTCTTTTGTTCGATCTCGACCATCACCAGTTCGGTCTTGCCCTCGGTACGAATCTTGTAGCCCCAGGTCCCGGTGCCGCCGCTCACAATGGCGGCGCAGGCGGGGGTGATCTGTTTCATGCCGTAATTCAGTTCATTATAGCGGAACAGCTTTGCCACAAGGCCGGTGGGCCAGATCTGACCGCCGTGGGTGTGACCGCTCAAAATCAGGTTTGCACCGGCTGCGGCATCGGCTTTCAGCTCGCGCGGCTCGTGGTCCAGCAGGATGGTATACACATTGTCCGGGCCGTTCGGCATCAGCTGGGCGGGGGTAAAGCGGTTACCCTGGGTGTACAGCCAGTCCTTGCGGCCCACAATGCGCACCGGGGTGGCATCTTTACCCACATAGGCCAGCTGGGAAACATCCTCCAGAATGCGAATGTGCGCCCGCGCAAAAGCGCCCTCCAGGTCCGCGCGGCCATAGCTCGGCTCCCGCCAGTGGTGGAACAGATCATGGTTGCCCAACACGAACCACTTGCCGCCGGGCGGGTCCAGCGTGGCAAAGAAGGCATTGAAGGAATCAAAATCCGGACGTTCCACATGCTCGTCAAAAATATCGCCGGTGAAAAGGATCATATCGGGGTTCAGTTCCCGGATGCAGCGGTTCAGCTCCGGGATGCGCTTGCGGTCCACGGCACCTTTGCCGGGGTGCAGGTCGCTGATTTGCAGCACCCGCAGTTTGCCGCCCGGCAGGGGCTTGGTGGTTTGCAGGCGGTAGGTGGTGGTAACCAGGCGCATAGCCTTGAAATAGCTCCAGAGCATCATGGCGGCCGTGCCCACCCAGGCCAGCAGACCGCCCATCCAGATGGTCTGCCAGGCTGCCTGCACCGTTCCGCCAATTGCACGGGCCAGCAAGCCCACAATGTCCCCGGCGATATACAGCCCGGTCAGATGGGAGTTGACGATCATGCCGGGGCCGAGCGGGTCCCGCCCGATCCAGGACATCACGGCCAGCAGCAACAGCGGCAGCAGCAGATACACCGCCGGCTGCATCCCCGCAAAGCAGGCCACAAACGGCAGTTTGAGAAAATTCAGATACAGCACCACCGCCACAAGGGCCTGGCCAATTTTGGGGATGGTGAACTGGATAAAATGCCCGTACATTGCAGGACCTCCGTTCTTTAGTTAGGCGTTAGGAGGGAGGAGTTAGGAATTAGAAATTGGAGGTGGGGCGGGGGGTGGATGGCACGGACCGCAAAAGCATTCGTAGGGCGGGATGACCTCATCCCGCCGGGGAGGAACACAGATCATTTGCCACAGCCCTAAAAACAATCTGTAGGGAACGGTCTTGACCGTTCCGGGGACATATTTGCATATGCCGTGATGAGATTTACTGCAGGACTTGTCATACGGTGCGGTAATGACAACACGGCCAATCATTTTGCAAATGTGCAATAAATTTTACGCCCGCCCGGGACGTCGAGGACGCCGTCCCCTACAAATTGGGAAAGATTTGGCACAGGATCTGCAAAGCGTGCCAAGGCGTGGTTTCGGCGTGGTCAGGTGACCACGCCCTACAAGGCCCATCTCCAATTCCTAATTTCTCATTTCTAATTCCTAATTATCCCCTAACTCCTAACTCCTAACTCCTAACTCCTAACTCCTAACTGATATTGTATCACTCGTGCCCGGCAAACTCAACAAACACAACAGGCAGGCTGCCTGCGGGGTTGCGGGCAGCCTGCCTGGAAAAAGCAGGGATAAGTCTTTAGGCAATACCGCATAATTCTAAGTGCCGATACGGCGAGCGAGGTGCGGCAG
>ENA-OPBG01001612-OPBG01001612.1-human-gut-metagenome-genome-assembly--contig:-NODE-1612-length-15033-cov-3.378355_pt1 | contig 15033 bp, 13 predicted proteins | sample MGYA00241065_ERZ501446 | MGnify/ENA primary metagenome ERZ501446 (study PRJEB25962, sample SAMEA2042632) | human gut metagenome | biome: human gut; feature: human-associated habitat; material: faeces...
GACACGACCGTGAACTCGTGGACGCCCAGCCCGCCCGCACTCATCTGAAGCCCCTCCTGACCGGGGTGGGAACGCCCTCGGTGAGCGTGCGGCGCCCGGCGACGAAGACGTCGGTGGCGGCGCCGGTGAGCGTGACGCCGAGCCAGGCGGAGTTCTTGGAGCGGCTCTGGAGCCAGCCCTCGGTGACCGTCACCTGGGCGGCCGGGTCGACCAGGGTGAGGTCGGCGACGGAGCCGGCCTCGACGCGCACCTCGGGGAGGCGCAGCGCGCGGCGCGGGTTCACGGCCATGACCTCGACGAGACGCGACCAGCTCATCGTCCCCGGCAGCACGAGGTTGGTGAGCATGAGCGGCAGCGACGTCTCGAGGCCCACGATGCCGAAGAAGGCGATCTCCCACTCGCAGTCCTTCTCGTGCGGGGCGTGCGGGGCGTGGTCGGTCACGAGGCAGTCGATGGAGCCGTCGAGGATGCCCTCGCGCAGCGCGGCGGCGTCGGAGGCGCGGCGCAGCGGCGGGTTCATCTTGAGGTTGGTGTCGTAGGCGTCGGTGATGTCCTCCTCGGAGAGGAAGAGGTGGTGCGGGGTGACCTCGCAGGTCACGGGCAGGCCCTCGGCCTTGGCGGCGCGGACGAGCTCGAGGCCCTTCTCGGTGGAGATGTGCGCGATGTGCAGGGCGCAGCCGGTCATGCGGCACAGCTCGATGTCGCGGTAGATCTCGAGCTCCTCGCCGAGCGCCGGCCATCCGAACATGCCGAGGCGCGTGCTCGCGCGGCCCTCGTTGATGACGCCGTGGGTGGTCAGGCTCTCGATCTCGCAGTGGGCAGAGACGACCTTGTCGAACTGGGAGACGTACTCCATGCAGGTGCGCATCATGCCCGCGCTCTGCACGCCGTGGCCGTCGTCGGAGAAGGCCACGGCCCCCTCCATGACCATGTCGCCGATCTCGGCGAGCGTCTCGCCCTTCTCGCCCACCGTGAGCGCGCCGATCGGGCGCACGTGGCACAGCCCCGCGTGGCGGGCGCGGTCGATCTGGTAGCGGACCTCTGCGCCGGTGTCGGTCACGGGGTCGGTGTTGGGCATCGTGGCCACGTCGGTGAAGCCGCCGTGGGTGGCCGCGCGGGCGCCGGTCTCGATGGTCTCCTTGTACTCGAAGCCGGGGTCGCGGAAGTGGACGTGCATGTCGACGAGGCCGGGCACGAGGTACTTGCCGGAGGCGTCGATCACCTGCGCGCCCTCGGGGGCCTCGAGGCCCTCGCCGACCTGGGCGATCCTCTCGCCGTCCAGGATCACGTCGCAGACGCCGTCGAGGCCGACCTGCGGGTCGACGACGTGGGCACCCCTAAGCAGAAACGCCATTGTTCTCTCCTCCCAGAAGCAGGTACATCTCGGCCATGCGCGTGAGGACGCCGGCGTTCACCTGGTCGAGGATCCTCGAGCGGGCGCAGTCGGCCACGTCCGCGTTGATCTCCATGCCGCGGTTCATGGGGCCCGGGTGGCAGATGATGGCCTCGGGCTTCATGCGCTCGACGCGGCTCATGTCGAGGCCCCAGAGGCGGTTGTACTCGCGGCGCGACGGGATCGCGGCGCCCTCCATGCGCTCGAGCTGGACGCGCAGCATGTAGACGACGTCCATCTCGGGGATGACGGCGTCGAGGTCGGCGGTCTGGGGCACGCCGTAGTAGTCGGGGTCGTCGACCTGGAAGGTCGGCGGGCCCACGAGCGTGACGTCGGCGCCCATCGTCTTGAGGGCGGGCACGAGGCTGCCGCAGACGCGGCTGTGCGAGAGGTCGCCCACGATCGCGACCTTGAGGCCGTCGAGGTGGCCGAAGTTCTCGCGGATGGTGTAGAGGTCGAGCATGGCCTGCGTGGGGTGCTGGTGCTTGCCGTCGCCGGCGTTGATGACGACGGCGTCGGTGTGCTCGGTGATCTTCTGCGGCGTACCGGCGAGCTTGGCGCGGCAGATGAACATGTCGACGTTCATGGCGTCGATCGTCTCGATGGTGTCGGCGAGGCTCTCGCCCTTCACGACCGAGGAGGTGGCGCCGCCCATGGAGAGGGAGTCGGCGGAGAGGCGCTTCTCGGCGAGCTCGAAGGAGCTCTTGGTGCGCGTCGACGGCTCGAGGAACAGGTTCACGATCGTGCGGCCGCGCAGCGCCGGGACCTTCTTGATGGCACGCTTGTTGACCTCGGAGAACGAGCGCGCCGTGTCGAGGATCTGGGTGATGTCGTCGGCGGTGAGGCTCGTCGTGTCGATCAGGTGTTTGACGGACAGCATCTAGTTGGCACCTCCATTGTCCTGCTCGGTCGGCCTCGTCCAGATCTCGACCGAGTTGGCCTCGTCGTAGGGGCGGATGGAAACGCGCACGTCCTCCTCGCGGGAGGAGGGCACGTTCTTGCCCACGTAGTCGGCCCGTATGGGAAGCTCGCGGTGACCGCGGTCGATCATGACGGCGAGCTGCACCGTCTTGGGCCGGCCGAGGTCGATGAGGGCGTCGAGCGCGGCGCGGATCGTCCGGCCGGTGTAGAGCACGTCGTCGACCAGGACGATGTCGCACTCGTCCACGGCAAAGGGGATGCTCGTGCCGAACTCGACCGGGGCGATCTTGCGGCTCACGTCGTCGCGGTAGAAGCTGACGTCAAGCGTGCCCACCGGGGGGCGCACCCCCTCGATCTTGGCGATCTCGTCGGCGAGCAGGGGCGCGATCGCGGCGCCGCGGCGCACGATGCCCACGAGCGCCACGCTTCCGGCGCCCTCGTTGCGCTCGATGATCTCATGGGCAATGCGGGTGAGCGCGCGACTCATGGCCTGCTCGTCCATGATCTGGGCCTTGAGCTTGGCCTGTTCCATGGGACTCCCTTCTCACAAAAAGACGCCCTGCCGTATGCCGGCACGAGCGTCGATAAGGCTATGGAAGCGTCCCGTGGGACCTGACCTTGCTGGCGTCTCGCACCGGCTTAAAGAATCCACCCCACTGTAGCACATGAGCGGTCCGCAGGCGAGAAGCGCGCGCAGGCCCCTAGCCGAACTGCGCGCGGTAGGCGCGGCAGACCTCGTCCACCGGGCCGTCCATCCGCTGCACGCCCTTCTCGATCCACACCGCGCGCTGGCAGATGCGCTCGACCTGCTCCATGGAGTGCGAGACGAAGAGCACCGTCACGTTGCCGGAGCCGATGAAGTGCTGGATGCGCTCCTCGCACTTCTGCTGGAAGAAGACGTCGCCGACCGAGAGGGTCTCGTCGACGATGAGGACGTCCGGCTCGGTCACCGTGGCGATGGCGAAGGCGATGCGCGCCACCATGCCCGAGGAGTAGTTCTTGAGGGGCATGTCCATGAAGTTCTGGAGCTCTGCGAAGTCGATGATGTCCTGGAGGTGCTCGTCGATGAAGCTGCGGGTGTATCCGAGCAGCGCGCCGTTGAGGTAGATGTTCTCGCGCGCGGTGAGCTCGGGGTCGAAGCCCGCGCCGAGCTCGATGAGCGGCGCGATGTTGCCCCTCACGAGCACCGAGCCCTCGGACGGCTCGAGCACGCCGGCGATGCACTTGAGCATCGTGGACTTGCCCGACCCGTTGGTGCCGACAAGCCCCACGACCTCGCCGCGGCGGACCTTGAAGCTCACGTGGTCGAGGGCGCGGAACTCCTTGAAGAAGAGCTCGTGGCGCGCGAGCTTGATGAAGTACTCCTTCAGGTTGTTGAGCTGCTCGCTCGCGATGTTGAAGATCATCGAGACGTCGTTGACCTCGATGGCGTACTCGGAGGTGGTGTCTGCCATGCCTGACCGCCTAGATGTAGAGGATGAACTTGTGCTCGGTCTTGCGGAACACGAAGTAGCCGAGAGCGAGCGCGGCGAGCGCCCACGCGACGCTCAGCACGATGACCGTGAGGCCCGGGCTCGTCTGGTAGACGATGGCGCAGCGCATCATGTCGATGTAGTTGTACATCGGGTTGAGCTTCACGACCGCGATCACGAACCACGGGGCGCTCGAGTTGGTGAGCAGGGAGAGGTCCCAGAAGATCGGCGTGAGGTAGGTCCAGGCGGTGATGAGCACGCTCCAGAGGTGAATCATGTCGCGGAAGAACACGGCGGCCGCTCCTATCAGCAGGCTGATGCCCATGCAGAAGACCATGAGCAGCAGCAGCGCCGGGACCATCCACACGATGTGCCAGGTGGGGATGACCTGGAAGAAGAGCATGACGATGGCGACGGCGATGAGCGAGAACGAGAAGTTGAAGGCGGCGGAGAAGACCTTCTGCACGGGGAAGACCCAGCGGTCGACCTTGACCTTCTTGAGCAGCGGGGCGGCGTCGATGATCGAGCGCAGGCCCGCGCTCGTCGACTCGTTCATGAGCGCGAAGGTGATGTTGCCCACGATGAGGTAGAGCGGGTAGTTCTCGACGTTCGAGCCGCGCAGGAAGTAGGAGAACACGAAGCTCATGATGATCATCATGAGCAGGGGGTTCAGCACGCTCCAGATGACGCCGAGCACGGAGCGGCGGTAGCGGAGCTTGAAGTCCTTGTTGACGAGCTGCTGGAGGATGAACTTGTCCTTGGCGTAGTTGCTCGTGACGTGGGCGAGCTTCTCGGTCGCCGCGTGTGGGTGGCTCAAGGCATGGCCTCCGGTCGACGGTTTGCTGACCCTGAAATCCTAACACAGGGGCTCGCGGGTCATAGAAACGGCAGAGACCTGGGGCGCCGGACCCGTCTCCCCTGCCCCCCTGCCCCCATTTCACATCGTGTACACCTCCGCCGGGTCGACGCTCTTCTCGACAAGTCGTCTATCTGGGCGTTTGCGAGAAGGACCCCGGCTCGAACCCACCTCGGGGTGTACACGATGCGCAGCGCGGGGACTCGCGACGGCCAGCGTGCGAAAAGAAAGCAGGCCACCGGGCAAAACGCCCGATGACCTGCGAAAGTTCTGGCTCCCCGGGTAGGATTCGAACCTACGACACGCTGATTAACAGTCGATATTTTGTTATTGCGTTAAGCTGTTTACCTGCGCTTATGTAGGTGTAAATTTGCACGTTTGACTCACGTTTGCACACCAAGTCACACCAATTGCAAATCGTTGCAAAATGAAATGTCTAACAAAAACACCCCTCCCCGCCCGCAGGCGAGGAGGGGTTTCCACGCTGGATGAGGCAGGCCCTAGTCGACCTTGAAGGCGACGCCCTCGTTCTTCCACCCTGCCTTGACGAGGCTGTCGCGCTCGGAGGCGTCCGTGGTGAAGTGGTGCGCCCCGTTGTTCGGGTTGTAGAGGCGGAACATGTCCGCCTTGGTGCCCGTACGGAAGCTCTCGCCCTCGCACAGCCACCCGGCCTTGACCAGGCTGTCGTGCTCGGAGTGGCTCGCGGTCAGCATGTGCATGCCGTCGTTCGGGTTGTAGAGGCGGTACACCTCGTCGCCGTCGCCGGTGTGCCCGGCGATGCCTTCGTAGGTCCAGCCCATGCCCGCGACGGTCTCCGCCTCGGCGTGGCTCGGCGTGATGAGGTGGTCGCCGTTGTTGGGGTTGTAGAGGCGGTACAGCGCCTCGTCCTCGGCCTCGATGGGGACCCTGACCGGCTCGGCGGGCTTCGTCGCGGTCCCACTCGCCTTGATGCCGAAGGCCGCGAGGTAGCAGTCGGCCAGGTCGTTGACGTGGGCGTTGAAGGTCGCGACGTCCTTCGCGTTGCTGATGAAGCCGTTCTCGACCAGGCGGTAGTTGATGCCCCGCGCGTAGGCGCGGTTCGGGTTTGCGAGGTCGGAGCGCTCGTCGATGGTGACGCTGCGGCCCGGGAAGTACTGGACGATGAAGTCGCGGATGGCCCGGTCGTAGGCGTCGGCCCCTCCGATGCCCGCCTTGATGATGACGTGCCCGCCCCTCGCGCTCGGCGCGGAGGAGTCCATGTGCAGCTCGACCAGGCAGTCGCCCTTGGGGACGGAGAGCTGGTTGATCCCCTTGTCGGCATACCAGTTGCGCGAGGTGTCGAGCAGCACCACGGAGTCCCCTCCGCGCCGCTTGATGGCGGCGGCCAGCGCGCGCACGCGCTCGGCCTCCGTGTAGCCGTTGCCGCATGCGCCGGGGTCTCCCGCGCCGTGCCCCGCGATTACATAGAGCCTAGGCATCGGCGTCGCCCCCGTCGACCGGCTTCGCCGTCGCCGCGCTCACGCCGAGTACGACGCCGCCGAAGGCGGAGGCTGCGGTGATGGTGGTGGTGACCGCCTTGCACAGCTCGGAGTCCATGCCCCACACGGGGCCGACGGTGGACACGAGCGTGGCCACGGCGGGCAGCACGATGAGCACCGCCCACTTGATGACCTGGTACGCCTTTTCCGGGATGATGTAGCTCATTAGTCCGTCCCTTCTCTGAAGAGGTGCCTGTGTATGTCCTCCACCAGCCCGTCGGTGTGGTCGGTGGTCTGGACGATGTGCTCCACGTCCTCGCTCATCTCGCGGGAGCGCTCTCTCGAGGCTCGAAGCTCGGCGACGAGGACGTCGGTGTGCGCCGTGGACGCGTCGAGGCTCTGCCTCATGCCGTCCACGAGGATGTTCGTCTGGGCCTGCGCATCTGCGAGCGCCTGGTTGGCGCGCACGCGCTCGGCGTCGCTCTCGGCGCGCATGCGCTCTATGTCGAGGCGCTTCTCGCGCAGCTCCTTGTAGGTGGGCAGGCCCCACCTCACGACCACGAAGAGCACGGCCACCAGCGCCACGCACACGACGAGCACGGTGCCGTCCGCCGAGGAGAGACCCGCGCCGACGCCCTCCCAGAAGCTGTCGTTAGGCTGCATGCCCGCCCCCCTAGCTCACGCGGCCGATGGCGTAGATGTTGCATTCGAGGTCAGCACCCGTCTGCATGTCGCAGACGTACCACGTCGCGTCGGTAGTCCTATGCTCGACGTAGCCGACGTACGCCTGCGGCCTCCCGTCCTGCCGTGCAGACACGAACGTCTGCGGCGGCTCGGAAAACGTTATCGGGTACTGCATGGAGAATGATCCGACCGACGTCCCAGAGACGTTCGGCGACGCGTTCTGCTGCGTGAACTTTCCCCAGCACTCGTAGGTTCCGCTCTTCCAGCGCCGGTAGCGCCAGTTTCCCAACGTGCCCTGCGAGACGATGTAGTCCACGCCGAGCGCGTCTATCTTCTCCATGTTCTGGTTGATGGGAGCCGGGCTGATGTTGTCCGACTGATTGATGGTCGCGAGGCCCAGGTTCGTGGTCGGCATCAGGCGTCACCCCCGTCAATCGGTCCGAGGTCCTTCCACGGCGCGCCCACGGCCCCCGGCTCCCACACGTTGTCGTTCGCCGTGGACTCCCAGAGGTGCCCCTTGTGCGTCACTTGGTTGCCCTCCTTGTAGCCGTTGGTCGCACCCGGCTGCTCCCACGGCTGCGGGCCAGTCTGGTCGCTCCCCTCCTGCCCCGGCAGGATGCGCGCCCAGAGCGACGGGGCGCTGACCGGGTTCCAACCCGGCTGCATGACCTGGGTGCCGGTGCCGATGAAGCGGTACAGCTCGCCCGCGTACTTGACGCGCGTGACGGGCATCCCCTCGGCGTTGCCCTCGCCGTAGCAGGTCATGCCGTCCACGTACTCCTGCGCGAGCGCGCGCAGCTCGTATGCCGCCTCGTCGGGCAGGCTCATGAACTGCATCCGCGACAGCGCCAGCGCGGCCTCCTGCTCGGTCCCCTCCACGGGGTAGAACCTCCACGTCTGGGTGATGGTAGCGCCGTCGTCCACCCACGAGTCGCGGGCCACGTAGCCCACGGGTGCCTCGGGCGGCTCGGTGGCCACGACCGGCCTGCCGTGCGCCGAGTCGGTGAGCACCACCGAGCCCCCGGCGAGAACGCCGTAGAACGTCATTTGGACTCCAATCTCTTGTGGCTTATGTCAGGTCACGCTCATCGGCGGCGGGTCGGGCAACGTGAGGCTCAACTACCTGATCGTGGCTGGGCTCTAGGCCACGGTCCCTATCGCCGTGATGGCGAAGGTCGGGTGGCCGAACGTGTACGCCGCGCCGGACGGGCGCACGAGGTAGACCGAGCCGGGGCGGCTGGCGGTCTTGCCCGGTCCCTGCCTGAGCACGATGCCGTCACCGTTCGCGCCGTCGTCACCGGCCACGTACTCGACGTGGGACGCCGGGGCGGCGGCGAACGTCACCGGGTAGGCCGGGAGCTGCACGAGGTTCGAGTACAGCCAGCTGCCCCACGCGATGTTGCAGGCCATGTTCGAGGAGCTGCGCCACGTGCGCGAGCAGATGACCAGCTTGCCGACTCTGAGCACGTTCCAGCCGTTGCTTACATAAGCCACGTTATCCGTGAGGACGTTGTAGCTGTTGTACTTGAACGAGGTGCCGCGCACGGCCACAGGTCCCATGACCTTGCCGGTGCCGATGTTGGTCCCGCCCTTGCCCGCGATGGTCGCGACCTGCGAGGGGCCGTCGAAGTGGGCGAAGGCTGTCTTCATGCCGCTTGACGAGTCGGTCGAGACAGTCGCGCCGATGAACGCGCCGCCTGACTCCGAGCCGATGAGGTAGGGCATGTTGCGCGTCGGGTTGACGCCGTTGGCGATGCCGCGGTAACCGACGGTGCCGGTTCCCCCGCACATCTTTATCTGCGCCGACGTGCTGTTCTTCCCCAGCTCAACCAGCGTCGGCGAGAACGTCGCAAGCTCCGTGGTGCCGTTGCGCAGCGCGACCTTCGCCGCCGCGACGAGGGTGTTCATGCCGAGCGACGAGGACGTGAGGTTGCCCACGCACAGGCCGGACGAGTCGAACCTGAGGTAGTTGGTGGCCACTTTCGCCGCGTTGGTCGCTGCCGCGCTCGCCGCGTTGGCGGTCGTGAGCGCGCTGGACGCCGTTGACTGGGCGGAGCTTGCCGCGCTCGCGGCGCCCTCGGCCGTGGTCTGCACCTCCGTGAGCGTTACCTCGATGCCGTCGACGGTCTGCTCGACCTGGGATGCCTTGGTGTACGCCTCGTCCGCCGTCTGGACGGTCTCCGAGACCGTCGTAGTGATGGAGTCGCTGAACTGGTCGAACGTGGACTGGTTGACGAACGTCTGGTTCGCGACGCTCGTGTCCATCTTCTCGGAGACGCTCGCCTCTATCTGGTTGGCGCGGACGTCGAAGGCGGACTCGACCTCGCCGAGCTGCCCCTGCGTGGCGTAGGTGGCGGCGACGTAGAGCCTGAGGGCGTTGTCGGCCTGGAGGATGGCGCTCTCGTAGGTGGTCTGCGCGTCGGCGAGGTCGAAGACCTTGGTGCCGGACGGCTCGCTCGTCAGCTCGACGAAGGGCGTGGAGAAGCCCTCGCCGTCGGCGTAGAGGTTCACGAGCACCTTGCCGGTGAGCCGGACGTAGACGCCCACGCGCCCGTTGTCCACGTAGGAGACGATGTCGGCGCGGCCGAGGTCGATGTCGGAGGACTTCTCCGTGACCACGCCCACGCCAGCGAGCGACTCGCCGTCCCCTGCCGCCTGGTACGCGCTGTCCTGGAAGCCGAAGGCGACGGTGACCGCGCCCTGCTCCTCGGCCTCCCAGCCGCCCATCTGGCCGTAGATGCGCACGATGCCGGCGGCATCGTCCGTGACGTCGTAGTTGGCCGCGACGTAGCTGACCCACACGACCTCGTCCCCGAGGTCGCGGTGGAGCTGGAGCGAGTGGCGCACCTGCGTGGTGAGCAGCGTCGGGTCGGAGATGGCGACCGTGCCGTCGGCGCTCTGCTTCTTCAGGTGCGAGAAGACGTACTTGTTGTCGACCGCCGTCACGGTGCCCACGCCCCACTCGCCGCCGACGGGCTCGTCCGGGGAGTCGGAGACGTAGTACTCCACGTCCACGTCGTTCACGACGTGCCTGATGGAGTCCTCGGCCTCCGTCACGCGGTCGAGGGCGTGGTTGATCTCGCCGTTGAGGCGGGAGAGGTAGGCCGACTGCGAGCCGGTGAGCGTGTCGTAGGAGACGCCGAGCGTGTAGGCGGTCTGCGACGGGTCGAGCAGGTCGAGGGCCATGTCCTGCACGGCGAGGTACTCGTCCACGCCGTGCGGCTCCGAGCGAACGCGCACCGCCTGGCCCACGCGCAGGTGCTCGTAGCCCTCGCGGTAGAGGGCCATGTCGACGGCCCTGCACTCCACGGTGAGCGTCGGCGCGACCATCGTGCGCAGGTACGGGATGGCCTCGCGGATTAGCTCGGCCACCGACGTCACGCCGGGGAACTCTCGCCTCTCCTCGCGGTAGCCGTACTCGGCCACGTACGAGCCGTCGTAGACGGCGTCCCCGAAGACGGAGTAGCCGGCGTTGCGCACGAGCTTGAGGTCGGCCTCGGTGGCGCCAGAGAGCGTCCACTCGTTGCCGTCGTCGTCGGAGCCGTACGGCACGAGCGCCGTCCTCTGCGCGTCGGTGGAGCGCGTCACGGTTATGTCCGTCACGTTCTCGCCGAGGTCGACTAGCTGCGCGTTGGCGTCGTGCAGGTCCGCGTAGAGGTCTATCACACCGCCGCCCGCGTACGGCGTGAAGTCGAGGTAGCCGCCACGGGAGAGCACGACGTCCTCCATCGCGGCGGCCACGGTCGGCCACGAGTCGTCGCTGACCGAGATGGCCCCGTCGGCGAGCTGGTCGCCCTGGTTGACGCGCACGTCGATTCGGTAGCCGCCCACGGCGCGCTCGTCGTAGCGCGCGACGAGCCACGCGAAGTAGGCGCCGGGCGTGTCGGGGCACTTGTCACCCACGTCGCCGGAGGTCGAGTGCGGGCGGACGAGCACGTCGTTCAGGCGGTCGACGTCGGAGACCGCCGAGACGCGCCACGTGCCCTCGGTGCCCTGCGAGACCTCGGTCGCGCGCCCGTGGAAGAGCGTGGTCGCGCCCCAGCGCACCTCTATCGCGGAGGAGCCCTCGGAGACGCGCGGGGCGGCGTCCGGGGACACCTCCATGTCGAGGTAGGCGGCGGCGTTGACGGCCTGCGAGATTGACGCGGAGGACACCACGTCGGTGTCGGACACCGCGTCCCACAGCAGCTCGCCGTCCACGAGGATGCGGTAGGCCACTACAGGTACTCCTCCCTCCACTGGAGCGTCACGGAGCCGTCGCCCGTGAACTCGTCGGCGCCGGTCTCGCCGTCGGCCACGACGATGCGAGCCCACGGGGTTCCCGCCACGCTCGCCCACGTCTGGCCGGACACGTCGGCCCACGTGGCCGTGCGGAAGTGGTAGATGTTGAGCCAGATGGCGTTGTCTCCCTCGGTGAGGGTCACGTCGGCCATGCGGTAGGTCTGGCCCGCCGGCACGGTGAACTCGGCGCCCTCGAAGTCGACCGTGACGGGGTAGTTGCAGGTTATGAGCGGGTGGACGGGGCGGCGGCCGCCCTGGCAGTGGACGGTCACGCCGCCCACCGCCGAGACGGTCGTGGTGTGCACCTCCCTGAGCTTCCACGGCTCGGCGTCGATCTCGACGGTCACCCTGCACGATCTTCGAGGCAGGTACTGTATGGCCGTCACGGACGCCCTGCCCGTGTAGGTGTAGCCCGGGTCCCACGAGAGCGTGAACTCCGAGCGCATGCCGTGGAGCAGCGTCTTCAGGTCGGTGGCGACCTGCGCCCACCCGTCTCCCGTGCGCCCGTCGTAGTAGAGCGAGAGCGTGAGCCTGCGGTTGAAGTAGGCGGTGTGCCCCGTGAGCGCCTCGGTCAGGTCTATGTCCTGCCCGCCCGGCACGTCCACGACGTAGGTCTTGGGCGCCGGTGGCGTCTCCTCGAAGGCCTCGACGAACAGTCCGTACGTCTCGCAGAGGGCGACGTCACCCCACGTGACCTCGAAGGCTGGCGTCATGCGAGGGACCCCCTCCTCTGGAACCTGCCGAGTGTCTTGTTCATGTCGCGCGAGATGCCGCCCACGAGCCTCCCGCTGTCGAGGTAGACCCCGACCTCGGAGATGTCCCGGCGCAGGGCGTTGATTGCCGCTACGACCTCGGCGTTGTCATACTTCCTCGTCACGCCCTCGGCGATGAGGTCGACGAAGGGCTGGCTGTAGCGCCGGTTCGTGAGCGGCACGATGGCCTCGGCGCCGTCCTCGCCCACGATGTCGAGCGGCACGGCCTTGGTTGCGATGACGCCGCCGTCGGCGTGCGGACGGATGCCACCGGCCGCGTGAGTCGACATGCCGGGGCCGCGGCCGCCGGCGCTCGACCCGTAGTTGATGGTCAGGCCGGTCACCTTGTACGGGAAGCTGGCACGCTGCCACTTGACGAGGGCCGAGTCGATGCCGGACGTGTCCACGGTGACCGCCGTGCTCTTGAGCTCCAGCGTGCTGTCGTTCCACGTCCATACGCGACCCTGAGCGTCAACGAGCTCTATGTCGTCGACCGCCACGTTTCCGTCCTGGTCGACCAGGTCCGTCCCGTTCCACGTGTAGACGTTGCCCTGGGCGTCGATGAGCTGCGAGTCCTCGATGCGGACGGTCCCGTCCTTCTCGATGATGGGGACGTTGTTCCAGTTGTCGATGGCCCAGACCATGCGGTCGACGTCTCCCTCGGCGTTGTCCGCGAGGGTGCGCAGGTGACCGGAGCCTATCGCCTCGAGTTCTGCGGTCGACACCTGGGCCTCGGCGAGCTTAAGCGAGAGCTCGTTGACGTCGTATCCCATCCCCGACAGGGAGGACTCGAAGGACTCTCCCATGTCGTTGATGCTGGTCGATATGGACATCGCGGCGTTCTTCGTCGCGTCGCTCGCGTCGGAGGCGTTGATCTCAGCCCACTCGCCGAACTGGTCGGCGCTCGACGCCGCCGTGTCGTAGGCGGACTGGAGGTCGGAGACGTTCTGCTCGCAGTCGGCTATCTCGCCCTTGAGCCTGTTGTACTCGAGTATCTCTTCGCCGGTCTTGTTCGGCGTGTTCGCGAGCTCGTTGTAGCGCTCGCGGTTCGCGTTGAGCTGCTCCTGTGCGACCTGTAGGTTGTATGCGGCCTCGGCCTCGGCCTCCATGTACTGGGTTGCCACGTTCTGGTACGCCTCGGCCTTCGCCCTCGCGCGCCAGGCGTCGGCGTTCGCGTTGATCTGGTCGGTGTTGCTCTGGATCACGCCGTCCTGGTCTGCAATCTTGCCGTTGACGGCGTCGATGACCTCGTACTGCGTTCCGACGATGTCGTTGTAGCCGTCGACGGCCTCCCTGAGGCGCCACTGCTGGGTCGCGCTGAGGTCGGTCTTGTTCGCAAGCTGCTCTATCGCGTCGACGTACTGGTCGAGCTTCGCCTCGTCCACGTACACGTCGGAGAACGCGCCCCCGACCGACTCGTTGACGTCTGCGAGCTTCTCGAGCACGCCGTCGACGTCCGGCTCGATTGAGCCTATGGCGTCGCCGAGCCCGTAGGCGGCGCCTCGGGCGTCGCCCATAACCTCGGATGCGCTCCTGGTGGCGTCGGCAAGGAGCTGCTGGTGCTCTGCCGCCTCGGCAGCCTCCTGGGCCATCCCGACGAGCGCCGGTACGAGGGCCGCCCCGGCGAGGCTGACTACGACGCCTATCGGCCCTGACATGCCTGACAGCGTTCCGGCGAGGCTGCCGAGCGCGGTGTCTGCGGTCTTCGGGGATGTCGCGAGGTCGAGAAGGCCGTCAGACAGCTTCCCCACGAGCGTCGGGCCCGTCTTGATGGCGCCGCCGGCCCCTCGCATGAGGGTGCCGACGCCCTGGATGCCGCGACCCATGACGGTGAGCGCGGGCCCTGCCAGGGCGGCCTGAGTCACGAGCCCGATTAGCTGCGACTGGCCCTCCTTGCTCATGTCCGAGAAGGACTCCATGGCGTCGGCAGCGCCCTCGAGCACGTCCGAGACGATAGAGAGGCCGTCCTCAAGGTGCGGGAGCAGGGACTCCACGAACGGGCCCGCGGCGTCGACGACGTCCTCGAGCGCGTCCGCGAAGTCAGCGTACGCGTCCGTGTCGCGCAGCTCCATGAGCGGCTGCTGGATGGCGTCAGCGAGGTTGGACATGAGGCCGGCCACGGTCTTGGACTGCGACTCCATCATGCCGCCGAAGTCTTGCTCCATGCCCTGCGTGATGGCCTTGATGCCCTGGCTGGCGCTCACGGCGCCGTCCGTGACTGCCTGCATGGCCCCGGCGGTGTCGGTGCCGATTGCCTCGGCGAGGTACTCCCACGCGGGAATGCCCGCCTCGGTGAGCTGGAGCATCTCCTCGGCGCTGACCTTGCCGCGCGTCTGCATCTGCCCAAGCGCGCGCGTGACGCTCTCGATGCCCGCCTGCCCGGTGCCGAGCGCCGCGGTGGCGTCTCCGACCGCCGTGAGCATGGGGATGACGTCCTCGGCCGTGAAGCCGTAGGCGAGCAGCTGCCGGGTCGCGGTCTGGAGGCCGGACAGCTCGAAGGGCGTGTGCGCGGCGAAGTCCGCCAGCTCGTCCATCATGTCGCGCGCCGCCTCCGCGGAGCCGAGCATGGTGGTGAAGCTGATCTCGGTGGTCTCGGCCGCCGAGGCCGTAGAGAGGGCGAAGGCGCCGACGCCGGCGGGCGCGGTCGCGAGCGGGAGCGTGAGCCCCGTCGTGAGCTTGCCGCCGAGGTCCGCGACGCTCCTGCCGAATCCCTGGAGGGCTCTGCCCCCGGACACGAGCTTGTCGGAGAGCGAGGTTACGATGCTGCCTCCGAGCGACTCTCCTATCTTTCGCCCCGTCTGCGTGACGTTCACGCCGGAGAGCTGCCTGTTCATCTCCTTGGCGAAGCCGCGCATGGTCGGAACGACGGTGACGTAGACGTTGCCTACGTTCGAGGCCTTGCCCTTTGCTGCCATCTACACCCTCCCCTCCACGCCGAGGCGCTTGGCCATCCAGTCCATGTACTCGGGCGTGTACGCGAGCTCGTCCTCGACGATTCGCTCGCGCTCCCTCGGGCTGCGGCACCTTGGCGGCTTGTCGTTCCCGGGTATCGAGTGGTTCGTCGGCTGCCAGCGGATGACTGCCGTGCTGTCGGCTATCTCGGCGAGCAGGCGCTCGGCGGCCTCGCGGTAGATATCCAGGCGCTCGGTTTGGGAGTAAGGGCCGTACGCGCCGCCTACCTCGGGGCCCTCGTCCCAGTCGAGCCCCATCGCCTCGC
>ENA-OPBG01001615-OPBG01001615.1-human-gut-metagenome-genome-assembly--contig:-NODE-1615-length-15016-cov-4.621416_pt1 | contig 15016 bp, 12 predicted proteins | sample MGYA00241065_ERZ501446 | MGnify/ENA primary metagenome ERZ501446 (study PRJEB25962, sample SAMEA2042632) | human gut metagenome | biome: human gut; feature: human-associated habitat; material: faeces...
GCGGCCGCCGAGGGCGCGGCGGACCCGCGTGCGGAACTCCCCGAGGAAGCGCGGGACGTCAACGCCAAGGGCCACGTCGCAGCGCTTCTCCGCGTCACGCAGGCGCGCGGGGTCGCAGACCGTGCGGCCGCGCGTGGGGCCCGTGAGGTCCACGCACAGGTTGGCCGACAGGCACCTCACGAGCGTGGGGTCGATGGCCGCGGCCGCGGCCAGGGGGTCGTGAAGGGCGCAGCCGCCGAGGCACGGGTTGTTCTTCTCGTAGATGCCGATGTAGTAGTCGGCCATCTGGGCAAAGAGCCTCCCCGCGGCCCCGAGCTCGCGCCAGGTGGCGGTCTCCTCTCGGGTGAGGATCGCCTGGTGCGTGACGTCGAGCCCGACCATGCACGTCCGCAGCCCCGAGCGCAGCACGGCGTCCGCGGCCTCCGGATCGTTGTGGACGTTGGCCTCGGCGCAGGGCGTCACGTTGCCCGGCACGGTGAGCGCGCCGCCCATGAAGGTCACGCGCGGGAGGCGGGAGGCGAGCCCCGGCGAGCGCCGAAGGGCGGCAGCGAGGTTCGTGAGGGGCCCGGTCGGTACGTAGCAGAGCTCCCGATGCCGCATAACCCCCGCGTTTGCGATGAAATCCACCCCGTTTTGGCGGGTTGTGCGGCATCCGCAGGGCAGCACCGCCCCGCCAAGGCCGTTCTCCCCGTGTATGCGGACCACCCCCGGAGGCGGCGAGAAGGGTCCCGCGGACGCAGTCGGACGATCAAGTCCCAGGTAGACGGGAATGTCAGGCCGACCGAGAAGCTCGAGGAGGGCGCAGGTGTTGCGCGCGGCGGTCTCCATGGTCACGTTGCCGTAGCTCGACACCACGCCAACGAGCTCGACCTCGGGGCTGCCGAGGGCGTAGGCCAGCGCGAGGGCGTCGTCGATGCCGGTGTCGAGGTCGAGCACGAGCGGGATGCGAGAGGTGCCCCGGATGTCGTCACTCATAGCCATGCCTCCGCGTTCCCCGCGCTGGACGTCCCGACGGGGGCGCTCGGCCCCCGTCGCCCCACACCCAAGACGTTACTCCTTCTTGCCGAACGCGTTCATGAGGATGGTCACGATGGCGCAGAGCAGTCCGCCCACGACCCAGGCCATCCAGAACCACATGGCAGAGGTGCCCACGGGGTTGAAGCTGGACGGGTCGCCAGACGAGAAGACCGGGGCGAACAGCAGGACAAAGCCCACGATCGTGGCGACGATCATGATGACGCCGCACACCGCGCCGATCTTCTCGCCGGAGCGCTTCCGCTCAAGCAGGGCGGAGCGGACCTCCTCGTCAACCTGGGCGCCCACGATGTCCTCCACCTCGAGGTCCTCGGCGACGCTCCTGTTGTACTCGGCCACGTTGGTGCGGCCGAGGAGAATCCCGTAATGGATGATGTTCCACACGCCCAGGGCGATGAAGAACATCAGGAAGAACAGGGCCACGTTCTCCCGCGCATGGTCCTCCCCCAGCACCAGCAGAAAGCCGATGCCCACAAAGATGAGCGCAATGCCGCCGACAAGCCCTGCCGAGAACGACTTGCGGGCGCGGGCCCGGTCGTCCTCGGTGTAGAAGTCCTCCACGTAGGGATGCGCCCTCTGGAAGGCAGCGTGGTCCATGCAGGCCGGGACCAGAAACACGAGACCCACCAGAACGCTCGCCAAGACAATGAGGACAAACAGGCCGTCACGCGCGCCGACCGGGACGAGGTCGGCCGCGCCCTCAAAGAAGAGGCCGATTGCGATTCCCACGAGGATGGCGGCCACGCCCGTGGGGACCTTCCACGCCAGCATGCGCTGGTGCTCGTCGTAGCCGCAGACGTCAGTGGGCGGGCCGGCGGGGACGGCGGCGGCCGGCTCCGGCGAGCGGCCGGTGAGGTCGCCCTGGACGAGGTCGTCGAGCGAGCACTCGAAGACCTGACAGATCTTGAGGAGCTTGTCCATCTCCGGATAGCTCTTCTCCGCCTCCCACTTGGTCACGGACTGGCGGGAGACGCCGAGCAGCATGGCGAGCTGCTCCTGGGTCATGTTGCGCGTTGCGCGGAGGTGCTGGAGGTTGTCGCGAAAGCTCATGGCTGGCCCTTCGGTCGGGGTGCGGGTTCGTTGCCGGCACCACGTACGTTACGGTACCAGACGGTCGCGCTCCACCAACCCGAGGCTGCTTTTCGGCCGCCCTCCCGGCAACCGGGAGGCGCCTTGCGGTTGCCATCCGCAGGTAGATGGGGGTGTTGTGACTTTTACGCTAGACAGCGTCCGGCGCAGGCGCAAGCCGGGGCCGACGCACGAGAGGAGTGCTGCCACAAAACGCGGGCGGTTGGGTGTTTGACCCTCCCCGCGCTCGGCAAGAGGTCCTTCTCGCCAGAAACCCCGTGCGATTGGGTGGCACGTTTGATGTGGGGGGCCGCGAGGGGGCGTTCTTCTCGCCAGATTGCCGCACTTTTGCTGGTATTGGGTGGCATCCTTGATGGGTTGCGCGCTCGCATATCAAACATGCCGCCCAGTCGCGGGCCGTTTTGGCCGCGGCGGGCAGAGGCCGGCGCCAAGCGGGCCCGCGGCGGGCGAGAAGAGCGAGCGGGCCGCGAGCGGGAGGAACCGCGTCGTCGGAAAACAGAGCCCGCCGCCCAGCGCAAGGCTGGACGACGGGCCAGGGGAGAGCCCCCACGAGGCATGGCGACTCGCGGGAGGTTTACGCCTCGTCCTCGGCAGCGCGAGAACGGCTGTAGATCATCTTCATGGAGAGGATGAAGATCACTAGGCCGCCAAGGATAACCAGGCCGCCGATGAAGAAGACGTTGGCGTAGGTGGAGGCGGCGCCGGCAGCGGTGCCGAAGATGCTGCCCTCGGGCATGAAGCCGTTGGCCATCATCTGACCGAACAGAGCAACGCCGATGGAGCCGGTAAGCGCCTGGATGAGGTCGTTGAAGCCGAGCGCGCGACCAGACTCCTCGGCGGAGACCGTCAGCGTTGCGGTATCAACGATCGGCTGATAGAAGAACGAGGTGCCGAAGTAGTAGACGCACGGGGCGATGCAGATGGACCAGATGGCACCCGCCTGGACGGTCGCAGCGGTGAGGATGAGGCCGCCACCCATGCAGGTAAGGGCGAGAATGACCGACGCCTTGCGACCCATACGCTTGATGATGGGGCCAGCGCCGATGCCGACAATCGCGGCAACGATGCTCGACCAGACGAGCAGGTTGGAGACCTGCGAGGAGTCGAGGCCGTAGACGTTCATGCCGATGTTGTTGGCGCCGGAGCTGATGGTGTAGCTGAAGAAGTAGCCAACGAAGATGACGGTCATGGTCATCGCGAAGGCGGGGTTGGTGAGCATCTTCGGGGTGATGAAGGGGTTCTTGGCCTTGTTGATGTAGACGATGAAGGCAATGAGGGTCACGAAGATGGCCACGAGCCAGAACGTGCTCATGTCAGTGAAGTACATGGTGATGGAGCACGCAAACAGGCCGATGAGCGTAAAGCCGACCCCGTCGATGGTGGCGCCCACGGCGTGGTTGTCCGGGAGGTTCTTGGACAGGAACGGCAGCATGGGAATAGCGATGAGACCGACTCCGAAGATGATGCGCCAGTCGATGAGCGTCACATAGCCAGCGAGAAACACGCCAAGGGCGGCGGCAATGCGGAACACGGCAACAAACAGGCCGTACCACACGACGCGGTTCTTCTTCTCGATGTACTTGGACACGAGCACGAGGAAGATGGAACCGGAGACCTGCCAGCCCGCAGACTGAATCACGCGCGCGGCGATGACGATCCAGATGCTGAGGTTGCCGAGAAGGCCCAGCGCGGAACCGATGATGAACACGACGGTTCCGACGACGATCATCTTCTTGAGAGAGAGGAAGTCACCGAGTGAGCCGTAGATGACGCAGACAATGCCCAGCACAATGCCGGGGATCGACGTGATGAGCGGCGCAAGGCCAGGCTGGCCGAGCTGGTCGCCAATGTTGACGTAGATCATGTTGAACGCCTGCTGCATGAAGACGCCCAGCGTGAAGATGACAAGCACCAGCGGCACGGAGACGCGCGCCATCTTGTTGAGCTTCAGCCACTCCTCCGATCCCTCTTCGGGAACGGGGATGCCGTTCTGCTTCTCCAACTCTTCTGCCATTGAAAACTCCTTCCGATCTTGTTCGAGACAGACAGAATATGCATGGGACCCGCCGCCTCCCCGGCGGGTCCGGTGCACGCAACGTGTTGCGCGGGACAGCACCCGCTCGGTCGGGGCGCTAGGCCATGGCCCTTAGCAGCGAGCCAGAGTCGGCCCGCTCAGCACTCCCGAGCAGCTCCTCGACCTCCGACCTGACAGGGATGGACGGAGCGGCACCCTCACGGGAGACCGCGATCGCCGAGGCAGCCGAGGCCACGCGCAGGGCCCCGGGGGCATCGTGCCCCTTGGCGCGCTCTGCCAGGTAGTAACCAGTGAAGGTGTCCCCCGCCGCCGTGGTGTCAACGGCGTCGACCCTAAGGGCGGTCTGCAGGAAGACCTCGCCAGAGCAGCGGCACATCGAGCCCTCGGACCCGATCGTGAGCACCGTATCCGCGCGCGGAAAGCGCTCCCCCATGGCCGCAAGCAGCCTCTCGGGCGTGCTCCGCGTAACATCGAGCCCCACGATGCGCGCCGCCTCCCCCTCGTTGAGGATGAAGCAGTCGACGAGCTCGAGCGGGCACCCAAGCAGCACGTTGTCCACCGGGGACGGGTTGAGTACGACGCGCATTCCGCGGTCCTTGGCGGCGTGGATGGCGTAGGCAAGGCTTCCGGTCTCGTTCTGGAGGAGCACCCAGTCATCCGGCGAGAAGGACGAGAGGACCTCGTCGACAAAGGCCTCGTCGACCATCCGGTTGGCGCCCCCGTACAGGATGATGCAGTTGTCACCCTCCGCGTCGCGCTGGATGATGGCGTGACCCGAGGGGCAGTCTTCGACCTCGCGCACCCACTCAACGTTGACGCCGGAATCCCTCAGCAGGTCGCGGAGAAATGCCCCCTCGCGCCCGACGAGACCCGCGTGGAAGACCTCGACGCCGGCTCGCCCGAGCGCAATCGACTGGTTCAGGCCCTTGCCTCCCGCAAAGGCGCTCCGCCCCTTGGATGAGATAGTCTCGCCTTTTTGGACGAAGTGATCCACGTCGTAGACGAAGTCCACGTTGAGCGAGCCGATGTTGACGATTCTCATGAGTTCGCTCCTATCGTTCGGCCTCGATGGCCATCTCGAAGATGGCACGGCAGTCCTCGCGGGTCAGGCGCCTGACCGAGCCGATGGCGTGATCCTCGCCAAAGTACTCGATGGCGTCGAGCATGGCGTCGACGCGCTCCCCGCCCACACCGAGCTCGGCGAGGGAGACTGGCATCCCAAGACCCCTGAAGAAGTCCTCGGTCGCCTCGATTCCCGAGAGGGCAAGGCCCTCGACGCTCATCTCCTCGTTGCGCAGGCCAAAGACCTCCCGGGCAAAGCGGGCAAAGCGTCGCGGGTTGGAGCGGTAGACGTAGCGCATCCACGAACCCATGACCGCCGTGATGGTGGCGCCATGAGCGATGTCGTACTGGGCGGAGAGCTCGTTGGAGAGGGCGTGGGTAGCCCAGTCCTGGTTGCGACCCATTCCGATCGAGTTGTTCTGCGCCACCGTCGCCGCCCACATGATCTCTGAGCGCAGCTCGTAGCTGTCAAGGTTCTCCATGAGGCGCGGGCCCACGTTCACGATGGTGCGCAGAACGCCCTCGCTCATGGCGTCGAGGATGCCGAAGTCCGCGTCATCGGTGAAGTAGCGCTCGCACACGTGGCAGAACATGTCGGCCAGGCCGCACGCAGTCGGACGTGCGGGCAGCGTCAGGGAAAGCTCCGGGTTCATGACGGCAATCGCGGGACGAACGACCGGATGGCTCACGAGCAGCTTGGCGTGCTCGGCCTCGTTGTTGACAACGACCACCTGGCTCGACTCGCTCCCGGACGCCGGGCAGGTGAGAACCGCGGCGACGGGAAGCGTGCGCTCGGGCTCGGCGACGCCCGTGAAGAAGTCCCAGACATCTCGCTGCGTGGCGGCGCCAAGGCCGATCGCCTTGGACGAGTCGATCGCGCTGCCCCCTCCGATGGCGACAACCGCGTCAACGCCCTCGCGACGACACAGGGAGATACCCTCCCTCACGAGCTCCAGACGAGGGTTTGGTTGAACCCCTCCCAGCTCGAGGTGCCCGAGCCCAGCCCCCTCAAGACTTCCGATGACCCTGTCGAGAAGACCGCTCTTCTCGAGGTAGTCGCCTCCGTCGTAGTGGACGAGGACCGTCGTGGCCCCAAGGCCTCGGAGCGCCTGCCCGACGCGCTCCTCCGCGCCGTGGCCGAAGATGAACTTCGTGGCTATCTGTATCTCAAAGTCATTAAGCATCTCTTGAACTTCCCAACAGTATTTCTCGTAGCTGTTCGACGTTCTCGGCCACCTGGTCGGGCTCCTCGCAAAGGAGCCTGTCCACGTCGCCGTCCCCGTAGGTCACGGCGACGCTGTGCACGCCCGTCGCACGCGCGCCCACGACGTCACCCCAGGAGTCGCCCACCATGACACACTCGTCAGGCGACGCCGACTCGGCATTCATGGCGCGGGCAGCCATCTGCGCCTTGCTGAGCTCGACCCCATCGTCCGAATCGGCACAGACCCATCCGTCAAAGAGTCCCCTCCATCCCTTGAGATCAAGTATCCGGAGAAGGGCCCCCTGGGGCTTGTTCGTGACGATCCGGCTGTGCACTCCCCGGGTGCGGAGCTCCTCGAGGAGCTCCCGCATCCCGGGGTAGAGGTCGGTCTCGGGATGCGCGCTTATCGAGCGGTAGTGCACGCGCACGTCCTCCTCGAAGGAGGGGAGCGCCGCGGGGTCAGGCGGGGGACACAGGCTCGCGTATATCACGTCCATCGGAAGGGCGAGGTTTTCGTCACGCTCGTCAAAGCCCCCGACGAACGATCCTCCCCTGCGGCCCGCCGCATAGCGCAGCGAGCCCCATACATCCCCGCTCGTGTTGGCAAGAGTGCCGTCAAAGTCCCACAGCACCACGCGCCAGCGCGCGCCCTCCTGAAGTCCCGTCATCTCCCCGCCCTTCACCAGCGGCCCTAGTCGTAGTTCTTGAGCGTCGAGTACAGCAGCTCCATGAAGCCGGGGAAGTCGAGCTCGAGGGCGCCCTCGGCGTTAGGCTCCTCGCCGCGGTAGCTCATCTGAGCGTCGCGCTCGATGTCCACCTTGGGGTCAACGCCGCGCAGGTGACGGTAGTCACACACGGTCATGCCGCGGGTGAGGGCCCCGTTCAGCTCCACGTCGATGTGCATCGGGGCGGCAACGATGAGCGACGGGTCGATAATCCAGGCGACGGCGCACGCGTCGTGCATGCAGGCGATGGGGGGCTCGCCTTCCTTGATGTCCTGCTGGATGAAGAAGTCGGTGAGGTCGGCGGCAAAGTTGGCTGCCTTGGTCCCGATCTTGCGGAACTCCTCCATGTGCTCGATGCCAATGCAGCACTGTCGCGTCAGGTTGATGCCCGTCATCTTGACGTGCGCCCCGCAGTTGAAGACGCGATAGGCAGCCTCGGGATCGACGAAGATGTTGAACTCGGCCGCCGGGGTCCAGTTGCCAAACGTGACCGAACCTCCCATGATGCAGATCTCGGAGACGCGCTCGGCGATTCTCGGCTCGCGGTTGAGGGCGGCCGCGACGTTGGTAAGCGGACCCGTGGCGATGATAGTCACGTCGTCGTTGCCCATCACGGTGTCAACGATGAAGTCAACGGCGTGCTGCTCGCGAGCCGTGTGGGTCGGCTCGGGAAGCACCGGGCCGTCCAGGCCCGTCTCGCCGTGGAAGTTGGGGGCGGTCACCAGGGACACCGCCATGGGGCAGCTGTGGCCGGCGTAGACGCCAATCTCGTCTGCCTTGCCCAGAACCTCGAGCGTCTTGATCGCGTTACGCGTGACGTTCTCGAGCGTGCAGTTGCCGCCAATCGTGGTGATGCCCAGCACGTCCAGGTGCTGGACGGCAAGCATGATGCCGAACGCGTCGTCATGGCCGGGATCGCAGTCGAGAATGACCTTCTTCTTGGTGCTCATCGTGTTCCTTTCCTAGATCTGGTGGTCTTTCATGAACGAGACAAGCTCGTCGGAGCTGGGGGTGTTGCGCGCGCCCTTGCGAGCGACCGAGTAGCCGGAGACCGCGTTTCCGAGCCTCAGCGCGTCCTCGAGGCCCTTACCGTCGAGAAGCGCGAAGATGAAGCCCGCGTTGTAGACGTCGCCGGCACCGATGGTGTCCTCGACCTCAACGCGGTAGGCACCGGCTCGGACAACCTTGCCGTCGCGCATGCCAATCGAGCCGTTGGCGCCGTCGCGGGCGATGACCGTGCGGCCACCTGTGGCGAGCGCGAGCGCGTTCTCCTCCCAGGTCCCGTCACCGAGGTAGGCGAACTCCTCGGGTCCGGAGCCCAGCAGGTAGGAAACGTCGCCCATGATGGCGTCGAGCGCCTCGGCAAAATCGGGATCTAGGACGCCCTCGTCGACGCGCAGGTTAAGGTCAAACGACGTGGGCACGCCCGCCTCGTGCGCCTCGTGGAAGATGCGAGTGATGGTGGAGCGGGCCGAAGTGTCATAAACCAGGGACATGCCCGAGGAGTGCACCCATGAGGCGGAGCGCACGCGGTCAAAGTCCACGCGCTTCTCATCAAGGACGGTGAACGACCTCTTTTCACGCGGCCAGCCCCACAGGTAGCGCTCGCCCCTCTCGTCAACAAACGCGAAGACTCCCACGGTGTTGAGCTCGGGGTCGACCACGAGCCCGGAGACGTCCACGCCAAGGCTGGCAAGCTCGTCGCGCGCAAAGCGACCGTTGGCGTCGTCGCCGACGGTGCCGATAAAAGCACAGTCTACGCCCAGGCGCGCAAGCGCGGCCGCCGTGTTGGACGAGGTGCCGCCCCCCAGAACTTCAGGGTTGGGCCAGACGACGCGCGTGCGCTGCTCGTCAAGGAAGCGCGGGTACTGGACGACGATGTCAACGTTGGCGTCGCCAACGACGATAACCTCACGCATTCTTGGCCGCCTTCACGAAGGCCTCGACCTTCTCGGGGTCCTTGCAGCGCAGCGTGTTGGCGCGCTCGTCGGCGTAGTTGGTGCAGGTGAAGGAGTCCACGCCGTAGGGGTGCGTCTCGTGGATGGCGTCGGCTACGTTCTTCTCGTCAAGACCGCCGGCGATGATGCAGGGAACGTCGGTGGACTCGACGATGGCGCAGTCGATGGAGCGGTCGTGGGTGAGGCCCGTGGCGCCGATGTCCTCGGCATCGACCGCCTTGGTGTCGATCAGGAAGAAGTCAGAGACTCCCTCGTAGGAGCGGACGTAGTCAAGGACCTTCTGCTCCTCGATCGGGACGCCGGCGAGCACGGGAAGCGCCTGCATGATCTTGAGGCCCGGGAAGCGGCCCTTGAGCTCGGCCACCTGCTCGGGGCTGATGCCGTCGATGTCACCGGAGAGGTGCAGCACGTCCGGCAGGGCAGCGCGGAGGTCCTCGGAGATCTCGTCGATGTCAGTGGCGCAGGTAAGCCCGATACGGACCGCCTCGGGCTGAACGCCCTCGAAGATCTCCTTGGCCTGCTCGCAGGTGAGCTGGCCCGGGGTGTGCTTGACGTGGCCGTAGGATACGCCGATGTGCTCGGCGCCCATTCCCACGACCATACGGGCGTCCTCGACAGTGCGAATTCCGTAAATCTGAACGATCATGCTGTTCATCCCCTTCTCTGTTCGTTGATAGAGCTAACGAGCCCGTCGACGTCAAACGCAACTCGCCTCATGCCTGCCGCCCGGGACACGCGCGCCACGGGAGGCGGGATAACGTAGGACTGCTTGAGGACGTCTACGTGCGTGAAGACCTCCTCGGTGGGACCCTGGTCGATGACCTTGCCCTGGCAGAGCACCATGGTCCTGGGAAAGTTCCTAGTCACGAACTTGGTGTCGTGCGAAATCGTGATGCACAGCACCCCCTGGTCGCGCAGGACCTTGATCGCATGCGAGAGCCGGCGCTCGCCCTCCATGTCCTGGCCGCAGGTGGGCTCGTCGAGAATCACCGCCCCGGGGTTCATCATGACGACGGTTCCCATGGCGCAGAACTTCTTCTCAACCGACGAGAGGTCAGCGGGGTTGACGTCGAGCTTCTTCTCGAGACCCATCAGCTCTGCGACCCAACCCATGCGCTCGGAAATCTCTCGATCGCTCATTCCGAGCTGTCGGGGCCCAAACTCGAGCTCGTTGCGAACGCTCTCGAGGAAGAGCTGGTTGTCGGGATTCTGGAACACGTACCCCACGCTCTCAGACCACTGGGCGGTCGTACGCTCCCCGATGTCAATGCCGTTCACGACAACACGTCCTGAGGTGGGGCGCAGGATGCCGTTGAAGTGCTTGACGAGCGTAGTCTTGCCAGCGCCGTTCTGTCCAACAATGGCAAGAGGCTCGTTGCCCTCGATCGCGAGGCTCACCCCATCGAGGGCGCGCTGCCCAGGCTGATACTCGTGAACTAGGTCGATCGTCTCTATCCTCATCGTCCAAGCGCCTCCCTCACACGATCGACGGTGGGGCCCTCGGTCAGCTCCACCTCTCCCGGCGCAAGCCCCGACCTGTCAAGCGCCCGAGTGATGCGCACGTAGTCCGGCACGTCGACGCCGTGATCGGTGATGTGCTCGTCACCGAAGACCTCCCGTGGCGTCCCGAGGGCGACCTGGTTGCCTCGCTCGAGGGCGAGCACCGTGTCAGCGCAGCGCGCGACGCGCTCCATGTCGTGGTCGACCATGACGATGGTCATGCCGTCAGCGTTGAGGCGCTTCACGATGTCGAAGATCTCCTCGCTGCCAAGCGGATCGAGCTGCGTCGTGCACTCGTCAAGCACGAGAATCCGAGGGTTGAGGATGAGGGTCGACCCGAGCGCCACGCGCTGCACCTGCCCGCCGGAGAGCTCGAGGGGGTTTCTGTCGAGCAACCCCTCGAGGTGAATGGCGCGCGCCACCTCGAGCACGCGGCGCTCCATCTCGTCGCGCGGCACTCCTCGGTTGCAGAGGCCATAGGCAAGTTCCTCGGCCACCGTGTCGGTGGTGTACGAGAGCTGATTGAACGGGTTCTGGAACACGAAGCCGACCTCACTCGAGGTGTCGGCGACCGAGCGTTCCGCCACGCTCTTCCCGAACACGCACACGCTCCCGCGCGACTTTCCTCGGAAGTGGTGGGGGATCAGCCCCACGAGGGCGTTACACAGAGTCGACTTGCCCGAGGCGTTCGAGCCGACCACGCACAGGAAGCCGCCCTCCTCGACCTCGAAGCTGAGGTGACGCACCGCGTAGCGCTTCGCCTCGCGATATCGGAAGGAGAAGTCGCTCACGCTGATCGCAGTCTGTGCCATGACCTTCCCTCCCTAGAGCGACACAAGGCCGAGCGCGGAGACGACGCAGGCCACTACAGACAGGACGACAAGGGCCACGGCGGCCATGACGAGAGGCGCGTCCGCGCGGGAGTGCCGGACGGCGCGATAGGTCGTATGACGCGCCCCCTTGAGGTGGAAACCGTGGGTCTCGAGCGTCATCGAGCGCTCCTGGGCATCAGTGAGCGAGGACATGACCACCGGCCCGAGCAGGGGCAGGGCCGCGCGGAGTCGCGAGACCACGCCACCGCTGAGCTCAAGCCCGCGCGCGGTCTGCGCCTCCTGGATGGTCGCCATGCGGCGACGCATCTGGGGAACCACGTTGAGGCTCGCAAGAACGAGGTAGCCCGCTTCCGGGGAGAGACCGCGCTCGGTGAGGTCGGCAACAAGCTCGCTCGGGGTGGCCGTGCGGTTCATCAGGAAGAACCCTCCTAGGAACACGAGCACCGTCCCCACGGTCTTGAGGGCGGCAAGCACCCCCTCGAGCCCGAGGCGCGCGAACCCGAAGTCCGCGATGAAGGTCACGTTGGACGAGCCATAGAATCCCTGGATGAACACGAGGATCACCGAGGCGGGGACGCCAAAGCCAAACATGACCTTGGCGAAGCTCCCAAGCGCGCCCGCCCCGGCCGCAACCGCAAACAGCACGAGCACGAGCACGCCGGCGAGGGCGGGTCCGGGAAACACGAGGGCGGCCACGCCCAGCAGCAGCGCCACGAGCAGCTTTGCACCCGGGTTCAGCGAGCGCAGCCAGCGATCGAGCCGCGGGGCCTCCCTTTCGTCAATCACGTTACTCACAGCACACCTCCCCGGAGTCGCGGCAGCGCGCCCTACGCCTCGTCATCGACGTCGTCAATGTCGTCGTCATCGTCATCGGCGCCGTCGGAGGCATACTGGCTGATGAAGCGCCGCGGGATCTTGCGCCAGATCAGGTAGGCAATAAGGACCGAGATGCCCTTGTCGATGAGGTTCTCGATGAACGACGACGAGAGCACCGAGACGAGCACGTCCTGCATCGCCACGATGAGCGCGGCCGTGAGGACGGAGGTCCCATTGATGCCCGTCGCACCTCCAAAGACAAAAGTGGTGATCAGGGAGGCAGAGACGGAGTTGACCAGGGTGACGGCAAGCCAGATCACGACGACACCCCAGATCTTGTTGAAGAGGCCTGCCTTGGCGAGGTAGCCGGCAGTCAGGCCAACGAGAACGCTCACGACGGCATAGGGCAGGTTCACGGGGTTGGCGACGATGGCGAGAAACACGTTGGTGATGAGGCCGGTGAGCGCAGCGACCCACGGGCCCGACAGAGTCGCAACGATGAGCGTGCCGATGGTGTCGAGGAACAGCGGCAGCTTGAGCATCGAGCAGAGAGTCCCGCCCACCAAGTTGATGCCCACCGCAATGGGGATGAGGACGAGCGACTTTGTCGTGAACTGGGACTTAAGCCCTCCGCCCCCACGCTTTTCTCCCGACATTGAAGCTCCTTTCTCCGGTCTTATTCCAAAACCTACTTCTCTTTATTTATTAAGGAAAACATTTTCCGAATGCTTTTTCCTAAAAGCATGTTAGAAGATAGCACGAAGTTTTCCCCTCGTCTCGGCAAGCGGCACAAACAAGCCCCTCAGCGGAGTTTTCCCGTTCGGGCGCTGGCAGCCATGGTTTATCGTGTAGTAGAGTGAGCGGCTTAAACTGACCGTGGGAGGGCACGACGTGGACATAAGCGACATCGCGAAGCTCGCGGGAGTCTCGCCCTCTACCGTCTCAAAGGTAATCAACCACAAAGACGAGGGAATCAGTGCCCAGACGCGCGAGCGCGTCAGAAGAATCGTGCGCGAATACCATTACGTCCCCTACTCGCGCTCCCGCGCCCCCAAGGAGTGGCTGATAGGAGTCCTCTTCCGCTCGACCATTTCAATCGACTCGACGCTTGACGGCATTCTCGCCACGGCGCAGGCGCACGGTTACGCCACCATCGTCTTCAGCAGCGACAACGACTCCGACCAAGAGCGTAAGAACCTCGCCGCGCTCAGGAGCGCGGGGGTGACGGGCATCATCTGGGAGCCTGTGAGCATGGAGAGCCTCGCCCTGCGTGACGAGCTCGTTGCGCAGGGCATCAAGCTCGTCACCATGGGGCCCTACGGCGGCGACCGGTCGTTTCTGCTCCCCTACGAGTCCGCGGCCTATGACATCACGACCGAGCTTGTGGGCCGCGGGCACGAGCGAATTGCGTGCCTCGTTCGGGAGGGGCGTCGAACGACGGACTTCATCAGGGGGTTTCGCAAGGCGCTCTTTGAGAGCGGGATGGCCTTCGACGAGTCCCTCGTGTACCACGAGTCATGCGAAACCCTACTCGACAAGATCGGAAGACGTGACATCACGGGCGTTGTCTGCTCGCACTACCACCTGGCCCGTTCGCTCTTCTCGCGCCTCGCTGCCCTTCACTACCACACCCCCGAGGACTACTCGCTCGTCTCGCTGCGCAACGACGCGGGCAGCTCCTGGAGCGAGGACACCGACGAGGCCATCTCCACCTACACGATCAGAAACGCGGAGTTCGGGCGCATCGCCTGCAGGAGCCTCGTTCAAAAGATCGAGAACCGCGAGGAGGCGCTGAGCTTTGCCCAGATGCTCGCGCTCGATAACGAGAGCTCCCTTGGGGCTCCCCCGTCGAGCGGCTCGAAGCGCGTCATCGTAGTGGGGAGCATCAACATAGACACGCGCCTCGAAGTAGCAAGCCTGCCCGTGAGCGGGGCCACGGTGAGCGCCCACACGTCCCTGGAGTACTTGGGGGGCAAGGGCGCAAACCAGGCCATCGGAGTCTCGAGACTGGGCAACCCGGTGACGCTCGTTGGCAACGTGGGCTCCGACCCCTTCTCTGACCTCGTCTACCGCGACCTTGAGCGCTGGAACGTAAACGCGGAGGGCGTCTACCGCAGCACTGGGGAGGAGACGGGAAGGGCCTTCATCTTCGTGAGCCCAGCGGGCGAATCAATGATCACCATTCTGTCCGGAGCCAACGCGAGCCTTCACGCTGACGACATCGTCTCACGAGAGGCCTTCTTCGAGGGAGCGAAGTGCTGCCTCGTCCCGTCCGAGGTTCCCATGGACGCCGTCGTTGCCGCCTGTCAGCTGGCAAGGCGACACGGGGCGCTCACCATCGTCAAGCCATCCGCGTGCGACCACCTTCCGTCCGAGCTCCTGCCCCTGGTGGACATACTCGTCCCCAACGAGCTAGAGCTCGCAACCATCTGTCCCGAGGGCGAGGACGTAGAAGGCAGAGCGCGGGCTCTCAGGGGGCGCGGTGCCGGCACGGTCATCGTCACGCTCGGGGAGCGTGGTTGCTACCTGTGCTCGGAGGGCTTGGAGCGCCACCTTTCCGCCCCATCCATGAGCCCCGTCGACACCACCGGAGCCGGAGACGCCTTCATCAGTGCCCTAGCCTCATGCCTGCTTGGAAACGACGACCTGGTTACCGCGACACGAAAGGCAAACTACGCCGCGGCGTACAGCATCACACGCTTCGGGGTAGCCAGCTCGCTCATCGACCGCTACTCGCTTGACCGTGCCTTCCAACAGGG
>ENA-OPBG01001623-OPBG01001623.1-human-gut-metagenome-genome-assembly--contig:-NODE-1623-length-14971-cov-2.543510_pt1 | contig 14971 bp, 14 predicted proteins | sample MGYA00241065_ERZ501446 | MGnify/ENA primary metagenome ERZ501446 (study PRJEB25962, sample SAMEA2042632) | human gut metagenome | biome: human gut; feature: human-associated habitat; material: faeces...
ACAGGCGCGCCAGGGAGATGAGGTTGTCCGTGTCGGGCGAGGATTCCGAGCACTCCCATTTGGAGACGGCCTGCCGTGAGACGCCGAGCTTCTCGGCAAGCTCCTCCTGCGTGAGGCCCGCCGCGCGGCGCCGGTCCGCCAGCCGCTTCGCGATATCTACATCCATGCGCGTCCTTTCTCCTGCGAGCATGATAAGCCATGTCCGTCGTGAAAAGTTACGGGAGAGTGGCTGGTTGCGCCAGCGATTCTGGTTGGAAATTCGCGCAATTATCGGTTGCGCGCATGCATCTGAACGGGGATTTGCGCAATTCGAGAGCCACGGTGCGAAAGGAGCGGCACGCAAGATGTGCCAGAGCGCGCATGACGTGACACGGCACCGGGGAGGTGAAGACGGAAGTCACCTCGGCGCATGAATGTGCAATCTGCACGGGTACGTCGGCACGAGGGCGGGTACAATGGAGCGCAAATGGCTCTATGGGCCGCCTCGGATGGGCGGTGCTCGAAGCAGCCTCGGGGAATGCGGGTGCGAATCCCGCGCTATACCAGTAACCGTAAGGTGCCGGACACGATGCGTGGCCGGCCGAAGTCGGAATACCGAGCCCACGACCGGAGCCCTGGATGAAAGAGGTATGTCATGGTCGTAGAATCCGGGCGCATCGCCCACGTCAACGTCGCGTTCAAGAAGCTCGTCATCGGCATCGCGACCCTCGTCCTGCTTTGCTCGTTGCCACTGGCAGGCTGCTCTTCGGGCACGTCCGATGCCAGCTCCTCCGCAAGCGGCGCAGCCGTCGAACTCGCCCAGACCACGGTGACGGTCACCGACGCGGACGGCCAGGTCGCCAGCTACACGGTCGAGACGGCGGCCGAGGGCGCCACGGTGCTTTCGGTCATCCAGGCGACCGATGCCGACGTGACCGTTGAGGACGGCCAGTACGGCACCTACATCTCCGCCATCAACGGCCTCGCGGCCGAGGGAAGCTCCGGCTGGGTCTACACCGTCAACGGCGAGCAGGTCATGGAGTCGGCCGACGCATGTCCGGTCGCCGACGGCGACACGGTGGAGTTCTCCTACATCACGATGTAGCCGTCCGCGAAACGCCGCGCTCGCCATGCGCCCCGACGCCTTCTCGACATGCCACCCGGTGGTAACGTTCGCCTTCTTCGCGAGCGTCATCGTGCTGTGCGTGATCGTCCAGCAACCGGCGCTGCAGGCGGTGGGCCTTGTGGGCGCGGCGATCTACCACCTCGTGCTGCGCGGACGCGACGCTTGGCGCCTGCTCGTTGGATTGGCGCTCGCCTTCGTCATCCTCGCCGCGGTCAACCCCCTGTTCGACACGCTTGGCGATACCGTGCTGTTCACCTACCTGCATGGTCGTCCCTACACGCTCGAGGCGCTCGCCTACGGTGCGTCGACGGCCTGCATGTTCGTGACCATCATGTTGTGGTTTGCCTGCTACGCGCGCGTGATGGACACCGGGAAGTTCACCTATCTGTTTGGCGGACGCGCTCCCGCGCTCACGCTCGTGCTGACGATGACGTTGCGTCTCGTGCCGAGCTACGTGCGCAAGGCCCGCCAGATCGCGACGGCGAGACGTTGCATCGGCATGTCGCCGAAGGACGGCGGCTTGCGCCAGCGCGTGCGCGATGGGATCCGCCTGCTCTCGGCACTCACGACCTGGGCGCTCGAGGGTTCGGTGACGACGGCCGACTCGATGCGCTCGCGCGGCTACGGTGCGCGCGACGGACGCGGATCGCACGCCCGTTACCTGCGCTATCGCCTTGGCGTGTCCGGTGTCGCGTTGCTCGCGATCATGCTCGCCTGCGTCACCATCGTGGCCGTCGCGCTCGGGTGCGGCGCGCTTGCCGTCAGTTACGTTCCCGCCATCGCCGTCGCGCCGCTGCCGCCGCTCGGCATCGCCGCGCTCGTCGCCTACGCGCTCCTCGTGCTCGTCCCCACGGCAATCGACGCGAAGGAGGCGATCGCATGGCGTTGTTCTCTGTCCGCGATCTGAGCTTCGCCTATCCCGATGCCGACCGACGCGCGCTCGAGAACGTGAGCGTTGACATCGAACGCGGCGAGTACCTCTGCGTCTGCGGAAAGAGCGGCTGCGGAAAGACGACGCTGTTGCGCCAGCTCAAGAGCGTGCTCAGCCCCCATGGCAAGCGTTCGGGCACGGTGCTGCTCGACGGCGTCGTGCTCGACGAGGTGAGCCTCGAGACGCAGGCGCGGCGCATCGGCTTCGTCATGCAGGACCCCGATGCGCAGATCGTCACCGACCGGGTCTTCTCCGAGCTTTCCTTCGGGTTGGAGAGCATCGGCTGCGAGACATCGGCCCTGCGCCTGCGCGTGGCCGAGATGGCAAGTTACTTCGGCATGCAGGATTGGCTGTACCGCGATGTCACCGAACTCTCGGGCGGCCAAAAGCAGCTGCTCAACCTCGCGGGGGTTATGGCGATGCAACCCGACGTGCTCGTGCTCGACGAGCCGACGAGCCAGCTCGACCCTATCGCGACCGAGGACTTCCTCAACACGGTGCGCCGCATCAACCGCGAGCTCGGCTGCACCGTCATCATCACCGAGCACCGCCTCGAGAGCGTCTTTTCCCATGCCGACCGCGTGCTCGCGCTCGACGAGGGCCGCGTCGCGGCGCATGGTACGCCCCGCGAGGTGGCAAATGCGCTGTACGCGACCGGCGACGACATGACGCTCGCCCTGCCCTCCCCCATGCGCGTGTTCTACGGGGTGGAGAAAATGGACGCATCCGCCTGCCCGCTCACCGTGCGTGAGGGGCGCACCTGGCTCGTCGAGCGCGTGCTCGCCGAACCGCCGGCGCGCGTGAGCATCCCCGACGACCCCATCCCCGAACCCGCGGGCGATCCCGTCGTCGAGCTGCGCGACGTCTGGTTCCGCTACGAGCGCACGGGGCCCGACGTGCTGCGCGACGCAAGCCTGCGCATCGGCCGCGGCATCGTCTTCGCGCTCGTCGGCGGCAACGGAACGGGCAAGTCCACGCTGCTCAAGTGCATCTGCGGCGCGATGCACCCCTACCGCGGCAAGCTGCGCGTCCTGGGCCGGCCGCTCGCCAGCTGGAAGGGCAACGAGCTATTCCGCGGCGGCGTCGCCATGTTGCCGCAGGATCCGGTCAACCTCTTCTCGCGAAAGACGGTGCGCGATGAGCTGGCCGAGATGCTCGAGGACGCGGACATCGGTGCGGCCGAACGCGAGGAGCGCATCGAGCGCGTGACCGGCGAATGCGGTATCGACACGTTACTCGCCGCCCATCCGCTCGACCTGTCTGGTGGCGAGCAGCAGCGCGTCGCACTTGCGAAGGTCCTGCTCACCGATCCACGTCTCCTGCTGCTCGACGAGCCGACCAAGGGCCTCGACGCGTTCTTCAAGCGCCAGCTCGCCGCGTTGCTGCGCACGCTCGTGGCGCGCGGCGTCACCGTCGTCATGGTCTCGCACGACGTCGAGTTCTGCGCGCGTCATGCCGATCTCGTGGGTCTGCTCTTCGACGGCGGCGTCGTGACGACCGCGACGCCCAGGCGCCTCTTCTCGGACAGCGCCTTCTACACGACAGCCGCCAACCGCATGAGCCGCGCGGTGTTCGCCGGGGCCATAACCGACGAGGACGTGATCTCGCTATGCGAGAGCTAGACGAGAAGCGAGGGGACGACCAGGGACACGGCCGCACCATTGCCGTGTGGATCCTGGCCCTTGCCTGCGCCAAGGCGAGTATCGTCGTCGGCGCGCTCGCCGGGGGCAAGTCCTACGTCATCGTGAGCGTGATCGTCGTGCTCTGCGCCATCGTGCCGTTCTTTGTTGGCTTCGAGCGCCGTAGGCCCCAGGCACGCGAGCTCGTCATGCTTGCGGTCATGTGCGCCCTGGCGGTGGCGGCACGCGCGGCGTTCATCTGGCTACCGGGCTTCAAGCCCATGGCGGCCATCGTGATGATCGCGGGCATCGCCTTCGGACCCTCGTCGGGCTTCCTGGTCGGCTCGCTCTCGGCGTTGACGAGCAACTTCATTTTCGGACAAGGGCCCTGGACGCCCTGGCAGATGCTCGCCTTCGGGCTCTGCGGCCTGGCCTTCGGGGCGCTCGCAAGGCGCGGCGTCGTGAGACGCGAGGACCTGGGCGTCACGGGCAGTCTCGTCCTGGCCGGCCTCGGCGCCGTCTTCGTCGTGATCGTCGCCGGCCCCGTCCTCGACACGAGCTCGCTGTTCTTCATGGTCTCGCGCATCACGCCCGAGGTCATCGTGGCCGTCTACCTCGCCGGATTTCCGATGAACTGCGCTCAGGCGGCCGCGACCTTCGTCACGTTGCTCCTCGCGGCGGCTCCATTGCTAGACAAGCTCTCGCGCGTGCGGCGCAAGTACGGCATGCTCGAATGAGACAAATCGTGCCGGGCTGCTTTTGTCTCATCAGGACCGTCTCCCTGATCACCCTCTCCCATGCGCATAGCTCACCTCGAGCGTCTCCTCGTCCCTGCACAGCCGTCTCATACCCGAAATTCGAGCGTCATACCTGGATACTGAAATCGCGCAAGACGGCTACGAAAATCGCGAACGCACCGGTAAAACGCTATAGGGCGCGTAAAATATTCGTGTAGGCAGATAGTTTGCGCATGCAGGGCGCACTGCGAGAACGGAGCGAATCATGGTCAAATTCGAAGAGGATCCCGATATCAGCACCGAAGAGGGTTACGGCACCGAGGACATCGACGTCATCGACACCGAGGTCGAAATCGAGGAAGATCCCGACATCAGGACCGAGGAGGGCTACGGCAACATCGATCCCAACCTCGACTAGCCAAATTCGCCGCAACCGGCACACGCACGGCGACCTCTCCGCATGTGGAGGGGTCGCTTTTTTGCGTCTGGGGAGGATAACGGAATCTGATGGGGAACGAAGGTCTTGAAAATTTTATGGGCAATTAGTCTAATTCGTGTTAGGATACATGGACATCATATCTAGTTTGAAATGTAGTAGACACAACATCTAATTTAGGAGCAAACGTGGCAAGACCGCCGAAGAACGCAGAAGGACCGAGCGCGACCGAACGCATGGAGTCGGCCTTCTGGGATTGTATGGGCGAGATGCCCTTTAGCGAAATCACCGTTCGCGACATCGTCGGCCGGGCCAAGGTCAATCGCAACTCCTATTACTATCACTACGACAGCATGTGGGACCTTGCCCAGGCGGCCATCGAGCACGCTAAGTTCGCGACCCTCGCGCGCGTCCTGTTGGGCGACTCCCCCGCTTCCGACGAGGATGACACGGACGTGGCCGCATCCCAGGCGAAGGTCGGGTTCGACCACCTGCGCATGCTAGCGGGCGAAAACGGCAACCAACGCCTGCTCGAGGACGCCAAGCGCGCCGTCGTGAACGAATGGCTCGGTCTCTTTGGGCTCGATGCCGCCACACTTCCCAACGAGCTGCGCTCTTCCATCGACTTCGTGTTCGGAGGGATGACCGCCCTGCTGGCGGCGAACCGGTCCGGCGGCTTGGACGCATTCGAGTCGACGGTCGCAGATTCCGACCTGCTCTCGACGAGCATCGGCATGCTGCGCGGCGAGCTCGACCCACAGGGCGATGTGGGAGAGGTCTGGACGCAGGTATCACAGGTAAAGGTGAAAGAGGAGCACGTCATCATCGAACACGTGGTCGATGGACGCGTCGTCGATGAGCAAGAAGAAGAACTCCCGACAGGTGAGGTTGCGTCACCGCAAGTCAATGAGGTGCTAGCATCCCATGAGGAGCCCAACCGAATCGAAGACGGTGACGATTACGAGCCCGTGATCGAGACGGTCGTAAGCTCCACGCAAGTCGGAAACGACGAATTCGAGAGCGCCGTAACGCTTGACGAGGAAGATCACGCACCTCGATTGGAAGAATACGTACAGGAACCGGTCGATAATTACGCTGAACATGCGGCTATTGAAATAGATGATGCGGCAATTAATATACAGGAACCGGCAGATAAGGAATCGGCCGAATCGCTCATCGAGAGAATCATCGAGGAGGAGATGCACTCGGAATCGCTTCGCGAGATGAATCGCGACGCCGAGTTTGAATCTACACAGGTACCGGAACAAGAAACGCAAACGCAGCAGGAAACGGAGAACGAATATGAGGACTTATCCCAGCAGGAACCTGTCAATGAACCGCAATCTCAAGAGGATCTCGCACCAGAGAAGGACCTCGATGATGTTTCTGCGCATGAAACGGAGCAAGAAGGCCAGCCAGTCGTCAATACCGAACAGGAGCCTGTGAATTCTCATGAACCAGAAGCCAACCCCCCGTGGGAAACCACGGACGTCTCAGCGACTGAAGTCGATTATGAGGAGCGCGTGGAAGGCGTGGCAATCTACGAAGCCGCCCATGCCGAACTATCTGAGCTCGAGCATGGATCCGCGGATGACGCGCTCGATGAACAAGCGTCTGTCGACGAACCAGCTGATGATGAGTCCGGCGCAGCGCAAGACACGCCCGCTGCTGGATCTGAGGTAGCCGGAGAATCCTCTGACGAGGACGACGGTGATTCCCAGTTGAGTTTCGATTTTCTCTTCTAGACTATATTAGCAACTAGTTACTTATTACCTATTCGTCACCTGTTGCTTATATGCGTTCACCTGCGCAAATTAATTACGCAACATATTGCTATTTTACTATCATGAGCCAGATGGGCATCCAAGGTGTCCATCTGGTTTTTACGTGCCCTTCCCCATGAGACAAAAGCACGGGATTCGGCGAGTTCGCGTCTAGCTGCCTCGCCCGCGTGCCTCCCCTACGAGATGGGAGGCACGGGTGGTTGCTGGGAAGCTGCCGCAGTCGTCCCGCAGCGATATGCACGCTTGTCGGCGTTGGCGAAAACCGCGACGATGATGAGCAGGACCATGGTGATTAGACCGGCACCCAGAAAACTTGTAACGGCACCTGCAATAGCCCAACCCATGACGAACCCGAGCTTGGGGGGATTGGCGGCATGCATGATGCCGAAGATGCCTGCGATGAGCGCCACGATGCAGCAAATCAACGCCCAAATCGCCACGCCGCCACCCACGAGCATCATGAGCATACTGAGGAAGAAAGCGTCTTCGCTATCGAAGGCGGTGCCTCCGCCGGTGATCGTGCCGTTGTCGTTGAACTCGAGATGATAGGCGATCTCGGGACCATTCTCGAGCAGCACGGCGCTCAGCAAACCCGAGAAGACCATGATCAGTATCGCGCCGATGATGCCAATGGCAGAAAGGACGACGACCGCGATGCTCAGTCCCTTGATCGCGCCAGCGTGCTCGTTTTTCATGGCAAATCCTCCTAGACGAATGGGTGGTCTCTCCGATACGGGCGAGACCGACGAACGTGTCGGACATCTCGCTATACGTTGAACTTGAAGTGCATGACGTCACCGTCCTGCACGACGTACTCCTTACCCTCCTGGCGCAACTTGCCGGCGGCACGGCACCCGGCCTCTCCCCCTAGCTCGACGTAATCATCGTAACTGCAAGTCTCGGCCTTGATGAAGCCACGCTCGAAATCGGTGTGGATGACGCCGGCCGCCTGTGGTGCCTTGGCGCCGATGGGCACCGTCCATGCCTTGACTTCCATCTCGCCGGCCGTGAAGAAGGACTGCAGGCCGAGCAGACGGTACGCCTCCTTGGCCAGACGCGAAAGTCCTGGCTCCTCGAGCCCCATGTCCGAGAGGAACTCAGCCTTGTCGGCCGCATCGAGCTCGGCAAGCTCGGCTTCGACCTGCGCACAAATGGGCAACGGCCTGACACCGTCGATCGGATCGAGTTCCGCGCCCACCATATCTTCGTCAACATTAGCAAGATACATAACGGGCTTCATGGTCAAGAGGTGAAGATCGCGGAGGAGCTCGCGTTCCTCGTCAGTCATGTCCAAGAGGCGCGCGGGATTGCCCTCGTTGAGCCACTCCTCCATCCGCTTGGCCATCTCGAACTTGGGCATGTTCGCCTTGTCGCGCTTGGCATCCTTCTCGAGACGTCCGAGCGCCTTCTCGAGCGTCGCCAAATCGGCTAAGACCAGCTCAGTGCGTATGGTCTCGATGTCGGAAGCCGGATCGTGACTGCTCTCATGGCGAATGACGTCAGGGTCGCTGAAATAGCGCACGACTTCGCAAATCGCGTCAGTTTCGCGGATATTGGCCAAGAATTGGTTGCCCAGCCCCTCACCCTCGCTCGCTCCCTTCACGAGTCCCGCGATGTCGACGAACTCGACCGTCGCCGGGACGATGCGTCCGGGATGCGCGATTTCGGCAAGCTTGTCGAGACGCTCATCGGGTACCGGGACGATGCCGACGTTGGGATCGATGGTCGCGAACGGATAGTTGGCGGCAAGACCGGTCTGATCGGTCAGGGCCGTGAATAACGTCGACTTTCCCACGTTGGGGAGGCCGACGATGCCAATGGAGAGGGACATGCTGCTTCTACGCTCCTTCGTTGTTCCTAGTCATCCTTTTCTATATTGTCCAAGGTGCCAGAATCCACGTCATCCTTTTCAATCGCCTTCTGGTCACCCGTGACCTGTATAAAGATCTCGGTCAGACTTGTCCCGGAACTGCCCTGCGGGGGTACGGGATACGTCTCCTCGTCGGAAGTGTCATCGGCTTGACCTGCGATAACATCATCTTGCCCATGGTGGGCAGCATTCTGCTCGACATCCTCGACCGGCTCTCCCGTATTGTATGTCACCAAGTCGCCGGTCTGGAAGGCGTTGACGATATCGGCGAGACTGACGACGTAGGACTCGTGTTGCGCGCGCTCCTGCTCGCGCGTCCAGGCAGCCGGCGGCACGGGCAGCATCTCGGACATGTCCTCGATGACGGGAGCGCCGGTAGACGCCTCGAGCTTTGCCTGGGCGGCGTTCTCGTCACCGCCCCTGACGAGCACCTCCTCGCTCCCCTGCGCGAAGACCTGCTTTTGCTGGCCCGTGATGTTGATGCAGATGGCGCCGATGATGAACGGGATCCAGAAGATGAGACCGCGGTACGCGAGCGCGATGGCGGCGGCCTGCGCGGGCGTGGCCCCGTACGCGCTCAGTACGAGCGCGAGCAGGATCTCGACGGCACCAATCGTCTGCAGGATGAAGGTGGCGATGATGAAGCCAGCCACGTAGGACGCCATGAGAAACGGTATGTACGTGTAGCCGAAGGCAAAGCCGACGAAGATGAAGCACATGCAGTCGCAGGCGTGCAGCAGCACCATGCGGCAGAACATGACGATGAGCGCACGCGGCTTCTCGACCGCGATGCTCGCCGCCTCGTGGAACGATGCCGCGATGCGTCCGGCCCATGGCTCCATCGGCTTGCGCTTGAAGACGACGAGGGCGCGGTTGACCAGGTTCTCTATCCAGGCGAAGAGTCGCTGCTCGGTCTCGACGTGACTGTATCCGAGCCACATCACGAAGCCGAAGGTAAAAATCATAAGTAGGACAGCAAGGCCTCCAAGGGCAAGATACCAAACCATCTGCCCGGTGAAGATGAGGATTGCGAACCCGACCAGCATGACGACCGCAAAGCCGCCGAAAAAGCCGATCTTCTCGAGGAAGACCACGGTCACCGACTTGCCCATGTCGAGCCCCTGCTTATGCGACCACGCCGCGATGAGCACGGATCCGGCCGTGCCGGCAGTGGGCGCGCAGTCGTTCGCGAAGGTCACGGAGAAGACGAGCGGGACGATGTGCAGGTACTTCACGTCCTCGTCAACGCAGCGAAACACCGCCTTGTAGGCGAAGGCGTGGCTGAAGTAGCGCCCGAACAGGCAGCACGCGGCCAGCGCGAAGGGCACGATGGAAACGTCCTTGATGGTCTCGACGAAGGAGCCCAGGTCGTCGCGCTTGATGAAGACGATCACGCCAACGATGATGACGACGACGATCGGCAAGATGATATTCCAGCGCTTGGCCAATTACTTCACCTGCGAATAGCCGGACTCGTCAAACCTCGTGGAGAACTCGGCACCGTCACCCGCGAGCGTGGCCGAATAGCCGTTGAGCGCCTCTATCGCCGAGACCCCCTGGTCGCCGGAAATCGGCATGGGCTGGTAGTCGTTCACGCTCGTCGAGCTGCTCACCAGGCAGGGCACGACGCGCACCTGCGTGCGCATGGCCTCGCCGGGCACGAGCTGCCCGTTCTTGATGGGAAACGTCTGCTGGTAGATCATGGTACGGTAGTCCATGGGATTGGTGTTGCCGCCAAAGCAGAAGTTGCCCAGGCTGTAGCAGATGTAGCGCTGCTTGTAGTACTCGACGCCCTGCAGCACGTGGGGATGCGTGCCCAATACCAGGTCGCACCCGGCGTCGACGGCTTCGTGCGCGAGCGTGACCTGCGTGGACGTGACCTCGTACTCGCCCTCGTTGCCCCAATGGAAGCAACCGACGATGATCGCGCAGCCGTCCTGCTGCAGATGCTCGATGTCTTGCTTCATGAGGCTCGTGGCCTTTTCGACGCCGTCAAGCTCGTTGACGCCGAACAGGCCAATCTTGACGCCATCGACCTCGTAAGTGTTCGTGCGGTCATACCCGAAGCTCGTGATTCCGGCGTCCTGGAGTGCCGCCTTGGTATCGTTAAATCCCGTAGTACCATAGTCAAATGAGTGGTTATTGGCTAGGTTAACGGCCTCCACGCTTCCCTGAACGAAGACGTTGGCGTATTCGGCAGGAGCCTTGAAGTTGAATGCCTTCTCCTGGATGTCGTTGCTTTCGGTGAAGGCGCCCTCGCAGTTGGCGATGGTGAGGTTGTCAGTCGAGGTGTACGGCAGCACGTCGGCGAAGAAGTACGCCGGCCCGTTGGCCGCATAGAAGGCGTTGAAGCTCGTCGCGTCGGGGAAGTCCGGATCCTTGCCGAAGGTGCAGTCCCCCACCGCCGAAATGGTGACCTGCGTGTCGAGACCGGGTTGCGCGGTTCCGTTGAGGCCGGTGAGTCCCGCCTTCTGCCGCGCGACGTCGATGTTCTGGCTCACGATGCTCAACACGCCCGAATCGGCCTGCTTCTCCTCGGCCTTGAGGAAGGGCAATCCACCGCAGGCGAACTGCCAGACGCAGGCGACGAAGATGATGACGAGGGCGACGATGAGCACCACACGCGGCCAGCGACGTGGCGCCTTGCTGTAGATGCGCATCTGAGAACCCATGCGACGGCGTCCGCTGCTACCGAAGATGCCGTGCTTGTCGCCGCCGTAGAGGATGCCGCCCTTGTTCGGGCCACCGCCTACGTATGTCTCTCTGCGTCGTGCCACTCGATTGCTCCCGGAACTCGTAAAAGTCCCTGTATTCTACCATTACTTTCCCCTGCGGAGAGTCGCGCAAGACCGGCAGCGCGTTTTCCATTAACGACACAAAGGGGGCGCAGGACGGTGCGCAGCCAGGGCGACTGGATCTCGGAGCCCTGGCACGTACCGTCTGCGCTCTAAAGACGCAAAAGAGGCGCGGAGGATGCGTGACCAGAGCGAATGGGTTTCTGAGCTCTGGCACGCGTCCCCCGCGCCTCGTCAGGACGCTGGGATGCGCATGCGCTTAGTCCCTGCGGCGCGGCTTCCTGTTGTCGCGCTTGCGGTCGCGGTCGCGACGGTCGTTGCCGTGACCCTTGTCGTTGCGCGGCTTGGAGCTGCCCTCGGGGGCATCGGGCTTGTCGAGACGGTCCAGGCTGATCTTGCCGGTCTTCTCGTCCACCTCGATGACTTTGACCTTGACGGTGTCACCCTCGGAAAGCACGTCCTCCACGGCGCCGACGCGGCCATTGGCCACGCGACTAATGTGCAGCAGACCGTCCTTGTTGGGCGTGAGCTTGACGAACGCGCCGAACGACTGGATGTTGACGACCTCGCCCTCGTACTCCTCGCCAACCTCGGGCACCTTGACGATGTCTTCCACCATCTTGCGCGCGGCCTCGCCGCCGGTGTCGACCGACGCGATGAAGACGTTGCCGTCCTCGTGCACCTCGATGGAGGCGCCGGTCTCCTCCTGGATACCGCGGATGACCTTGCCACCGGTGCCGATGACGTCGCGGATCTTGTCAACCGGAATCTTGATCGTGATGATGCGCGGCGCGTACTCGGACAGCTCCTCGCGCGGGGCGGGAATCTGCTCGAGCATGGCGTCGAGGATGAAGGCGCGGCCGCGCTTGGCCTGGCCGAGCGCCTCGGCGGCAAGCTTGCCTGCACGCGCCCGGTGTTCGACCGCGGCGTGCTGCCGTTCAAGCTCGTCATCGGGCAGTCCGGCGCCGTGGTCAAGCCGAAGCTGCTGCTGTCGTTCGGTGTGTCGGGCGCGGTCAACCACGTCACGGGCTTCTCGGATGCAGACGTGGTCGTCGCCGTGAACACCGATCCCGAGGCGGCAATCTTCAACTACTGCACCTACGGCATCGTCGGCGACATGGACGAGGTCTGCGAGGCCATGCTCGCAAAGCTCGGCGCGTGAGCCGGAACGAATATGCAAAAAAGCACCCGAAAGGGTGCTTTTTTGCGTGCTGCGGCGCTGGGGCATGCAGGATGACGTAGATAAAATGCGGGCGGTGCTGTTGCACCGCCCGCGCCATCGTTCTAAATACACCGCTATTCGTCCACGTCGCACTTATAAATTCTCAGGATTGATGTCTCTTCATCTTTGCCGTTCGGCGTACATGAAATCCTCCACACATCATTCATGAATCGGTATCCGGCGCATTTGTTTGCGGTACAGTTGCGTCCTGCGCGGCGTCTGCGGCATTTTCACCGCCGTCCTGAAGAACCCACTGAATCGTATAGTTTCTCCCGGTCGCGTCTCCGAGTGTGGTAAAATAGTTCTCAACCAGCGACTTTGCGCGCCGCTGTGCCTCCCGCATCAGTGTCTGGTCATTCGCCGCTGTCTCCGCCATATCCTGCTGCGCCTGCTGCATTGCGGCAGTCATATCCTCCACACGTACGGGAGCAGAGCTGCCATCGATAATATACTGACCCAGCGAGTCCGAATCCACGGTACAACTCAAAACCTTAGCCGCCGGAATCGTGACCGTATAATGATCTCCCTCGCCCTCTATCTGCACTTGCGAAGCGTCGATCCCCACCTTCACAATGCCGTCATACTCAATCCAAAATCGTCTGTCTTTCTGCCACCACAAAATACCCTGTACTTTTTCCTTATTGAACTTTGCAACATTGTGATAATAGCAGTCCATCACAGACAGCTCACAAATCGCTCGCACCTGGTCCTGACTCGGCGTCTGCTTTCTGCACGCCGCCAAAGGCAGGAGCATCAGCACCGCAGCGCAGACTGAAAGGATCTTTTTCATCATATCAGCTCTCTCCCTCATGGTTCACGACCAGATTATATTCGCTGCCGTACTGCATAAAAAGCGGCTCTGTCAGCGCTCTGACCACTTCCTCCGCGTTTGTCTGCGCCAGTTCCAGAAGCTGTGCATCCTCCGCAACTTCCGCCTTTACATCTGCCTCGCAGGCCGCATAGGCCGTCTGCAGTGTATCCGGACTATTGGCCTTTTTATTTACGAAGATATAATCTAGCGACCCCGCGTCCACCTCGACGCCAGTGATATAGACCGGCGGGAGCGTGATATAAACAGTTTTCACCACATCGGTGTCCTCCACCTCGACCTTCAGCTTTTCAAAATTGATCCCAGTCTTGACATTTGCTTTATAAGAGACATAGTAATCAATCTTATCCGGAGATTCCGGATTATGTACTTCTGCAATGCCGTTATAGACAGCCGAGCGAGTTGAAAGGTCGCTCTTGAGTATAATGCTCTTCAAGTAGGATGCCGTATAGACCGTCTGCTGCTCGGATCGCTGCATCACATGTAGAAGTATACCGGCCGCTGCAGCAATCAACAGCGCCAAAGCGCAGAGGATCGCAATCTTTCGCGGGATGCGTACTTTTTTCCTCACTCCATGCATAATGCTCTCTCCTCTTTTGAGAAATGGGGTATTCATCATAATCGCCCCTGTTTCTTTCGCGAACTGCTCGCAATATGACACAGGTTTCCATCTGATTATATCACGCGCTGGCATTTATTCAATAAATAAATCACATTTCCCCTGAGTCTTAATAAAATTAGGAATTCCAGATCGAGAATATGCTAAAAACAGCCAAACTGTGAACCCAGCGCAGCGGGCCGCAGTTGAAAAGGAGGAGCAAGGGAGCGCAGACGAAAAATCCGGCAGCTCGTTTTGAGCTGCCGGATTTTGAACGGAGCGGACTTCGCTCCGACACCGTGGTGCCGGTGGCCGGACTCGAACCGGCACGCCTTGCGGCACTTGATTTTGAGTTTTACCGGTTGCGGGGCAATGAGTGGACTGTAATTCCCTATGGAGGTCTCTAAAGACACCCCTAAAGCCCTATTCGTCAAAGACAATCCTGTTCCCACAGGCGAAATACTTTGATACGCCTGCGATTGCGGGCAGTTGAGCTTCTCGACGAAAATGAGGAATATCGGAGGTCCATCAGGAGGCCCCTTCGCTCTCCGGTGCCACATCAGCAGACGCCTTAGATCGTCGATCAACTCACTTCACATTCAAATTATAGCGTAATCCTCTGCCGTTGACAATAGAAAATGGAGGATTTCATTATGAGAACACGCGAACATTATGAGAAACTGTTTGAGGCATATCCCGATGTGGTAACACTTCCCGAATTTGCGAAAATGCTTGGAGGGATTGGCGATTCCACAGCACGGAAACTTATGCGAGGAAACCATGTTCAGCATTTTTGCATTCGGCATACATATTTGATTCCCAAAACCAGCGTAATCGAATATGTACTGAGTGAGCATTATGCTAAATATAGATCCGCCCTGAAAGCTCAAGTTTGATTTTCGCACATTTGCGGTGCAGCAGTCCTTCAACATATAATGAAATCACAAAGGAGGAACGCCCTATGAAAAAACGGAAATTCAAGATAACCCTCACCCCCGCCGAGAACAGCATAGTCATCCAAAGCCTCAACCACCTGCGCAACGCC
>ENA-OPBG01001633-OPBG01001633.1-human-gut-metagenome-genome-assembly--contig:-NODE-1633-length-14924-cov-4.483220_pt1 | contig 14924 bp, 10 predicted proteins | sample MGYA00241065_ERZ501446 | MGnify/ENA primary metagenome ERZ501446 (study PRJEB25962, sample SAMEA2042632) | human gut metagenome | biome: human gut; feature: human-associated habitat; material: faeces...
CCTCCCTCCCGCTGCCGGTGGACCCGGTGGTCGCGCTCTCTTCGGGCGGGCTGGGCGTGGGCGTCACGCTCGTGGCGACCTGGGCCGCCGTGGTCTCGGCGGTGCGCGAGACGCCGGCGTCGCTCATGCAGCCCCGCGCCCCCAAGGCGGGCCGCCGCATCCTGCTCGAGCGGGTCGGGCCGCTCTGGCGCCGCCTGTCCTTCCTGCGCAAGGTCGCCGCGCGCAACCTCTTCCGGTACAAGAGGCGCCTGTTCATGACCGTCGTGGGCATCTCGGGGTGCACGGCCCTGCTGCTCGTGGGCTTTGGGCTGCACGACGCCATCTGGGACATCATCGACAACCAGTTCGGAGGGGTCCTGCACTACAACGCCACCGTCACGCTCGAGGAGGGGTCCGAGGCGGGCGACGTCTCCGAGGTGGCCTCGGAGCTCGGGGCCGTGGGGGCCACCGACCTCGCCCACGTAGAGCTGCTGAACCTCCAGGCGGGGTCGGCGTCCTCGGACGGCACGCTCGCCGTGCAGGTGGTCGTCCCGGAGGACGCGTCAGACCTCGCGCGGGCCGTGACGCTGCGCGAGCGCGTGACGCAGGAGGCGGTGCCCCTCCCGGCCGACGGGGTCCTTATCGCCGAGAAGACCGCCTCCAGGCTCGGCGTGTCCGCGGGGGACACGGTGACGCTCTACGCGCAGGACGCCATCGGGAGCGCGAGCGGCGACGGCGTCGAGCTGAGCGTCTCCGGTGTCGTCGAGAACTACGTGGGCAACGTGGCCTACCTCGGCAGGGGATGTCTGGACGAGCTCTCCCGGGCCGGGGTCTCCGGCGCGGCCGAGCCGTCCTTCTCGACGGTCTACGCGAGCGTGTGGGCGGACGCGTCGGCGCGCGAGGCCCTCTCCGAGCGCCTGGAGGCGACCGGGCTTGTCTCCACGGTGACCTTCACGGACGAGACGGTGGACATGTACCGCAGCATGCTCTCCGCGGTGGACCTGATCGTGGCCGTCCTTATCGTCTCTGCCGCCGCGCTCGCGTTCATCGTGCTCTACAACCTGACCAACATCAACGTCAGCGAGCGCGTGCGCGAGATCGCCACGCTCAAGGTGCTCGGCTTCAGGAGGGGCGAGGTCTACGCCTACATCTTCCGCGAGATCTTGATCTTGGCCCTGATCGGCGACGTGGCCGGTCTCGCGCTCGGAACGTGGCTCGAGGGCTTCGTCGTGGTGACGGCCGAGGTCGACCTCGTGATGTTCGGGCGCCAGATTCACCCGGCGAGCTACGCCTACGCCTTCGCGCTGACGCTCGTCTTCGCGGGGCTCGTCATGCTCGCGATGCGCCGCAAGCTCGACCGCGTGAGCATGGTGGAGAGCCTGAAGTCGGTGGAATAGGGCCGCCCGCTGGGCGCGACGCCCTTGGACCCGCAGTCGGTTGGCTAATAAATGTTCGAATGGTCACGTTTTCGCAGGTCGGAGACAGGCGGACCGTGCTTCTCGCCAGTTTGACCGCCAGTCTACTGCGTAGCAAACCCCGCTCCCGTCACGTCTGCCGCGCCCCGACTGCGACGGAGCGCTATGCTTGTCTGCGGACGTCGAGAGGAGCGCGCATGCTGCAGAGGGACTACATCCTGGAGATCGTCGACGAGTTCGTGGGCGGCGTCTCGGACGCGCTCAGGAGGGTGCTCGCCGGCGAGGACGGGGCCCGCTCGGACGTGGAGCGCCAGGTCGCGGAGCTCCTGGAGCTCGAACCGCAGACCGCGCTGGCCCTCTCGCCCGACTCGCTCGTCACGATGATGGTGCTCTCCGGGATGGGTGACAGCGTCGCCTCGTACGTGTGCTACGCGCTCGACCGCCTCGCGACGGTCTACGACCGCGCCGGCGACGAGGACACGGCCGGCCTCCGCCGCCTTCAGGCGCGTGCCGTGGCCGAGTCCTTCGGCTGCGACCCCGCCGAGCCTCCCGCCGAGCTCGCCGCGCTCGACTCCGAGCTCTTCTCGTAGGGGGAGGTACGTCTTTTGCCCCTCTTTCTGGCTTTTTTGTCAGGGTAGTGTCACGAAGCTGTAAGGAAGCCTTAAACTTCTGAGGGTCACGGGAGTCTAGGGCGAGAGGGGAGCAATGGAGCTGGCCGCATGTCTGATGCGCCTGGTGTTTCGCCTCTGCTCCCTGTTTCCCCAACAGCGCAAGATCGTCCTGCTCTCACGGCAGTCCGCGCGGCCGCTCGACTTCGTCCTGCTCGAGCCCGAGCTCGCGCGCCGGTTTCCCGACCGCAGGATCGTCTGGTCGTGCGTGACGTCCATCGGCGAGATGAGCCTCCCGCTGATGCTCTCCCAGATCTGGCACGTCGCCACCGCCGAGCTCTGCCTCGTCGACGGCTACGTGCCCGCCGTCTCGACCCCGTACGCCCACCGCTGCGTGGTGGTGCAGGTGTGGCACGCGCTTGGCGCGATAAAGAGGTTCGGGTACCAGTCGCTCGACACGCCTGCGGGCCGCTCCTCACGCGCCGCGCGCACCCTCAGGATGCACCGGGGCTACGACCTCGTTGTCGCCGGTCTCCCGGGCGCCGTCGCGTCCTTCTCCGAGGCCTTTGACATCCCCGCCGAGAAGATCCTCCCGCTGGGGCTTCCCCGCGTGGACTACCTCCTCTCGCCGGACCTGGAGCCAACGCGCTCGCGGCGCTTCGCAAGGGCGGGCCAGGCTGCGGAGGCCGCCTTCTCGCGCGTGGGCGCAGCGGGTGACGGCTGGCGCACCGTCGTGTACGCCCCGACGTTTAGAAAGGCCAACGCCGACTCCCGGTGGCTCGAGCACGCCGTCACCTCGCTGTGCTCCGCGCTCGCCGGCACCTCGAGCAGGCTGCTCGTGGCCGGCCACCCGCTCGACGACCTGCCCGAGGGGGCGTTCGATCTCGGCACGCCCGTCGTCGGCCTGCGCGGCGTGGCCACGATCGACCTCCTCAACCTCGCAGACTTCGTGGTGACCGACTACTCCACGGTCGCCTTCGAGGCGGGCTTCGCCGGGTGCCGGGTCCTGTTCTTCGTCCCCGACATCGACGAGTACCGCCTCTCGCCGGGCCTCAACGTGGACCCGCTCGTCGAGTTGCCGACGGTCTCCTTCGTCGACGCCGCCGGGGTTGCCGGGGTCGTGGCGGGGACGACCCCCTACGACGCGGCGGCCTTCGAGTCCTTCATGGCGAGAAGCGCGCAGGGCGTGGGCGTCGGCGCGATCGAGAGGATCTCCGACGTCCTCGAGCGCGGGCTTTCCCGCGTCGAGGCGAGGGAGGAGATGGCGTGAGGACCGTCGGACGCGTGAGGGGGCTCGTGCGCGCCGCGGGCCTGGGGATCCTTCGTCACCTGCCGAGGACTCGCCTGGCCGTGCGCAAGGCGTACTGGTCGCACGAGGGGAGAAGGTACGACCGCATGGCCGGCTCCGTGCCCGTCGACGGACGCCTCGTGTTCTTCGAGTCGTTCGGCGGGAGGTCCTTCTCGTGCTCCCCGCGGGCCATCTACCTGAAGATGCTCGAGCAGGAGCGCTTTGCAGACTACCGCTTCGTGTGGAGCTTCAAGGGTGCCGGGCGCGCACGGGACGAGGCCCTTCTCGCCAACGAGCGAACGAGCGTGGTGCAGCGGGGGTCCGAGGACTACTTCCGCGCCCTCGCCACGGCCAAGGTGCTCGTGCTCAACACGCGCCTTCCCGAGTACGTGACGCCCAAGGAGGGGCAGGTCTTCGTGCAGTGCTGGCACGGCACGCCCCTCAAGCGCCTGGGCTACGACGTCCAGATAGAGACCACCAACGCGCTCAACACCACCAGCGAGCTCGCCGACCGCTTTGGCATGGACGCCCGGAAGTGGACCTACCTGCTCTCGCCCTCGCCCTACTGCTCGCGTCACCTCGCGGACGCCTTCGGCCTGCCCGAGGAACGTCGTGGTGAGGTGGTGGTCGAGGAGGGCTACCCCAGAAACGACGAGCTCGCGCTCGCGGCCGCCGACCCCGCTCAGCGCAGGCGCTCCGAGCTGCGCGCGCTGCTCGGCGTGCCCGAGGGCCGGAGGGTGCTCCTGTACGCGCCCACCTGGAGAGACGACTCGTACCAGGCGAGGGTGGGCTACACCTTTGACTACCTCATCGACTTCGACGAGCTGCGCCGCGAGCTGGGGGAGGAGTGGGTGGTCCTGTTCCGCCCGCACTACTACATCGCCAACCACTTTGACTTCTCCGCCTACGAGGGCTTTGTCATCGACGTCTCCGCGTGGGACGACGTGAACGAGCTCTACATCGCCGCCGACGCGCTGGTCACGGACTACTCGAGCGTGATGTTTGACTACGCGATTCTTCGTCGCCCGATCATGCTCTTCGCGCCCGACTACGAGAAGTACGCAAGCGACATCCGGGGGTTCTACTTCGACCTCTCGGAGATTCCCGGTCCGTGCTGCGTGCGGACCGACGAGCTCGTCGGGGAGCTTCGTGACCTCGACGGGTACTGGGAGCGCTACGGGGCCTCCTACGACGCGTACGTGCGGCGCTTCTGCCCCAAGGACGACGGCCACGCTGCGGAGCGCGTGATCGAGCGCGTGTGGGGCCAGGGTGCGTAGGCCGTGCGCCCGCCGTCGCTCCAATCGGGCCGCTGGCCGGCCAAGGCTTGAACACGTTGGCTTCATGTCAGTAGCATGTTACCGTTTGATAAGGCTTTGAGCAGGGGGTCAATAGATGTCCGACGCACCTAACGTGCACTTCTCGTCCGGGGACGACTACAAGGGGATTCGTCGCGTGCTGACCTACGGCACCTTCGACCTGCTGCACTACGGTCACATCCGCCTGCTGCGCCGTGCGGCCGCGCTGGGCGACTACCTCGTGGTCGCGCTCTCGACCGACGAGTTCAACGCCTCGAAGGGCAAGCAGAGCTTCTACTCCTACGGGGTGCGCAAGGAGATGCTCGAGGCCATCCGCTACGTTGACCTCGTGATTCCCGAAGAGAGCTGGGAGCAGAAGGTCTCCGACATCCAGACCTACCACATCGACACGGTCGTCATGGGTGCTGACTGGGCGGACAGCCCGCGCTTCGACTACCTCAGGGACTACTGCGACCTCGTCTTCCTCGACCGCACGGACGGCATCTCCACGACCGACGTGAAGGCCGAGCTTAGAGAGTAGGGTCACAACGGGGAATTGGAGCTGCGTGCGTGCTGTTCTCGAGCGCCGTATTCATCTTGGCATTTCTGCCCGCCAGTCTCGTGCTCTACCATCTCTCGCCGGGTCGCCGGGTCAAGAATCTCGTGCTTCTCGCCCTCTCGCTCTTGTTCTACGCGTGGGGCGACCCAACGTATCTCTGGCTACTTGTACTGGCGATTCTCGTTAACTGGGCCTTTGCCCGCGGCATCTCTGCGAGATCCCCGCGCTCTAAGGCAATGCTTGCCTGCGCCATTGTCGTGGACGTCGCCATCCTGGCCTTCTACAAGTACGAGGGCTTTGTCGCGGAGAATCTCTCGGGCCTGCTGGGGGTGGGCGTTCCCGACCTGGACCTTCCCATGCCCGTGGGCATCTCCTACTACACGCTCAAGCTTGTCACATATGTCGTGGACGTCTATCGAGGGGATGCGGAGCCGAGGCGCAATCCGCTCGACCTTGCCCTGTACGCCTCCTTCTTCCCGGCGATGACGGCCGGGCCAATCGTGCGCTATGCGGACTTCGCTCCTCAGATTGACGGGCGCAAGGAGACCTTGGATCGCTTTGTCGCAGGAATTCGCCTCTTTGCGATTGGCCTCTCGAAGAAGGTACTGCTCTCAAACGTAGTCGCCATCCTTGCAAGTGACATGCTCGCTCGAGGCGGCTCGAGCATCGGTGCCGTCGGCGCGTGGTCAGGCCTTCTTGCGTACTCGATGCAGCTGTACTTCGACTTCTCCGGATACTCGGATATGGCAATCGGCATCTCCAAGATGCTCGGCTTTGAGATTGGCAAGAACTTTAACTACCCCTATATCTCCAAGTCAGTCACCGAGTTCTGGCGTCGCTGGCACATCTCCCTCTCCACCTTCTTCCGGCGATACATCTACATCCCGATGGGCGGGAGCCGCGTGTCCGATGCGCGCCTCGTGCTCAACCTTTCCGTGGTCTGGGTCCTTACGGGAGTCTGGCACGGTGCAGCGTGGAACTTCATCTTCTGGGGCGTCTTCTACCTCATCGTCCTTCTCGGCGAGAAGTTCGTGTGGGGAGCTGCCGTGTCTCGACTTCCCGGGGCTCTGCGGCACCTCTACGTGATCTTCGTCTTCATGATCTCCTGGGCTCTCTTCTGGATTTCCGACCTCGGAGAGTTGGGAACCTATCTCGCTGCGCTCTTTGGGACGTACGGCGCCTTTGGTACGAGCACGCCCTGGGAGCTTCAGGCGTGGGCATACGTCCCCGTGCTCGTGGCGTGCGTCGTTGCGAGCACGCCGCTGGTGCCATGGGTCCGCTCGCACGTGCTCTTATGGTGTGCTGGCGGGCCCCGCTCCTCTGACGACTATGGGGTGGGCTACAAGGAGGTCGGCTCGGAGCTGCTCTGCGACTGCTCCGGATACGGAGAGACGGTTGAGCCGAAGGGTGGGCGCATCGCGCTCTGGCGCATTCTCTGCGTAGCCTGTGACCTTGTGCTGCTCGTCCTCATGGCCCTGTCCATCATGTCCATCGTTGCGGGGTCCTTCAGCCCGCTCATCTACTTTGGGTTCTAAAGGAGGAGAGATGAGAAGGACCTGGCAGGTTGTCTATCTGGTCTTCTTTGCGCTCGTCATAGGATCCTTTGGAATTGCGTGGTGCCTCGACAAACTTGATGTGCCCGTTCCCGAGGAGCTGGGGCTTGAGAAGAGCCGCTCCTATCTCGAGGGGAAGACGTACGCCAGCTTCCCGGAGCCGACTCTTGCGTCGTTTGAGTCGGGGGAGTTTCAAGATGACGTCGAGAGCTTCGTGGCCGACCGCTTCCCAGCGAGGGATGGCGTGCTACTTGCCAACGCGGCGTGGCAGCGCTCGCTCATAGAAATCTCGGCCGTAGGGTTTGGCTACGACGTCTACCCAACCTTCTACGGGTCCGACTACGCGTATGACGCGCCGCGCGATGAGGTGGTTCAGATTCTTGATTCGGCAAACGCCGAACAGGTACAGACCTACGAGCGGGCCGCCGAGGCGTACCGTTCGTTCGCGGAGCGCCACCCGGAGCTCAACTGCTACTTCTACGAGGTCGATCGCATGAGTTCCTCGACGAGAAACCCCACCCACGACCTCATGGGCCCGTCGGTGGACACCGAGTTTCTCGACGAGCACTTCTTCGACCTCCTGGGCGACCGAATCACCCGCATTGGGGGATCGTTCGTGGACACGGACGCCTTGGCGGAGGCGTTCTTCAGGACTGACCACCACTGGAATGGCGCGGCTGCGTACGGTGAGTATGCGAAGATGCTCGAGGTGATGCTGCCTGACGCCGAGCCGGCACAGGTTGTGGACTGTGTCACCTGGGACAACGTTGCATTCTACGGTTCAACGTCACGTTCGGGCCTGTGTCTCGCGGATAGGCCGGATCACATCGTCGATTGCCTGGTCGATATTTCTGGCTATGAGGTGACCATAAACGGAGAGTCTCGCGCTTCGGAGGTGCTCAATGGGTCCGGAAGCTATGAGCGTGGCGACGTGGGCACGGACCCCTTTACCAACCGCTACGCAGAGTACTTCCATGGGGACTACGGCCTGATACGCATCGAGGACTCAGGTGCGCAGACGCAGGAAAGCCTGCTCATCATTGGCGACTCGTTCGACAACGTTGTCGACCGGTACTTTGCCGCAAACTACGCGACCGTTTACGTGTACGACCCGCGTCATGCCAACCTCACCGTCGAGGAATTTCTCGAGCGCTACGAGGTAGATGACACCCTATTCCTCATGGGGTCGACCGTGTTCCCAACGGAGCAGGCGGTGGAGCAGCTGGGGGAGTAACCCTCTCAGCTAGATGAGGCCATCCTCGTGCATGAGCTTCATGAGCCGATCCGTGTTGCGCCCATCGTGGAACTCGACGATGCTACGGTAGCGTCCTAGGTGCTCCTCACTCTGCGGGCCCTCATATGCCCTGAGGAACTCCTCGCTCGATAGCGTGGCAGGATTTCTCACCACGTCACCAAAGGCCGTCTCATCGTCAATCATGAGCTCCGTGCCCGCACCGTACTGAACGAGGCACTCTTCGAGGTCCTGCCAGAAGAAGAGCACGTTGGCGCCGCGGTAGAAGGCGTCGTAGGCGATGGATGAATAGTCAGTTATGAGCAGGCGGGTCCTGCGAAGGATGGCGTCGTAGCTCTCGCTCCCATCCTCGAAGAGGCTCTCGTAGGGGTTGTGCTGGCCTTCGGCAGCCGCTTTGAAGAGTGGGTGTGGGAGAACGATGATCTTCTCGCGTAGCTGTTTGGGAACGGCATTGATGGCCGTGACGATGAACTGGTAGTAGCTGGTTTCGGAGAAATGAGCGCGCGCCGCATTGTATTCCCAGGGACGCCAGGTGGGCATGATGGCGATGAGGTCAGCGTCCTTGCTCCAGCTATTGCGATCATACTTTGGAAGGCCGCATACATAGAGCGTGGAGGGGTCGTATCCCCCTCGGTCAACAAAGTGGCTCTTCTCCGCCTCGCTTGAGGTGACGATGCGATAGATGCCGCGGAGCTTCTTGGGCTTGAAGAACGTGCGCGACTCGCTGTCGAGGGAAATCATGTACATGACGCCATGCTGGAGAAAGACGTAGTTGATGTTCTTTGCGCTCAGGCGTCGGGAGACGCAGCGGTTTGCCGGACGCAGGTCGATTGCGTGCGCCAACATCTCGGTGCCGATGAAGGTCTTGGCTGAGAAGAACATCATGTAGTGTCGCATGCTGTTCTTTCTTACGAGATAGGGGCGATACTTTTGGTCGACTAGGTCAAAGTCCGCACTATGCGAGCTCAGGATGAAGCGCGCGTTCGTATGTCCTTCGCCAATGAGTCGCTCGAAGACAACGGACGCACTTTCCTCGTATCGCGAGGCGTTCTTCTCGTAAAGCAGGATGGTCCTTCTGTATATGGGAACAACGCGAGTAAGGGCGCGTGCAACCGCTATCTTGAGTCGCTCGCCTGGGGCGTCGATGGAAACGGTATCTCGCGTGCTGAAGCACAGCGTGTTCTTTGCGGCCTGTCGGAAGTAGGAGGTCGTTCCCAGGGTCGGGTCAATCCAAAGCCCGGAGACTCGGCTCGTGCTTCTGCGACGGTCTCTCGTGTTGTAGCGGATGCGTACGCCTCCGGACATGCCGTCGGAAGCGTGGCAGCGCAGATAGATTTGATTGTGGATGGGCAGGTCTGGGAGAATCGATCTGGGGACCCGAATCTCGTAGCTAGAGAGGATTTTATGTCCCAGTTGGGCAACCTTGCGAAGATGGCCCACCCCCCGACCATCGGCAAACTCGATGACAAGGTTGCCGAAGTCGACGCCTCGTGCGAGGCGAAGGGAGATCAAGCCTCTCATGAGGTAGGAGTCGTCTGCGCTCCTATGGTGACGAGTCAGCAGGGTCGCTTGCATCCCGGGCGTGAAGTAGCTCTGGGAGGCTTCCTCGGAGACTACCTGTCTGTCTGACGCCACGTTGGCAGAAGATGTGGGGTATCGGCCGAGCAGACGACGTGTTTGGACCTCGCGCCGAAGTCGTGTCAGCGAGCCGTCTCGCAAGATTCCCTCATGTTGCATCGAGGAGAAGGAGAGCATCTTCATGAAATAGGACGCGTTTGCGTTGAGGTCGATGATGCGCCCGAATTTGATTCCTGGCAGAAGCCTGGCGACCTCACGATGTGCCAGCTCGCGGAGCAGGGGCGAGAACAGCAGCTGGGCCAGCCTGGAATGAGAGGCTAGAAACAGGGCGTACTTCTCAGGGGTGGTTTGGACGTGACTCGAAACAAGAGCGAGATAGGGCATGGTTCGAGCGACGTTATTGAGGAGATTCAGCGAACCGTCGCCGTACTTGCCTGCGCAGATGAGCACGCCCTCATCGTTTTCAGGCAGTCTCTCGAGCTCAGAGCAGACTATGTCGTTCAGGGCGGCGTTTCCTGTGCTCGAGGCGTAGTACCCCACATGCTCGCGAGCACTCGGATTGTCCAGGGGCTGAAGTCGCGCTCCCTCGACGCCAAGAGCCACATCAAGCACGTCTTCGCAGGCGTGTCCGGTGGCGTGGCGACAGAACTCCTCGCGAAAGGCACTATAGGGGGAGTGCTCGGAAGTTGAGATGAGCGGGACGAGCTCGGAGGGCGTTTCTGCGATGGGGAAGGGAAGGGCGTCGTAGTCTAGGTAGGTTCCCTTCGTGCTGAGATACTCGTCTTTGTCGTAGGCGAACAGGACGATCTTTCGGTTGGTTACGGCAAAGTCAAAGAAGACGCTGGAGTAATCGGTGACGAGGGTGTCGCATGCCGCGAGAAAGTCGTAGGTTTCGAGCTCAGAGGGGAAGGGTCGCACGTGCTCGAAGGCGGAGAAGTCCATCCCGCCCGTCACGAGGAAATGAAGGTTGACGTAGAAGAGGTCGTGGCCTGTAAGCTTGGAGTCGATTTCTCTAAGGAGCTCGTGGATTTGGGTCTTCTGCCCCTCAACGTCTGCGGAGCGCCTGGCGCCTCGCCATGTGGGCATGTAGGCGACGACGTTCTTATCACCCAAGTCGTAGGCATCGCGAACCTTCTGTGCCGCCCCCTGGTCGAGAAGCGCGTCGTTGCGGGGATAGTCGCACATGAGCACGCGATGCGAGAAGAGCGTTCGCAGCTGGTAGTCATCCCAAAAGACACTCTTCGTGAGTTCGTTTGGAAAGACGAGGTAGTCGGCCGCAAGCATGTTTTTCTGGACGTTTGCCATGGACGCGATGGCGTTCTCCAGGTCCGAGTGACCGAGGTGCTTGAGGGGGGTGCCATGCCAGGTGTTGACATAGACCTGCCCGTCACGCTTGAAGAAGTAGGTGGGTAGCGAGTTGTCCGTGAAGAGATAGTGCGCACGTGCGAGCAACTCCTTGTAGCGAGGGGAATTCCGGGCTACGAGCTCAACGCCATCGATTCCGTAATGGGAGAACCTGTCTCTAGCCTGCGGCTCGGTGTCCTCGGTTACGACAAAGGCGGCGCGAAGATGGGCGTATTGGGGGAGCGTCTCGATGGCACGCGCAAGTGCGAACATGTTGCCATTGATGTTCTTACCTTGGCCGGCTTCTAGGAGGCACATGTTCTGAAGGATTGGCTTTCGGGTCTGAGCAACGTAGGCGGCATAGGGCGCACGGGAGCGCTTGATGACTCTCTTGGCAAACGACGCGAAGCTCACGGCCTGTTTTCTCCCTTCGGTTAAAACTTACTCATATTATCATGTGACAGACATGTATCGATAGCCTGCTGGCGAAGCAGATCCTGAGACGGGAGCTTGGCGGTGATGTTGCGTGTCCGAAAGGGCTCAGAAGCCGGATGACCTTCGGATTCTCTCAGACAACACGTTCATGGGCGAGGTGCCTGTCATGACGCGCTCGTCCGTGGAGTTCAATGGGGTTGGAAACGTCTTGTTCTGCGAGAAGGGCGTCACCCTACGTGATTCCCGGATTGTATTCAACGGTTCTGGGGGACTCGTCTATCTCTCCTCTTCGAAGCATTCGATTTGCGCTGAAGTCTTTGTGTGGAACGACTCCACCTTCTTCCTTGGTGGGAACTCATATATCAATCCGGGCGAGCCCCTTCATGCCATTGCGTCGGAACGCAGGAGCATCTTCATCGGTGATGACGCCTTGATCTCGTTTGGCGTCTGGATGAGGACGGCAGACCCGCATCTTGTGTATAGCGTCCATGACCTGCGCAGAATAAATCAGAGCAAGAGCATCGTGGTAGGGGACCATGTGTGGCTCGGCCAGCAGGCAATGCTTCTCAAGGGGACGGTTGTGGGCTCGGGGAGCATCGTCTCTGCCCGCGCGGTGTGTGCGGGCAAGCTTATTCCGTCTAATACGAGCTGGGCCGGAAGCCCTGCGCGTCAGATCTCCAAGGACGTCTTCTTCTCAAAGCAGTCTGCGCATGCGTTTGATGCGGAGCGCACGAAGCATTTTGAGACGTTTCGAAAGCGCGACTACATCTTCAGGCCATCGAGAAGCGCCGCGGATGTCCTGGCCGAGGTTGACGGGATTCTGTCTCCGGACGACTCTCCCTCACAGCGCGCCGAGCGGCTGGGCGCCCTTCACCTCGGCGACGTCGATCACGACCGATTTGCTGTGGCTGCAGAACGCTCCGAGGGAACTTTGACCGGCCTTTTTTGTAGGCGAAGGGCACGATTGTAGATGGGAAAAGGAGGGTTGCGCTAGGTGGACCGGCTTTCTCGCTAAACGGACTATTCGCGGATGCTGCTTGTTCCTTTTTTGCCGTGCTCCGCCGCTCTTCTCGCCGAAGGCACGTAGAATGTAAGGGCCGTGTCATCCGTCCGCAGAGAGGCAGTTTCGTGCTCGCAACGCTCAAGCAAATTCTGTCAGAGAACTGGCAGTGGCGCCATCAGATCTGGGACCTGGCAAAGATCGACCTCATCAAGACGTACCGCGGAGCCGCCCTTGGCAAGGTATGGCTGTTCACCAAGCCTGCCGTCTACATCCTCGTGTACTGGTTCACGCTCTCTGTGGGCATGCGCAGCGGGCACGACGTGAACGGCCAGCCGTTCCTGCTCTGGCTCGCGACGGGCGTCTTCCCGTGGTTCTTCATGTCTGACGCAATCAACACGGGAAGTGACGTCTACCGGCGCTACCCGTACCTGGTGAACCGCCTCAAGTTCCCGCTCTCGGTGATCTCAACCTTCTACACGCTCTCTATCATGATCATCTTTGCGTGCACCATGCTCTTCACCATTGCCGTCTGCCTGCTCACGGGCGTGCACCTCTCGCGCTACCTTCTGCAGCTGCCGCTGGTTATGGTCATCATGTTCGTGTTCTGGGTGGCATGGTCGATCATGCTGTCCCCGCTTGGTGCCGTCTCGAAGGACTTCTCGAACCTCATCAAGACGCTCTCGACCCCGTTCTTCTGGCTCTCAGGAATCCTTTTCCAGCTGAGCTCGCTGCCAGAGATAGGGCAGAGGGTCATGGCGTTCAACCCCGTGGCGTGGTGCGTGGAGGCGGTGCGCGGCTGCTTCGTCTACAAGGAGTGGATCTGGGAGCGCCCCGACGAGCTCATCCCGTTTCTCGTCGTGTTTGCCGTGGTGGTTCTTCTCGCCCTGAGAAACTTCAAGCGACTCTACAAGGAGGTGCCCGATGTCCTCTAGCGTCGCATCGCAGGCTATCGACTACGGCGAGGCCTCCGTCGTGCGCGACGAGGATCGCTCCAACCCGATCGCCGTGCGCTTCGATCACGTGTGCAAGACCTACAAGCTCTACAAGAACGACCGGCAGCGCCTGCTCGCCACGTTCTCCAATCGCGTGAAGTGCGACACCATCAACGCGAGCGACGACCTCACGTTTGAGTGCCGGCGCGGCGAGGCGCTCGCGCTGCTGGGCGACAACGGCGCCGGCAAGTCGACCGCGCTCAAGATGATCACGGGCGTGTGCTTCCCCACGTCGGGGCGTATCGAGGTCCATGGGCGCGTCTCCGCCCTGCTGGAGCTTTCCGCCGGCTTTGACATGAGGCTCTCGGGTATGGAGAACGTCCGGCTTCGATGCCAGCTCTGGGGCCTCTCCAAGGGGGAGTCCGAGGAGCTCATCCCCGGCATAGTCGAGTTCTCCGAGCTGGGAAAGTACATCGATCAGCCCATGCGCACGTACTCGAGCGGCATGCGGGCGCGTCTCGGGTTTGCCTTTGCGTCGTCCATCCGACCGGACATCCTGGTGGTGGACGAGGCGCTCTCCGTGGGCGACCGTAAGTTCGCTGCGAAGTGCCGTAAGCGCGTGAGCTCAATCATGGAGAAGGAGGGCGTCACGGTGCTCTTTGTGACGCACTCGACGTCGCAGGCGAAGCAGTTCTGCAGTCGCGGAATCGTGCTGTCCCACGGAAAGACGCTCTTCTCCGGCGGAATCGACGACGCCGTGGAGTTCTACGAGAACACGTAGGGGGGAGTGCGTTGGGCGGCGCGCGTTCTTGCCTTGCCGCTCCTCCTTGGCTCTCTTGCGATTTCGAGGGCTGGCGTGTCTCGTCGGCGTTGTCTTGTTTATTGAATATGGGTTGATGCGCTTCGCTCTGTGCTTCCTTCTTACAGCTGACGGACAATGATCGCGTCGCGAAATGTGGTGTAAGGGAGACCTGAAATAGGCATGGCCTCCGTCCTAGAATCTCTTTCGACCAAGAGAAGGATTCGAGGGAACGGAGACCGCAATGGACACTGTACCGCAAGACGCGTTCGCGACGCCCGGGCTCGCCGAGGAGGGCGGCGAGGGGCTCACGGGCCTCGCCAGGGCGCTGCTCGAGGCGGGCGTCAACGAGATGATGGCCGCCCAGGCCGACGCCGCCTGCGAGGCGGCCGGCACGACGAGGAACGGGTTCCGAGAGAGGCGTCTCGAGACGCAGGTCGGGACCATCACGCTCAGGATACCGAAGCTGCGCCAGGGCACCTACTTCCCGGACGGCCTGGTCGAGAGGTGGAGCGGGGTCGACCGCGCCGTGATCTGCGCGGTGGCCGAGATGTACGCGCTCGGCGTCTCGACGAGAAAGGTGGGGAAGGTCCTCGAGCGCATGGGCGCCGACCGGCTGTCCAAGGACGCCGTGTCGCGCATCTGCGCGGCGCTCGACGCCGAGGTGGCGGAGCTGCGCTCGCGCCAGCTTCCGCCCATGCGATTCCCCTACCTCTGGGTCGACGCGACCTACGTGCCTTGCCGCCGGAACGGCCACGGCGCCACGGCCGCGGTGGTCACGGCCATCGCCGTCGGCGAGGACGGCGTGCGCAGGGTCGTCGGCCTGGCGTGCGTCGACGCGGAGTCCTACGCGAGCTGGAAGGGGTTCCTGCGCGGCCTCCGCG
>ENA-OPBG01001634-OPBG01001634.1-human-gut-metagenome-genome-assembly--contig:-NODE-1634-length-14911-cov-10.871769_pt1 | contig 14911 bp, 10 predicted proteins | sample MGYA00241065_ERZ501446 | MGnify/ENA primary metagenome ERZ501446 (study PRJEB25962, sample SAMEA2042632) | human gut metagenome | biome: human gut; feature: human-associated habitat; material: faeces...
ACAATATTATATATTAGTCAAACTATTTTATGCATTTTCTGTTAGATAAATTCATTTGGCTAATTTTCAATAATTTTTTACTGTTATTCCGCGTGTCCGTTAATCCTAATCCACTTTCAGCTGACACATTCGCTCTCAAATATGGTCATCCTAACTGTTGCATTTTGACGTAAATTTGGGTGATTTTATTTGATTTAAGCATGGTTGATTGAAACGGAAATGTAATATATCGGATGAGAAAAAAGGATTTAATTCCGCATAATTTTCTAAGTCATAATTTGCATTATGAGAAATTCTCCGATGGCACGGTAAAATGTATCGAAGATGAAATACCGTTTGAACTGCCAGAAGGCTGGGAATGGACAAGATTAGGATGTATTACTGATGTTATTCAGTATGGTTTAAGTAATTCCGCTGAGTCAACTGGCGATTATCGATTGTTAAGAATCACAGACATTCAGAATGGTTGTGTAAATTGGGATACTGTCCCATTTACAAGTACTGATGAACCAGAAAAATATTTGCTCCATAAAGATGATATTGTATTTGCTCGTACAGGAGCTACTGTGGGTAAATCCTTTTTAATTACTGATTTGCCATATGCTTCTGTATACGCATCGTATCTCATTAGAATTAGGCTTATCAATGGTATTTCAGCAAATTATATTTATCATTTTTTTAATAGTTATTGCTATTGGGAGCAAGTTACTGATAAGGCAGTAGGAGTTGGACAGCCAAACTGTAACGGAACTGCATTGAGAGAACTGTTTATTCCATTGCCTTCTCAAGCTGAACAGAACAGAATTGTTCCTGTTGCTGATAATCTTTTAAAAATTGTGGATACCATTACTTCTGAGCAAGAGAGTTTATCCGAACTTATACAGACTACAAAGTCTAAAATTCTCGACCTTGCAATCAGAGGTAAACTTCTACCGCAAGACCCGAATGATGAGCCGGCTTCCGTTCCTCTTGAACGCATACGAGCCGAAAAAGAAGAACTGATTAAGCAAGGTAAAATTAAGCGTGATAAGAAGGACTCTGTTATCTTCAAAGGTGATGATAACTCTTATTATCTGAGGACTGGAAAACTTGAAGAATCTTTTGATGCTTGGCAATTTGATAATCACCCTGAAACATGGGAAATATGTCGCCTTGGTGAAGTATGTAATTATGGTGACTGCATAAATGTTGATACTGCTGATATAGCAGATGATGCTTGGATTCTTGACCTTGATGATATAGAAAAAGATACAGGTAGAATTTTCAAGAAAATTAAAAAATTTCAAAGGAATTCCATCAGTACAAAACATCAATTTCATTCTGGGCAAGTATTATATAGTAAGCTGCGTCCCTATCTGAATAAAGTTGTTTTATCAGATGACGATGGATACTGTACATCTGAAATTCTTCCGTTAGAATTTGCAAATTGTATAATTCCTGAGTACGCACGTTATTATATCATGTCAAAAACATTTCTTGCATATGCTGACCGTTGTTCATATGGTGTAAAAATGCCACGATTAGGAACGGCAGATGGTAAAAAAGCAATTTTTCCGTTGCCTCCATTAGCGGAGCAAGAAAGAATAGTTAAGCAAATCACTAACGTATATAAACAACTTGATTTAATTTCAAATGCATTACTTTAGCAAACAGCCGCCATCAAATTGAAGGCGGCTATCTTTTTACCAAGTAACAATTTTATCTACAAGAGCCTGTTGTTCGCTTGCAGTACGACGAAGATAAATACGAGTTGTTTCAATACTTTCGTGTCCCATAAGGTCGGCAAGTAGTGCAATATCATTGTGTTTTTCAAGAAAGTTCTTTGCATATCTGTGGCGGAATGAATGAGGATAAACCACCTTTTTATCAAGACCGTATTTATCTGCATAATTTTTAAGCTGTTGTGAAATACCACGGGTAGTAATTCTGTCGCCGTAACGATTTAGAAACAGATAGCCGGAAGAACGGTTTGTTTTCGCCAGCCATTCAAGAGTTTCTTTCCTTAATTTTTTTGGTATGTAAAGTCGTCGTAATTTTCCACCTTTCGTGTACAAATCAAAATAGCCGATTTCGATATGTTCAATTTTGATTTGTATCAATTCACTAACTCTTGCTCCGGTAGCAGCCAAATACCAAACAACAAAATACCATTCCATATTGCCATCTTTTTTTAGTTGCTTTTTCAAAAAATTATAATCTGCATTACTGATAACATTTTCCAAAAAGTTTTTTTGCTGTACCTTTACAGCCTTTAATGCTATTTTTTCCTTTCCTAAATATTCAAGATATTTGTTTATTGCCTGTATGCGTAAGTTTACAGTCTTAGGCTTGAAGAATTCCATTAAATAGCCTTTATAAGCAAGTAAATTTTCTTTGTTTACTGTATCGTAATGCTCAGTAAAATAATTCACTGTCCACAGATACGATGTAATGGTATTTTCAGATAGATTACCTCTCCTCAAATATTCCTCAAATGTTTGTTTTGTCTTCATAAAAAGACACCTCCGTTATATTATTTTTGCGAGAATATCGCTCTAATATTATATCGAAGATGTATACACTTCTCTTATTATGAGAAGATAGGCAATGATGTTATTTGTATTGATGATGAAATACCTTTTGATATTCCCAATACTTGGAGTTGGATGCGATTAGAAAACTGCTGTGTTAAAGAAATTCGCCGTGGAAAATCTCCGAAATATACAGAAAATAGTAATGTGCTTGTATTTGCTCAAAAATGTAACACAAAGCACAACAGCATTGATGTAAGCTTAGCACAGTATCTTGACGAAACTGCATTGAAGCGTTACCCAGATGATGAATACATGCAAGATGGTGATACGATAATCAATTCTACCGGAACCGGCACTCTTGGTCGAGTGGGGATTTATAGGAATACTGACAATACTAAAGGTCTTTCAATTGTTCCTGATTCTCATGTTACGGTAATTCGTAGTTTTAGTTGCATTAACTCACATTACCTATATGCGTTTATGAAAGCCCATCAAAGCGAACTTAAAAAGAAGGGGGAAGGTTCAACAAACCAAAAGGAATTGAAGCCGCTTACGTTAAAGGAAATGCTCATTGCAATTCCTCCTTTATCTGAACAGAAACGCATTGATAAATCTATAAATATTGCATTAAGCCACTTTGCTGTAATCGAAGAGAGTCTCAATTAAGACGCTTTCTCGATATGCTTTATTGCTGAGAAAGTTACTTTGAGCTTGTCGCAAATTTTTTCTTGCTCTTTGGTTGGTGGAATAGGTATAACCAAATTAAGAATATCTTCACGAGATATTCCAGGAATAAGTCCTTTGGCGGCTTGTTTGATTTTCGTCATTGAATATTCAATACATAATGCAAGAAAATCAACATTGAGGCTGTAATTATTGTGAATAGCCATAATTTGTCGTGCAATGTGAGCTTTCCCAAAGTTATTATATGCGATTTCCCCGATAGTTCCTTTGCAAGTCAGAAGTAAATCTCCCTTTTGAGTAATAACTTGCGGTACAGGAGTCCAACGAACTAAGCTGACATGACCATTTTTGAAATTACTTGCACCCGTGATATATGGAATCCCGTTATTTTTATCGTTATAATCTGATGGTGACAAATCTCGTCCAGATATGAGCTCCCATGCAGTCTTTAGACGAATAAAAGCCCAACCTTCCGGCAATTTAAACGGAATTTCTTCATCAATGCAATTTAATTCATTGCCAACCTTCTCATAATAAGAGTTATCATCACCTTTGAAGATAACAGAGTCCTTCTTATCACGCTTAATTTTACCTTGCTTAATCAGTCCTTCTTTTTCGGCTCGTATGCGTTCAAGAAGAACGGAAGCCGGCTCATCATTCGGGTCTTGCGGTACAAGTTTACCACGAATAGCAAGATCAAGAATTTTTGATTTAGCATTTGTAATAGTTGCTTGTAAGACATCTTTATTAGATTGAATCTGAATTACTTTTACAAGCGCTCGTTGCGCTGCATCAACTATACGTAATTGTTCATTCTTTGGTGGAACAATGCATAAATAATTCGTTGCTGCAGAAATTGTAATTGTGTCAACCGTTGTACCTTTAGAGTTATCTCTCATTTGTGATTGAACAAAGCTTGACTCCAATAAGATTTTAGCGAATTGAGAAACAAGTAGTTTGTTTTTGTTTTCAAAACAAAGTACACTTGCATCCTTATAGTAAAATAGGTCTTCGGGCTTTACGATATAGACTTTTCCTATTGTACCTACACTAGAAACCATCAGATCACCCGATTGAGGTACACCATAATTTTTCTTCAATTCAAGATAATGTTCTTCTGAAATAAATAGTTCATTATCAATAAAATCATTCTCAGATAGTTTTACAATTTCTCGTGCTCTATAAAATGGAATTCCCTCATTTTTCCAATCGGATTGAAGAACTCGTTTACTTGAACATACATTCAATAAATCCTTCAACCTTGTCCATTCCCACCCCTCAGGTAGCTCAAAAGGGATCTCATCCTCAATACATTTTACAGTTCCATCCTGAAACTTCTCATAATGCAAATTATCATCAGCTTTAAAGATCACTGTATCGTTTTTTATATCCTTAGGCTTTAGCTTTCCGTCCTTAACCATTTGCTGTTTTTCGGCACGAATACGTTCTAACAAAGCAGAAGCAGGTTCGTCATTTGGGTCTTGAGGCACAAGTTTACCGCGGATAGCCAAATCCAAGATTTTTTGTCTTAATGCTTTGGTATCCATCACTCGTCCACCTCGCCTATTATTTTTTCCAGTTCAGCAACAGCATTTGCGATATTTGATGACTTCTCTTTAATTTCCTGAAGCAGTTCCGCAAGGGTGCGGTCATCTGTGCTGTCATTACTCTTCATCCATGTAATATCAAGGCTTGTCTTATCACGAGCCATAATCTCATCAATAGTAAATTTACGCCATCTGCCGTTAGGGTTTTCTTCACTGTATGTTTCCTTACGCTTGCTTAAATCTCCATCGGCATAGCATTCGATAAACTCATCAAAATGTTCTCTCTTAAGCGGATTTGTCTTACCGAAAGAAGGCATATCGGAACGCAAATCATAAATCCAAACTTCTTTTGTATTATTCTTATCGATCTTACCTCTTGTGAAAAATAAAACATTAGTCTTTACACCCTGTGCATAGAAAATACCCGTAGGCAAACGAAGAATCGTATGGAGATTGCACTTGTCCATCAAGTCCTTACGGATACGCTCTCCATCGCCATCAGCAAAAAGAACATTATCAGGCAAAATAACTGCCGCACGGGATTTACCGTCAGTTTTTAAGCTACGATAGATGTGTTGAAGAAAGTTAAGCTGTTTGTTGCTTGTCGGGAATGTGAAGTCATCGCGTGTTGCACGCTCTCCGCCTTTCTTTGTTCCAAATGGAGGATTCGTTAAAATTAGGTTATATCCTCTCATTGATTTTCCGACATTTGAGAGAGTATCACCCAAAATAATCTGACCGTCAATATCGTGAAGCATAGCATTCATCAAAGCCAGGCGGTGCGTATCATGTACAAGCTCGCAACCGGTAAACGCTTCTTCTTTCTCAAATTTTGCCATATCAGCATCAAGTGAGAAGAAATCATCTGTGTTATCTCTGACATATTGGCTCGCAGAAATCATAAATCCAAAAGTACCGCAAGCAGGGTCGTTACAACGCTCACCCGGCTGCGGCTTCATAAGATATGTCATAACATCAATCAATACACGAGGAGTGAAATACTGACCGGCTCCCGACTTCTTTTCGTTAGCATTCTTCTCCAAAAGTCCCTCGTATAGATTGCCCAATCCCTCTTCACGGGCAGAAAACCAATCCAGACCATCTATAGTATTGATAATCTTTTCAAGGTTCTTCGGTTCATCAATTTTAGTAGCCGCACCCTGATAAATTTCACGCACACGACCGGTACAGTAAGTTCCAAACAAGCGAAGTATAGTTTTGTAATAGTTATGAAGCTCTAAGCCTGACTTACTGACTAAATTATCCCAGCTATATGCCTGAACTATTTTCTTTTCGCTGTTCTGCGTTTCTTCTTCAGGTGTAAGGTTATCCCCTTGTTCAATAGTAACACCTTCGGCAAATCTACCCTCTGCGTTGGTTTCTTTTGCCATTTTTAAAAACAAAATATATGTAAGCTCTGTAACATACTCGTGATAAGTGATACCGTCGTCTCTCAGCACATTGCAGAGCTTCCAGAGTTTAGATACGATTTCCTGTGTATTCATGCAGTTTTTCCTCCGTCATCATAGAGATATGTATTTAATTCCAAAACAATGCTCTCAAGCTGATTTTGGAATACTCTGTCAATTTTTTTGAAGCCGCCTTGTTCTTTAAATCGAACATCTTCATCAAAGATTTTGACATTCAAAACAGATTCATTCATTAGATAGGTTTCCATTCGCTTAATCCAGTTCATTTCCTGTTTCGAGAATCTATGAGCCTTTACAAGCTTTTCAACTGCCTTACGAATTCGTGCTTCATGACTGATAAGTACTGAGCCAATAGCATATCGGCGAATTAAACTGATAATGTCTGCCGCAATCTCCTCGTTAGTCATCTGAGAAATAGCAGTATTAAGCTGCTGTTGTGTAAATCCCTCCCTGTCCAATATTAATCGCAGAGATTTCAGGTCTTCACGAGTGAGGTCTTTAGGTCTTGTGCAAACAATATTTAAAGCCGCAATTTCATTCATATTAGTATTAACATATGCCGAGAATGCATCAAGATAATCTTCAGGTTTTTCGCCGTTGCCATAACCACGGGTATGACTAATCAACTCATCTTCCTTATCGGAGATTACAATAGATCCACCGCTATGACCTTTCTTTTCATCAAGCAATCTGAAAAGTTCCTTGTTTGCGAGAATTCTATCCTTTGCCACATCGTTAGGCTCATTTTCCAGTTTTTCTATGAACTGAGTAGGATCCATACCACCAGACATATCAATAAAATGAGTTACCGTCTCACTACTCATTTTTCTCTTTTTACGCTGTAGTTTGGCAATAATCTGGTTGATTAGATTTTTAACCTTTCCCTCGTTATCAAGAACCTCTAATCCTTCGATAAGCTGCGTAAATGTAGTGTTTGGGTTAGTTACAACTGACTTCATGGTATTAACCAGTTCAAGGGAATCATAGACACCAACAGGGTCATAGATTTCAAAGTGTGTCTTATGTATATCAGGGCAAAGTCTTGTTGCACGACCGAGCATCTGCTCAAAAAGAATACGAGACTTCACTCGACGCATAAATACCAATGTAGTGATTTCAGGCACATCTATTCCTGTTGTAAGCAAATCAACAGTAACAGCTATGCTTGGATAGCGTTCATTCTTAAAACGCTTAATAGCCTCCTGAACCTTTTTCTTATTTCCGCCACCAACACTTCCTGTGATTTTCATGATTGCATCATTATCTACACCTGTCTCGGAATAGATTTCTTTAAGGATAGATACAATCATATCCGCATGCTGGTCGTTTACGGCATAGATAAGCGTTTTTCCCTGTTCTTCAGGAGATTCAGGGTCAATATCATGTGCGATTTCTTCAAGTACTGTTCTGTTAAAAGGTTCTGTAATCACTTTTCTATTAAAAGATTCAATATCAAAATCCAACTCATCATCCAGAAGTTCACTGTTAGTAACCTCTCCTGTTACTGGATCATAGATAGTTACCGTATCGCCAGATTTATAGTGTATTCCTTCAGTGCTGAGCTTTGTTTTCAATTCGTGAGGTGCATCATGATCTACAAGATAACCTTCGATAACAGCTTCACTATATGTATACTTAAATATTGGTTCTCCAAAAATCTTGGTAGTCTGTAACGCCGGAGTTGCGGTAAGTGCAATCTTTACAGCATCAAAATATTCAATAACATAACAGTATTTACTCTGATAATCTGTCTGGTCACGATAAAGCACCTCATCCTCACCCATCTCTTTATCAAGGATATAACCACGATGTGCTTCATCTACTATAATCAGGTCATAATCAGAAACAGCCGGCTTTGTATCTTCTGTATTGTACAGAATCCACTTTATCATACTTTGAACAGTTGCAACATGAATACGAGTTTCTTTATCAATTTCCTTATCTTCAAGACCTTTGATATTATAAATCTCATCAAGAGTCATAAGATTTTCAAGCTTAACTTCTTCAAAGACATCCTGAGCCTGTTTGCCGAGTGATGTTCTATCGACAAGAAACAGAATTCTGCGAAATCGTTCTGTTTTTAAAAAACGATATATCATTCCAAGTACAGTTCTCGTCTTGCCTGTTCCTGTTGCCATAGCAAGCAAAACACTTTGTTTACCGTCAACAACAGCGTTTTCTGCTACCTTAATAGCATTGAGCTGGTAAGGTCTTAAATTCAAACCTTCTTTATCTGTCAAAAAGTCAAACGGCATCTGTTTTAGATTTTGATTCTTACTTTCTGTATCCTGTACCAAAAGTGCTTTGATTCCATCAGGGCTCATCCATCCACGTAATGCTCTTGGCAAATTACAAGAATTACGTAAATCTAAGAACCAAATACCTGATTTCGTCTTATACTGTTCCAAATATGGTCTGCCGTTCGTAGCAAAAGTAAACGGAACCCTATATTTGCCCCAAGTGCCAATCTGATACTGACTGTCCACCTCACGAATATTTTGAGGATATTCTTTACACTGATAATCAATAACCGAAGGAATATCCTTATGGATTGCTTTCGCTTCAATTATGGCAACCAACTTTGTTTCAACAAACAATGCATAATCAGCATAACCTTTATTACCAACCTGAGAATCGGTAGGCCATTCTGCAATTGCCATATTTCGACCCTTTTCAGGTCTTGTTCCTTTAGAATATCTAAGCTGTTCTGTATCAGCTTCCCAACCGACTTTACGGAGTTGCTCGTCAATAAGATAGCGAGTTTCCGCTTCAGACTTCTGACGATTTCCGGCAGCAACCGCAGATTGTTTCTTACGTTCTTCTTGAGAAATCTTAGGTGCAGATGCAGCCGCTTTTTCTGCTTTTTTTGTCAGATTGTCCTCAATTTTCTTTTCATTTTCCTTATCAACTTTAATATAATCTGTTGTTGAAGGTTCAACAGGTGTAACAAATTGTTGATTTTTATAATTCCAATCGCCGTATGTCTGCATGAACCATTCACAAAGACTGTATGTCATTTGCAAAAGAGTCTTTCCTTCATCAACAGAACCATAATTTTCATGAGTAGCTTTATTACGAGCTTTTCTTATAGCATGAAGAATGTCACAAAGGTCACGGGGAAGCAGTCCTTCTCGCATAAGAGTATTAATACGGGTAATGGCAGTATTTTCATAAGGCAGAGCAATACCATCATAAGTAAACATCAAATTGACAATGGTCTCACCTATCATTCCCAACTTAATCAGGCATGAATTAGCATCAGAGTAACAGTATTGTTCAGCCAGCTTTCCAAAATTCGCTAAAACAGGAAAATCCTTGCTTAAAAAGTCAAAATTTGATTTCATGTTTTACTCCTCCTCAGCTTTTATCGTATTTTAAGGTAAGTATGCCATCCGCGATACAGTCCAATTTTTCGCGTAGCTTTCCATTGATATATATCCAATTCTTTTCAGTCTTACGATGATATTTGCACTGAATCCACACATTTTCATTAACTGCGATGTTGTCCGTCTTCGGTCAATCATCATATGGAACAGTTTATCGTAACAAATTCTCATGACAAAACCTTCAAACTTCCGATAATACATAATTACGAGTGATATTATATCACTATTCATCGAATTTTGCAATGTTTTAGAATGTAGTAAGCAATACCGTAAATACACCAACAAGAAAATACAACTAAAGATTCTCCCTACTTATCCAAAACTCTGTATTATTCACTTACAATTATCATTGCCCTTGATCCGTCAATTTCAAAAATACATCACAACTAATCTGATGTCCTTCTTACAAATTTTTGTATTGCGGGTTGACAAATTTACGCTTAGATATATACTAATATTACTAAATGATGTTGGTTCTTGACTTAGTAATATTTTTTTGGAAGGTGATAAGATTATGAGTACCAATAAGATTACTTGTTCATTTACCGTTGACCGTGATATTTACAACGCTTATAAAAGCATTGTTGTAAAAAACGGCGAAAATGTAAAAGACAACCTTAACCGTTATATGTTAAATGTCATTAACTATGAAACTCCAAATGCAGATACAATTTCTGCAATAAAAGAGGTTGAAGAACTGAAAAAGAATCCAAGCAATAAAACCTATGCTTCATTTATCGAGCTTTTAGAGGATATTACCAATGAGTAAATTAAGAATTGTATCGTCGCAAAATTCAACAGAGATGTTAAGCTGGCAATTAAGCGTGGATACAATATTCAATTACTTAACGGTGTCGTTGAAATGATAGCTGAACAGCATTAGTGATAAAAAACTTATTTTGCACCCCAAAAAGCTGGAACACAGCGATTTATTTTAGTTTTTTCAAGGCAAGACATTTTTTGCCTTTTTAATGTCCAACAATAGTTTATGCAATATACTAACAAATAAAAGGAAGGACCTTCCCTAATGATAAATTCATCAGAGAAGGTTCTTGTTATTTTCTTACCATAACAACAGCCTGTTCACCAAGTCATGTGTAACGGAACTTACAATTATTTTTGAATTTCGGATTAGCACATTTGTTTACAGATTTTTAGGTAATACATTTGAAGTCTTTCTGGGCTTTTTAACACTATATATACATTACAAACATTTTTCGCCGTTGTTTAAAGTGTATGTTTCAAGCACCAATAGTCCTGGAAAACTTATTGATAAATGTTGAACCGTCAAAACACTGTCATTTCTATCCCTCTTCCAATTGAAGAGTTGTTTGAATTTCAGCTAGATGAGTTGCTGTAAAGGTTATTCTTTTGTCTCCAATAGGAATTTCTACATTCTCTACATTTTCTACATTTTGTGTAAGAATTCTTGCTATAAAGTCATTCCATACAGAATCAATGTTCCTTAACAATATAAAATCTTTACTACATCTTAAACATAGACTTAAATACATCTGTTCCCAGCCGTATTTAGGATTTTTTTGAACATTGTTTTTCTCAATATAAATCTTTGAAACAATTTCTTGACACATTTGGCAAAAACAATTCCGTTCATTTTCTTCGCTACTATACATAATGGTTGTATAGGAATCTTTATTGACAGAAAATTCAGGTTCATATACTATTCGTTTTTTTCAACATAACGATTAGGATTGTTTTTGAATTTATCTTGTATATGTTTTCTAAGTTTTACTAAATTAACAACTTTCTTGCCCGGAAATTCTTCATAAGAATAATTATAATCCGTCTTACTGAAAAAATATTGCAAATGGAATTTCTCAATTTGTATATCAGTAATAATTTCATCACGATATAGCCCTTCAAGAATTTCCATCCCGTGAGTAAACTCATTTTGGAAGTCTTCAATATCAGTATCTGAAATGGATTTTAGTTGAAAATCAATATCGTCATAGTGAATATCCAAAATATCAGAACAGCCTAAATATTTTGCAAGATTCACAAAATCATCAGAAACCACCAAATTCTTTATAATTTCACCAGAAAGAATCAATTTCTTATTATTGACGAATTTGTTTCCTTTATGATAATTTCCGTTAACAAATTTCATTGGAATTTCTGATATCATTCCTTTTAGAGTATTATGACATTTATTAAAGTTTTCAGAATTATTCTTATACTCATTAAGAACATAGATAGCTATTTCTTCATCAGTTCTATTCGATTCAATATATGCTATTAAATTCTTCTGATATATACTATCGTAGACTTATTGTATAAGTTCATTAATCCTATTGTTTGGTCCGACAATATCCTGTGCACTTTTATAATCTAAAATCTTTGTTTCAAGAATCTTGAAATTCTTATCAGAAATTTTAGTATCATGAGTATATATGTTGTTGCTGTAGGATTCATACCTTACTCCACTTGAAGTACGAATTGGAAAAATCGGTAATTGCTTTACCATATCATAAAGTCCATTACTTTTAATTTCTTGCTGAGTAGAAAGAAGATTCAAATATGAATATAATACTTTTCTGAATTTTTCATCATTAATAAGTTCTTAAGAAGCCTTTTTAATACAAGATAAATTTTCTAGAATGTTACTTATACGGCATCCAATAGCTTTAAGCAACGGAATATATTGTGTTTTCTTATAAGTATCGATGACTACTGCGGTAGAGCTATTTTTAATATCTGTATTTTTATAAATATAAGATATAACTTCAGGCACAATTATACAGTTTTTGCTTTTAATCGAAACAAACTTGTTAGTATTAAGAACCGGCAATATATTTGCTTTCTTTAACCTATCTGTCCAATTAAATCTATTTAAGTAAGTATCTGAAAAATTACTATATGAGAAATCATCATTTTGCGATGTAAACTTGACATACCTATATACATCAATTCTTTCACTTTCTTTTTTTGTATTCAATTAGTTCAAAAATTGCTTTATAGATAGATCGTTCATAAAGCATTACTGTCTTTCTTTGATAATAATATTATGCACAATACTTATAATACATTAAACTGTTAAAATTATGTTCACAGGAATTTTAGGCATAAAAAAGAACTCTATGGCTCGAATGTTAAAAATATTAGATTTGCTATTGTTATTGATTATCCTCATTTTTCTGAAAATTCCTTGCTTTTGAGATTAAAAAAATGTAGCATTTTATTCACTCCATGCTGAGCAGAACATTGATCATTTCACTTTCACCTGTCTGTGCCTGCTCTACAACCTCACAATTTTCTCAAAAACTTCTTTCCCTCGCTTTCGTGTAGATAGTGGCTGTAAATACGGAAGCCGCAAAAAGCCGCCGCACCTAACAGGCACACGGCGACAACCATACAGATGATTTTCGTGTATTTCTTCATAGCGTTATCCTTTCTTATTCTGTTTTAGGGGCAAAAAATAACGCCCACATTTTCTGTGAGCGTTACTATTGCAATATTGATTTCAGATACAAAATGCGGCATAGAGAGGAACGATTTTTTTGTTATCCTCAAAGCCGAAGTTTTTGGCAGATAGCTTGATAGCATAAGCGGGCTTGTAGGTGTCCATATAGACCTTCAAGCTCTTGGCTCTGGTGTTGTCGGCAGACTTGACCTCAATGGGAATGAGCTGCCCGTCACGCTGAATGATAAAATCAATTTCAGCCCCACGCTCGGACTCCCAATAGTAGGTGTGGTAGCCGTTAATGGTAAGCTGCACATTGACATAGTTCTCCGCCATACCGCCCTTGAAGTCGTTGATTTCCTCGACCATATAGAGAATGTCATTGGCGGCTAAATCCTTCTTGGCGCAAAGCAACCCTAAGTCAGACACATAAATCTTGAACGCATCAATATCACGGTAGTTTTCAAGCGGCTTTTTGATTTGTTCAACCTTATAAACCTGTGACACGATACCGGACAGACAGAGCCATTCAATCGCATTTTCAAATTCGGAAGCCCGTCCGCCTTTCTTGATCAGCTTATATTGGAAACGGGTATTCTTCTTTGAGAGCTGAACGGTAATGTTATCATAAGCAAGTCTGGTTTTCTTGATTTCATTCAAGTTGTTATACTTGCTCATATCATTGAGATAGCTTGCAAGTATCGTGTCCTGCGTATGACGGACAAGGATATAATCCTTTGTTTCGGCAAACTGCATTACGCACTCCGGCATACCGCCGACCACAAGATACTGACGGTAAAGTTGCATTGCGGCATCGTGTAAGGCAGACGGCAGGGGCGTATCGGTTTGGAAGCACTTTTTAATCTGCTCTACCAAATCGTCCTCACCGAGCGCCAACATAAATTCCTCCATATCCATAGGATAAAGCGTTTTCATATCGACCTTTCCTACGGGAAAAGAGAATTTCGCTCTGTTGACCGCAACGCCGAGCAAGCTGCCTGCGACGATGATGTGATAATCCGGAGCGTTCTCGCAAAAGTATTTGAGCGAAGTCAACGCCCTTTCGCAGAGTTGTACCTCGTCAAAGACTATCAGAGTTTTTTCCGTTACGATGGTCTGACCTGCGATATGAGATAAAATAGGTATGAGATAATCGGGACTGATGTTTTCCTCAAAGGTTTCGTTCAGCTTTGGATTGGTTTCAAAGTTGAAGTATGCCACATTTTCATAGTGAGTACGCCCGAACTCCAGAATGGAATAGGTCTTTCCGACCTGTCTCGCGCCCTGTAAAATAAGGGGCTTGCGGTGTTCGCTATCTTTCCACGCTTCCAAGAATCCCATAATCTTTCTATACATAAGCAGTCCTCCTTAAAGGTACTGACCATAGTATAGCAGATATTCGTGTAATAATCAATGAAATTTACTTGAATTTTCGCACTAATCAACACGATTATTTTTGCTAACCTCTCATGATACGACACGAACACCGCAATTTCTGCATTTTATCCCTCTCCAAACTTAGTCGTCATCAGCTTGTAAAGCTCGGTATTGCAGGGAAACTTGTTGACAAACGGCACAAGAGAACTGCCGACCTTGAGAAGCCCACCGTTTTTGTCAACCATTTTTTAAACTCAAAAAACAAGTTTACAAGAATTTCAGGCATAAAAAAAGAGCCCTATGGCTCGTATGTTAAAAATATTAAATGAGTAATTGTTATTGATTATTCTTGATTCCATGATAATTCCATACTTTTTAAGATTCACAAGAAGGTATTGTTTTATTCACTCCATGTTGTGGAGGGAAGTCGATCACTTGCTCTTTTAGTGAAACTTTCTTTGAGATTTTGTCGATGAACGGAATTTTTACATGCAAGCTTGTTGACCATGTTACATGATATGTTCCGAGTCTTTCAATTACATATGCGTGTGCC
>ENA-OPBG01001635-OPBG01001635.1-human-gut-metagenome-genome-assembly--contig:-NODE-1635-length-14879-cov-7.057070_pt1 | contig 14879 bp, 10 predicted proteins | sample MGYA00241065_ERZ501446 | MGnify/ENA primary metagenome ERZ501446 (study PRJEB25962, sample SAMEA2042632) | human gut metagenome | biome: human gut; feature: human-associated habitat; material: faeces...
GTGTAGCCATAAGTAGTAATATAACTTATTATGCTGTAACAAGTAAAGTTGTAACAGTTACATATAGTAAAGGTTCTAATGTATCATCAATAGGAAGTACATCAGGAACATGTACTATTAGAAATAGTGCGACTAATTGTCAAGTCACCCTTCCAAGTATTACTCCAAATGCTGGATACTCATCAGTTGGATGGTCAACGACTAGTGGGGCAACCACTGGAACCGCAGCTGGCAGTAAACTAACATTATCAAATAATGCCACCTATTATGCCAATGCTATAGATAATATCGCACCCACAGCTCCAAGTATTACAAACTCATCCAAAGGAGCTTGGAGTGGCGGAAATGTAACTGTAACCGTTACTTCAACTGATGAAGGTAGTGGAATAGATCATTATGAATGGTATGAAAATGGCGCATGGACAACAAGAGCTTTATCTACATCTAACGGAGTTGGAACAATAACCTTCACAGCCGATAGGAATACAAACATTCAATTTAGGGCAATAGATAAAGCTGGAAATATATCAGCCATAGCCACAACACCAGTCAAAATAGATACCGCAAATCCAACACTATCTATTTCAACCACAAATACAACCAATAGTATTACCGTAGTAGCTAATGCATCAGCTACTAGTGGAATAAGCAAATATGAATTTTCAAAAGATGGTGGAAAGACCTGGCAAACAGGAACTGGAAGTAGTTATACATTTACTGGATTAACTGCTGGAACAAGTTATAATATTCAAGTTAGAGTAACATCAAATAGTGGAAAAACATCAACATCAAGTAAAAATGTAACCACATCAAGTATATCAAAACCAACATTTAGTGAAGAAGGAACAACAAGTAAAACAGTCACTATAACTTATCCAAGTGGATGTGGTTCATCATTAACATGTACATATCAAAAAGATAATGGAACTGCAGTAAATGTAACAAGTAGTACAGTCAAAGTATCATTTACCGATAGTGGAAATTTAAAAGCTACAGTTAGTGATGGAACAAATACAGTAAGTAGTTCATATACCGTAAAAGTAGGAAGAACTGTAACTTATAACTATAGTACAAATGGTGGAACATCAGCTACTAAAACGACAGCGACAGTTGAAGAAGGATCCGCTATAGATTTAACTCCAACAGCCACTAAATCAGGATGGACATTTGTTGGATGGAATACAAATAAAGATGCCACAACAAAATTATCCTCATTAACTATGGGAGATAGTAATGTCACATTGTATGCCATATATAGAAAAGAAGCTAAAACAATAACTATAACCTTTAATAAAAATGGCGCAACAAGTCAAACACCGAACGGTGGGTCAGCAAACAGTAATACTTCACTTACTCAAAGTTGTACAATAGCTGCCGTATATAATAATGCTACTCAAGCAACAAGCTGTAATATAACCTCACCAACGATTAATGCGAGTAGTAATACACCAACTGTAATAGGATATAATACATCATCAAGTGCGACAAGTAGTAGTTGGAATCAAAAGACAAGTAAAGCCGTAAGTAGTAATGCAACATACTATGCAATAACTAAAAAAGATGCCGTTACCTTAACCGCTAAATATAATGCGAATGGAGCCAGTCTATCAAGTACATCTAATCAAACATGCACACTAGCTGCAAGTTATAATGGTAAAGCTCAAGCAACTAGTTGTACAGTAACAGCTCCAACAATAACCAGAAGCGGATATACAATAATTGGTTATAACACATCAGCTTCATCAACAACTAATAATTCATCTTATAATACATCAAGTAAAGCTTTAACATTAACAGCATCAAATAATAATAGTACGTGGTATGCAGTGACAAGCAAAAAAATAACGATAACCTTTGATAAGAATGGCGCATCTGCTATTGGAAGTACATCACAAAGCTGTACAATGTATAATACAAGTGCTTCATGTAACGTAACGAGTCCAAGTATAACCGGTAGTACAAACACACCAACAGTAATAGGTTGGTCAACTGCCGCAAGTACTCATTCAAATCAGTGGAGTGTAAATACAGCAAAAGCCGTAAGTGCCAATGATACATATTATGCACAAACAAGTAAAGCAGCCAAGACAGTAACAATTACCTTTAATAAAAATGGGGCAACAAGTCAAACACCAAATGGTGGATCAGCTAACACAGGAACAAGTTTAACTCAAAGTTGTACAATAGCTGCTACATATAATGGAACCGCTCAAGCTACAACATGTAATATAACCTCACCAACAATAAACCCATCAACCAATACCCCAACAGTAGTTGGATATAATACAAGTTCCTCAGCAACATCTTCATCATGGAATCACAAGACTAGTAAAGCTGTAAGTAGTAATGCAACATACTATGCAATAACAAAGAAAGATGCAAAAACGATAACCGTTACATTTAATAAAAATGGTGCATCATCAATAGGAGCAACTAGTAGGTCTTGTACAATAGCTGCTACATATAACGGAACAGCTCAAGGAACAACATGTAGTATCACATCACCAACTATAACAGCATCCAGTGGATTTAGTGTCTTAGGTTGGAATACTTCATCAGGAAGTACTTCGTCAGCTTGGACTCAAAATACTGCTAAAAGTTTTAGTAGTAATGCAACCTATTATGCAGTAACTAGAAGTTCATCGCAATTAACAGCAACCTTTAATAAAAATGGCGCGACTTCAATTGGTAGTGCTAGTCAATCATGTTATAGATATAATGGAGGATCTAGTTGTAATATAACAACACCATCTATAACCAGAAGTGGATTTACAATAACTGGATGGGGAACAAGCGCTAGTGCGACAAGTGCAGCAGTTAAAGTAAATACAAGTGTAGCCATAAGTAGTAATATAACTTATTATGCTGTAACAAGTAAAGTTGTAACCGTTACATATAGTAAAGGTTCTAATGTATCATCAATAGGAAGTACATCGGGAACATGTACAATTAGGAATAGTGCGACTAATTGTCAAGTTACCCTTCCAAGCATTACAGCTTCCAGCACATATGTAGCCGATGGTTGGTATAGTGGTTCTACTAGAGTAGGAAGTGCGGGGGCTAAATATACAGTAAGCAATAATACAACTTTAACGGCTCAAGCTAAAGCCGATAATATTAGTTTGTCTATTTCAACTACCAATACAACTAATAGTATAACTGTAGTGGCCAATGCCACAGCTGATAGTGGAATAGCTAAATATGAGTTTTCTAAAGATGGCGGAAAGACTTGGGTAAATGGAGGAACAAGTAAGACCTATACCTTTAATGGACTTAACCAAGGGACATCTTATAATATTCAAGTTAGAGTAACTGCAAGTAGTGGCAAGACTACAAGTACAAGTAAATCAGTTACAACTTCATCTTTAACTAAGCCAACGTTTAGTGAAACGGATTTACCACCAAAAACAGTAACAATAACATATCCAAGTGGATGTGGAAGTACACTAACTTGTACTTATCAAAAAGACGATGGATATATTGTCAGTAGTGTAACTAGTATTGTGGAATTATCATTTGCAGATAGTGGAGATTTAGTAGCTACCATATCTGATGGAACAAATACTATAAGTAGTTCATATACAGTTATTATTAACAATGGATTTTATGATGATGGTGATTGCAGATATTATTGGGAAAATGGTGCAAGGCAAACAGAATGGTTCTTTCTTGGCGATGTATCAAATCCAATCTACTATTACGCAAATAATGAAGGATGTCTCCAAAAAGGATGGATAAAAAATGACTGGGCTGTCAGTGATTATGCCTGTCCAAGCCAATACTATTATCTCAACGATGATTATACAATGGCAATGGGATGGAAACTAATAAATAATAAATGGTATTATTTTGCTAAACTAGATTCTAAAGAGAATAAATGGCAAAATCGAGCTTTTCCAAGAGGATGTATGATGACAGGATGGGTATATAGTGAAGATTATTCATGTGCCTCACATGGCTGGTACTTTAACTCAGATGGCTCAATGGCCACTAATACATATATTGGAAATTACTGGGTTGATTCATCAGGTTGTTGGATTCAATAATCCCACCACCCCCATAAGGAAACAAGTGTAAAGTCTTGTTTCTTTTTTTATATTATTTATGTGCTTTTACTTGGGACTTTGTCAATATTTTGGACAACTTTTAGAGGGGGTTTTTGAATTTTGGGCTCTCCACTTTCTAGTGGGGTCAAAATAAAATAGGTCTCCACTTTTCAGTGGGGTCCATTTTTGTAAAAGCATGATTTTCTAGTGGGGTAAATGTGGAAAACAACTACACTTTCTAGTGGGGTTGTTTTTTTAAAAAGCTCCATTTTTTACTGGGGTAGAAAAATCAAACGAATTTTGTCATAATCAAGATGTAACTATAGTTACTAGAAGGTAGGAATGGAATGACAAAAGAAGATTTTAGAAAGATATTAAATTTAGAGGAATTTATTGATATTATTAAAGTAGAAACAGAAGATGAAAAAACAAAATGTATACATATCAAATCAAGTAGGAAAAAAGCTCGATGTCCAAAGTGTAATAATTTTAGTAAAAAAATACATGACTATTTAAAACCAAGTAAAATAACTTATTTAAAAAATTCAGAAGAAGAAACATATTTAATAGTATATAAAAGAAGGTTTGAATGTAAATATTGTAAAAAAACATTTACTGAAGATTTAGGAATAAGTAGTCCAAAAAGTAAAATATCACATAAAACGAAACAGTTAATTTTAAAATTATGTATGGACAGAGATCGTACGTTAACCGCGATAGCTAAAGAAACAAATACATCAGTAAGTGTTGTGAGAAAAACATTTTTAGAAGCAACAAATAATTATCCAGATAATATAGAAACAGTGCCAGAAGTTATATCTTTTGATGAAACATCAACTTATACACAAGAAGGATTATATTCATTTGTATTGAATGATCCAATACATAAAATAACACTTGACATATTACCAACAAGAAAAAAGGACTACCTAATAGATTACTTTTTAAAAGTAAAAAATAGGAAGTCCGTAAAAGTAGTAATATGTGATTTATATAGACCATATTACGAGGTCGTCAAAATATGTTTTCCAAAGGCAATATTTGTGGCCGACCCATTTCATTATATCAAATATGTAACCAAAGGACTAGATGATGTGAGAATTAGACTCGTACATAAATATGAAGATAATAAGAGAAGCAAAGAATATATAATGTTTAAAAATAGGACTAATAAAAGTCTTTTACTAAAATCATTTAATGAGACCAAAGCTGAACTTAAAATAAAACAAGAACGACAAGAAAAATATGATAAAGGACTAATTAAACAAAAACCATATGATAAATTTAATGATTATTGGTATGGGACAATAAAGATAAAGAAGAATAATCAATTTGTAGAAATATATAGAATTGATAGATTACAAGAAGTATTAAATATGAACAGTGAACTATTAGAAGCATATAATTTAAAAGAGGAATTTTTAAGAATAACAACACACGTAAAATATAAAGATGCGAAAAGACAGTTAAAAGAGTGGGTAAAACAATGTTATGATAGTAAAATCCCAGAGATGGTTGAAGCAACTAATACAATAAATAATTGGATAAATGAAATAGTGAATTCATTTAAGGATGAAAGATATTCGAATGGATTTACTGAAGCAAATAATAATACAATAACAAAAATTGTGGATAGAGCATATGGATATAAAAATTTTAAATTTTTTAGATTAAGAACATTAGTAATTTTACACAAAAGTTATTCGGGAGGCAGTAGAAAAAATATTGAAAATGGACAAAAGCATAAAAATCAATTTTTTTGAAAAATTTATATAAAGAGATGAAAAAAAAGAGAAAAATTTTTGAATCATTAAGATTCAATGTTTTCTCTTTTGTTTATAATGTTTTTTTAAAATTTGCCACCCCACTAGAAAGTGGAGAGCCGAATTTTGTAGAGATTTTTCAAAGTTTATAGGAGACATATACCCGATAGAAGAATGAATTCTAATAGGATTATAAAACCCTTCAATGTAGTTAAAAATCTCCCTATAAGCATCCTCATAGTTATACAATTTCATTTGATAAAGCCATTCTTTTTTAAGTAAACTATGAAACGACTCTTGGGCCGCATTTTCATCATAAGAGTGATTCAAAGAAGTATAACTGAAAACCATATTATTATTAGATAAAAATTTACGGTATTCTCTAGAACGTAATTGAGAACCTTTATCAGAATGTATAATTATACCAGGATTAGGTTTTCTTTTTCGTATGGCATCTTTGAGAACAATAATAACTTGTTTTGAAGTTTGCCTATCAAATAAATTCCAAGCAACAATTTTTTTAGAAAAGTAGTCAATGAAAGAAATAAGATAAAATGTACCTTCGTTGATTGTTTTAATATAAGTGATATCCGTAGTCCAAACTTGATTAATATGAGTAATGTTTAAGTTTTTAATAAGATTCACAATTTTCTTTTTTTCATCACCCGTAATACGAGAAACTTTTTTAGGGAACTTTTTAGCCACAATGCTTTTAATTCCAAGGGTATTCATAGCTCTAGACACAGTAGATATAGAAACGGAAAAGCCCAAATTAATAAGAGAAGCAGTAATTTTTGGAGAGCCATAAATACCTTTAGAAAGAGAATAAATTGAAATAATTTGTTGATAAAGATGTACCTTATTATTTTCATTTATAGAGTGATGATTAAGCCAATAATAATAAGAAGAACGATTAATATCTAAAGCGGAAAGAATAGAATTAAGGGAATATTTTTTAGAAAGAATAGAAACAACTTCAAAAGTATTTATTCCTTTTTTGCCAATAAGGTAATCGTTTTTTTTAGTATTTCATTATCTTTTTCGAGTTTAGAATTTCTTTTTTTTAATTCAATAATTTGTTGTTCCTTAGAGAGATAATCTTCATCAAAAACATTATGATCTTTGTTGTAAGCAGTAATCCATTTTTCTAAAGTTTTAAGAGGAATATCGAATTGATTGGCAGTAGCTATAGTAGAGTGTTTTTCATTAACAATCAGATTCACAATCATAGCTTTAAAGTTTTTGTCATAAGAGCGAGGCATAAAAATCACATCCTTTCCCAATATTATACCACCCAACCCCCCACAACAAGGTTGATTAGACACCCCCTGTGTAAAGTGTCTAGTAAAATGATAACATTCCTACTTGCATTTTTCATGGGGGGGGGTATAATATACTTGGTGAATAATATGCATAGGAGTAAGAAAAGACGAAATGTAATAATATTTAGTTTGATAGGAGTCCTACTTTGTATGGTAGTAGGTTATGCCGCCTTTCAAACTAGATTAGAAATAAAAGGAACATCTAAGGTAACTAGTAACTGGGATATCGAAATAACTAATGTCACATCAGGTACTCCAACAGGATCAGCCGAAAATGCAGTGGCTCCTGATTGGGATAAATTAACCGCATCTATGGAAGCCAATTTGTATGATAAAGGTGATGCCATGGAATATGATGTCACTATAGAAAATAAAGGAACAATAGATGCCAAACTAAATGATATTTTAACTAACCTAAAAAATAGTAATAGTGATGCGGTCATCATTACTTTTTCAGGTTATACTAAAGGTGAAGTCTTAAAAGCTAAAGAAAGTAAATTAATACACGTTAAAATAGCTTATAATCCAGATTACGATGGAGAAGAAACCTCAAGTGAAGTAACTATAGATTTTGATTATACTCAAGATAATAAAAGTGAAGATGCCCCTAAAACATATTTACTTACTTATGATTATAAGACAAACGGAGGAGACAGAGTTGATAGTGAAGGGGAATACTTAACTAGTGGAAGTAATGCTAATTTAAGTAATGTTGCCTATAAACAAGGATGGATCTTCGTCGGTTGGAATACTAATAAAAATGCTGAAGTAGGTCTAACAAGTTATCAAATGAAAGAACAATCTACAACTCTATATGCAATATATTCTAAAACCTTAAAAGCAACTTATGAAAAAGGAAGTAATATAGAAAGTGTTGGAAAAGAAGAAGATTCATGTACAATCTATAATAATGAAACATCATGTGAGATAACATTACCATCTATTACTCCAAATGAGGGATATGTCATAGATGGATGGTATAACGGAAATAATAAAGTAGGAAGCCCAAATGATAAATATGATATGTCATCTAGTATTACCCTAACATCAAAAGTAAAACAAAATACCTATACTGTCACATATGATTATAAGACCAATGGAGGAACAAGCAGTACCAAAGAGACAGATAAAGTAAACTATGGAGAAGCCATAGATCTAACACCAACAGCTAGTAAATCAGGATGGACATTTGTAGGATGGAATACCAATAAAGATGCGACAACAGGATTAACATCATTAAAGATGAATAATGGTAATGTTACTTTATATGCAATATATAGAAAAGAAGCTAAAACCATAACTATAACCTTTAATAAAAATGGATCTACTAGTCAAACACCGAGTGGAGGTTCAGCTAATAGTAATACAACACTTACTCAAAGCTGTACAATACCAGCAGTCTATAATAATGCGACTCAAGCAAGTAGTTGTAATATCACATCGCCAACAATAAATGCAAGTACAAATACACCAACCGTAGTAGGATATAATACAAGCGCATCAGCTACAACTTCATCATGGAATCAAAACACATCAAAAGCAGTAAGTACAAATGCGACTTACTATGCCATAACCAGAAAAGATGCAGTAACCTTAACCGCTAAGTTTAATGCGAATGGAGCTAGCTTGTCTAGTACATCTAATCAAACATGTACATTAGCTGCAACTTATAATGGCAATGCCCAAGCAACAAGTTGTACCGTAACTGCTCCAACAATAACTAGAAGTGGTTACACAATAGTTGGTTATAATACGTCAGCTTCATCAACAACCAACAATAGTAGCTACAACACTTCAAGTAAAGTTTTAACTTTAACAAGTTCAAACAATAATAGTACATGGTATGCCATAACAAGTAAGAAAGTAACAATAACATTTGATAAGAATGGAGCTAGTAGTATAGGTTCAACATCTCAAAGTTGTACGATGTATAATACGGCTTCAAGTTGTAATGTAACAACACCAAGCATTACAAGAAGCGGCTTTACAATAACTGGATGGGGAACAAGCGCAAGTGCCACAACAGCTACAGTAAAAGCAAATGCATCATTAAGCTTAACAGCAAATAAAACATACTATGCTATAACCAGTAAAGTAGTAACCGTTACATATAGTAAAGGTTCAAATGTGTCTTCAATTGGCTCAACAATTGGAACGTGTACAATCCAAAATAGTGCAACTAATTGCCAAGTAACTTTACCAAGTATAACAGCCTCTAGTACATATATAGCTGACGGTTGGTATAGTGGAAATACTAGAGTAGGCAGTGTAGGAGCTAAATACACAGTAAGTAGTAATACTACATTAACAGGAAAATCTAAAGCTGATAGTATATCACTATCCATTTCAACAACTAGTAAAACAAATAGTATCACCGTAGTAGCAACAGCTTCAGCTACAAGTGGAATAAGCAAATATGAATTTTCTAAAGATGGTGGTAAGACGTGGGTAAATGGTGGAACAAATAAAACATATACATTTACCGGTCTAACTGCTGGAACAAGTTATAGTATTCAAGTAAGAGTAACAGCAAGTAGTGGAAAAACTTCAACAACTAGTAAAACAGTTACTACTTCAACATTAACAAGTCCAACATTTAAAGAAACTGAAACAAGTAACGGTAAAACAGTAACAATAACATATCCATCAGGATGTGGTTCATCGTTAACATGTACTTATAAAAAAGATAACGGAACTGCAGTAAATGTAACAAGTACTACAGTTAATGTTTCATTCACAGCGAGCGGTTCATTAGTGGCCACAGTATCAGATGGAACTAATAGAAAAAGCAGTAGTTATACAGTTACTGTGTTCCCATATGGTGATGCTTCTGATACAATAACCGAACTAGTATCAACAAATCCAGATGAATTATATACAGATGATAATGATAATATAAGATATTATGGAGCAGAGCCAAACAATTATGTTTACTATAATTGTACCAATGTTAATAATCAAACTAGTAGCACTTGTGAACTATGGCGAATCATGGGAATAATTGATGGAAAGGTAAAAATAATCAAAGATGAAGCCTTAACCCCAGTTACCACAGATAACGGAGTAACCATCGGAACAAGTAGTGGATTTTACTGGAATAAAGTTCAGCAATCAGGAAAGAACTATAATAACTGGGAAGATTCAACTTTACAGACATATTTAAATGGAACATATTATAATAGTCTAAATAGTACATATAGAAATATGATATCACCATCGACATACTATTTAGGAGGATCAACAACTAGTAATTATCGAACTCTAACTGCCAGTGGTTATTATAATGCCGAAAGAGATAGTAGCCAGGTATATAGTGGCAATCCAGGAAGTACAACCCAAAACATAGGATTAATGTATCCAAGTGACTATGGCTATGCAGCAGGAGAAAGTTGTTTATCAGCGGCTCTTTATAACTATGATTCTAGCTGCCAATATACTGACTACTTATCTATTGGAAAAACTGAATGGTTACAGGCTCCTCTTGCCAGTCATTCCACCTACGCGGCCGCTCTGGGCAGTACTGGTCGTGTCTATGGCGGTGGGCGCCTCGTGGCCCGCAGCTCCAATGCCGTCCGCCCAGTCTTATATCTAAACACAAGTGTTCAAATCACGGATGGAATAGGAAGTCAAAGTAATCCATTCAAATTGAAATAGAGCTTGCGAAGCGTCCCCTGTAAGGCGAAGTCTTACGGGGACCGCCCCAAATTTCAAGGGTATTTGATTTTAAAATTAAGAATATCAAAGGTGGTGGTGTAAAGTTTAGTGCGTATAATAGATATGTATTTCTAAAGAAACATCACAAAAGATATTTAATAATTATTAAAAAGAAAGAAAAATATTATAGTTTTAGCTATGATAAAGATATTTTAAAATTAATTAAATTTAACAATAGTTTTAAATTGTTGGATAAATATCAAATTAGTTATAAAGTTATCGATAACTTAGAAATTATTAGAAGTAAAAATTTTGATAATAACAATTATAAAAAATATTTATATATTGTTAAAATAAGAAAAATATTGGATAGATTGTTATCTAATATTTAGGGTAAACTGAAAATAATAGGGCTCCTAATGCCAGTAATTCCAACAACGCAGCCAATCTGAACAGTACTGGTAATGTCAATGGCAATGGAAACAACGTGAACAACAACTCCAATGCCGTCCGCCCAGCTCCTTAAAAAATGCGCTTATATGGTTAAGGCTATGTAATAGAATTATAAGGAACAAAGTTTATCCTTGGATTTAATCCTAAAACAGGAATAAAGATGGTTTATGCATACGTGCAGGCCTATACACTTTATTATAAAAGCAAAGCAGTATTATGATATGAATTTTGATCTACATTAGAACTCGTAGAACTATTCATATTTCTTAATACTGCTTTTAATATTAATAATTAGTAAGAAAGGTAGGATGCTTTATGTTTGTTGTTTTTCGAAAAGTTGGTGGTTTTTATCATGTCTTTGATGGAGACTCATATATCTTAAATTATTTATTTAATTATAAAATTGTGGGTAATAGAGTTGGTTTCCCAGTTGGTTCGATACATAAAGTAGTAAATACTCTAGAAGATAAAAAAATAAATTATGAATTAGATGGTAAAAAGGTTAATTTTAAAAGGAAAAATAATTATGAAAAATATTTAGAAAAAGGTAAAGTAAAATACAATTTTAAAAGGGATATTGAAAAAATATATGACAAGTTAGATCAATTAAATTCTAAAAATTTAAAAGAAATATTAAATTTTATCGAAGGTAAATTAGATGAATGAATTTTTAATTGTTAAGAATATGAAACAGTTTATTATGTCTTTAGATAATATTATTATCAATTATCCTAGAAAAGAACATGTCATTAAAGATAGATTATTTAATGATAGTTTAGATATTTTATATTTAATCTATGAAGCTAACTACAGTAAAAATAAAAGGAATATTCAAGTTAAAATTTTAAGTAAAATCAGTATGTTAGACTTTTATTTAGAAAGAAGTTTAAAAAACAAATATATTAGTGAAAAAGAGTGTTTAAAAAAATCGAATCAATTACTTACCATTACTAAAATGGTTCATGGGTGGATTAAAAGTGATAAAAGTAAGTTATAAAGATTTATTAGATATTTATGAAAATGAAATCAGTAAGTGTATTAAAAATAAGAAGAAATTATATAACTTTGAAAAATATAAAATTCAAAATATCACCAGAGCTTTAAACAAAATAAATAATTTTGATAAAGAAGAATATAATATTTTTTTAATACGTGAACCCAAAGAACGAATTATTATGAGTTTAAATTTAGTCGATAAATTAATCAATCATTATATTTCAAGAACAGTATTAATACCTAAATTAGAAAGATATCTAGATATTAGGAATGTGGCCACTAGAAAGAATATGGGGACTAGCTATGGTCTTAAATTATTAAAAAAGTATTTAAACTTAAACAAAAAATATGGTGAATTTTACGTTTTAAAATTAGATATCTCCAAATATTTTTATACTATTGACCATGATAAATTAAAAAGTATGCTTAAAGATAAATTAGATATTGATGAATATAATATTGTTTCTAAAATAATTGACAGTACAGATTACAAATATGTGAATGAAAAGATAAAAGTAGTTAAAGACGGTAATAACTTAGGTCATATTCCTTATTATGAAAAAGGAAAAGGATTACCTATTGGTGGATTGTCATCACAAATACTATCGGTATATTATTCATCAGAAGTCGACCATTATATTATTCATGATTTAAAAGTTAAATATATGATTCATTACATGGATGATTTTATTTTAATTCACAAAGATAAAGAATATTTAAAATATTGCTTAAAGCAAATAAAACACAAATTAGAAAAATATAGCTTAAAATTAAATAATAACAAAACTGAAATCACAAACATTAAAAATGGTTTTACTTTTCTAGGTTATAATTTTAAATTAAAAGGAAAACTAATTATCAAATTATCAAATAAAACAAGATACAAGAAAATTAAAAACTTAAAAACAAAACATAAATTTTATAAAAAAGAAAAAATCACCTTTCAAAACTATTTTTGTTCAGTAAATTCATACAGAAAGTAAACATAAATAGTTTACTTTTTTCATAAATTTTGGTATAATCAAAGCCGAGTAATTAATTTACTCCTTGCTTTCATAAAAGAAAGCCTAATGGCCATAAGGAGGTGGAAAAATGAGAAACTATGAAATCATGTTTATCGTTAGACCAACTTTAGGTGAAGATGAAGTAAAAAAAGTTGTTAAAGACTTTTCAGACATCATCACTAAAAACGGTGGTAAAGTAACGAAAGAAGAAAACATGGGACAAAGAGAATTAGCTTATGAAATTAAAGATTTTAAAAGCGGATACTATTTCGTTTTTGAAGTTGAAGCTAAAGACAATAAGGCAATTAAAGAATTTGACCGTTTAGCTCTTATCAATAATGACATCGTTCGTCATTTAATTACAAAAGTAGAAGAGTAAGAAAAGAGGTAGTTTTATGAACAGAGTATGTTTAGTTGGTAGACTAACGGCAAAACCTGAATTAAGGTATACTGGTGGAAACGTTCCATATACTAGATTCAGTTTAGCAGTCAACCGAACTTTTAATAATGCCCAAGGTGAAAGAGAAGCCGATTTTATTAACATTGTAGTTTGGCGTCGTCAAGCTGAAAATATAGCTAATTATTTAGATAAAGGTAGCAGGGTTTCTGTTGAAGGAAGAATTCAAACTGGAAGCTATACTGCCCAGGACGGAAGTAAGAGATATACAACTGATGTTGTTGCTGATAATGTTCAATTCTTAGATTCACGTAGACAAGCTGAAGCAAATAATACAACTCCATATGATTATAGGGATGCTCCAGCCGCACCTACTAACGATGTTAATGTTGATGACGATCCTTTCGCTGATTTCGGGGATAATGTTTCAATTGATGATAATTTCTTAGAATAGGAGGATAGTTATGGCAGAATTTCGTAGAAGAAAAAGAAAAGTATGTCAAATGTGTGCTGGTAAGCATGTAAGTTATAAAGACGATACTGTAAAAAAATATGTCAGTTTAGATAAAGGTAAAATTTTACCAAGAAGAATTACTGGTGCTTGTGCAAGACACCAAAGATATATTGCGGGCGAAGTTAAAAAAGCTAGATTTATGGCTTTATTACCATTCGTAAAATAAGACATTTGTTTTTAAAGCAAATGTTTTTTTCTTAAAAATTTCACAAATTAATGTTATAATTAATCTAAAAGGAGGATGGCTTATGAATGAAACAAATAAAGAAGCATCTTTAAAAGATATTGTAAAAAATGATTATCAAGAACAAACTATTTTAAATTTAAATATTCCTGATAATAAAATAGGTCTAGCTAGTGACCATAGAGGTTTTAAATTAAAACAAAAACTAACAAAATATTTAACTAAAAAAGGATATACTGTCATTGACTATGGTTGCGATGATAAAACAAGTCATGACTATCCAGAATATGGTTTTAAATTGGGTAAAGCAGTCAGAGATGGCAAAGTTGAAAAAGGTATTGCAATATGTGGTAGTGGAATAGGTATTAGTATTGCTTGTAATAAAGTTGATCAAGTAAGATGTGCTAAAGTAGATAACATCAAAGAAGTAAAATATACCAGAAAAGATAACGATGCTAATATAATTGCCATCAATGGAAATATGCCATTATTTAGAGCTAAAGACATTACCGATGTATTTTTAAAAACACCTTTTAGTAATGAAGA
>ENA-OPBG01001658-OPBG01001658.1-human-gut-metagenome-genome-assembly--contig:-NODE-1658-length-14701-cov-4.090127_pt1 | contig 14701 bp, 12 predicted proteins | sample MGYA00241065_ERZ501446 | MGnify/ENA primary metagenome ERZ501446 (study PRJEB25962, sample SAMEA2042632) | human gut metagenome | biome: human gut; feature: human-associated habitat; material: faeces...
CGTATACAGAAGAAGTGAAGCAGAGCTTCCTGCACGAGCAGAAGAAGTTCATCATGCTAAAGAAGAAGGAATCATCTTTGATCTTCTTACAAATCCGAAGGAAATCCTTGTTGACGAGAACGGACATGTAAGCGGTATGAAGGTTGTTAAGATGGAACTGGGCGAGCCGGATGCATCCGGAAGAAGACGTCCTGTTGAGATTCCAGGTTCTGAGTATGATATGGATGTTGATACCGTTATCATGTCACTTGGTACTTCTCCGAACCCACTGATCTCTTCTACTACTAAAGGACTTGAGATCAATAAGAGAAGATGTATCGTTGCTGAAGAAGAAACAGGTAAGACATCTAAAGACGGCGTATATGCTGGTGGAGATGCTGTTACAGGTGCAGCTACAGTTATCCTTGCTATGGGAGCTGGTAAAGCTGGAGCAAAAGGTATCGATGAATATCTGAAAAATAAATAAAATGAATCAGGGGCCTTCCGGTACAGAAATGTGTCGGAAGGTCTTTTTTTGAATGGAATAAGAACACAAGTTCTTTTTTGCTGTCTTGTAAGTTTTTCGGGAATATGTTATACTATCCACTGTTAATATGCCTTTATAGGCGGTTATGAGAAATTTACCGGATAATATGGTACAGATTAGTTGAAAGAAAAGGATAAAAATATGATAGTTCTTTATATTATTTTACTGGCTATAGTGCAGGGAATTACAGAATTTCTTCCGGTCAGCAGTTTTGGACATCTTTGTTTTGTTCAGAATATACTTGGTATGGAGCATGGCCCGGGTGTACTTATGGAAGTTATGCTTCATCTGGGAACGCTTGCAGCAGTTTTTATGACCTTTCAGAAAGATATTCGCAGACTGGCAGTGGAATCCATTGAAATGTTTATGGATGTGATTGGAAATGCAAATCTCTATATACATAACAGACGTACCGGGGATGAGCTTCATTATGCAAAGATTATAAGCAATATCTACCGTAAATTTGCAGTTCTACTGATGGTTTCCATGATTCCGACGATGTTTCTGGGATATACAGCACGCAGACTTGTTGCAATGTCTGCAGCTTCAAAACTTCTTCCGGGTGTTGGGATTCTGATCACGGGGATTATTCTTCTGGTAATTGATCTGAGTCAGGTAGGCGGCACAAAAGCAGCTAAGGATGCAAGCTTTTCCAATGCCATGTGGATCGGAATCTGTCAGGGCCTTTCGGTATTTCCGGGATTTTCCAGAAGTGGAATGACGATCAGTGCCGGGTTGATGAGCGGATTCAGCCGTACATTTGCAGTGAAGTATTCTTATATTTTGTCGATTCCGGCAATTATCGGTGCACTGATCATGGAACTTGGGCAGTTTGGTTCTGCAGATATGACAGTAGGGCTTGGCTTTTCTTATGTATTTGGAATGATCATTGCAGCAGTTGTTGGAAGTCTGGCAATCCGGGCATGCCTGAGACTTGTACACAACGGAAAATTCCGCTTTTTTGCATACTATTGTTTTATTGTGGGAATTATTGCGCTTGTAGCAAATTTTGCATAGTTGGGAATATTTTTTCTGCCGGAGGATTTTCTGATTTTCCGGCGGATTTTTATGAAGAATCATTAGGAGGGGTGCCTGAATGGCAGTAACAAAGAAACAGAGTAACCGAAGAGGAATCGCAAAAACCACTTCCGGACGTAAAAATACGAGAAAAAAACAGACCAGAAAACAGGTGAAAAAGCAGGGAGTTACCAGCGGATTCCAGACAGAGATCATTTTGCTGACAATTCTGGCGGCTTCGATCATATTGATCATCAGTAATCTTGGCATGGGTGGAGTGGTCGGTGCTGCGATCAGTAAGGCATCTTTCGGGATTATGGGATTGCTTGCGTATGTTTTTCCGGTATTGATCTTTGTTGGTGCTGCATTTCTTGTATCGAACAGTAAGAATCCTCTTGCATACAAAAAAGCACTTGCTGCGCTTGTGTTTTTTGTTTTTCTGTGCGGCCTGGTTCAGCTGTTGACAGAGGGATATATGTCCAGTACTACAATGTCGGAGTATTATTCGACCTGTTCTACATATAGAACGGGTGGTGGTGTGCTTGGTGGAGCTATCTGCATTTCTACGACTTCCGCATTTGGTGTTGCGGGGGGATATGTGATTATTATTCTTGTACTTCTGATCTCTCTGATATTGATCACGCAGAAATCATTTTTTGGTTTTGTATTCCGTATCTGGGATGCAGTCTGTGCACTTGCCAGAGATGGACATGACATGTATATGGAGGGACAGCCGGAGCGAGATCTTCGCAAAGAGCTTCGTGTGCAGGAACGCAGACAGAGGAGAGAAGAACGGCAGGCGCAGCGTGTGCGCGAACTGGAAGAGGCTCTGGCACAGGAAAACAATGATGGAGAAGAGTCTGCGGCTAAAGAGAAGAAATCTACAGGATTTCTTGAAGGGACGCTGCTTGTTCCACCGGAAGCAAAGAAGAAAAAGAATCGTAAGACAGTGCTCAGAGATCATAAGAAGACTGCAGAAGGCATAAAAAATGATACTGCCACAGATACAGATTCCGTAGCTGTAGTTTCAGATATGACTTCAGATTTTGCAGGAAATGCAGAACACGGGGAAACTGTGAGGCAGGACCAGAAGGATGAGATGCCTGAGAATATGCCTGTGGAGAACACGATGGCGATGGCTTCACCACAGACTCCGATGTTTGAGATTCACCGTGCAGAGCCGGAAGAATTTTATCAGGAACCATCAGATAGCTATGTGCAGCCAACGGCAGAGCAGGATGTACCGGAATTATCAGAATGCTATTCTGAACCGGAGCCGGTAGAAACATATGCGGAAGTACAGCAGGTGCAGGAGCCGGTGTCTGAGAATGTTCCGGAATCTGTGCCGCAGCCGGAGACAAGACCTGCTTCACAGTCAGTCAAAAATCCGAAGTCTTCCAAACAGGAGATTGAAAGTGGAATTCAAAATATCCAGAAAGAGATTACACAGCAGAATGAAGTGGTTAAGCGTGAGTATCATTATCCGCCGCTGAAACTTCTGAAGCGTGGAGATGGCAAATCACAGGGAGACTCCGATGAACATCTTCGCAAGACTGCGAAGAAGCTACAGGATACATTGCATAATTTTGGTGTGAATGTAACTGTGACGAATGTAAGCTGCGGTCCAACTGTCACCAGATATGAATTGCAGCCGGAAATGGGCGTTAAAGTAAGTAAGATCGTCAATCTGGCAGATGATATCAAATTAAACCTTGCAACGCCGGACATTCGTATTGAGGCACCGATTCCGGGCAAAGCGGCTGTTGGTATTGAAGTACCGAACAAAGAAAATCATGCTGTTATGCTGAGAGAGATCCTTCAGTCACAGGAATTTCAGAGTGCAAAGTCCAGGCTGTCTTTTGCAGTTGGTAAAGATATTGCAGGAAAACCGGTTGTTACGGATATTGCCAAGATGCCACATCTTCTGATCGCGGGTGCTACAGGTTCCGGTAAATCTGTCTGTATCAATACCCTGATTGTAAGCATCCTGTACAAAGCATCTCCGGAAGATGTCAAATTGATCATGATTGACCCGAAGGTAGTGGAACTCAGTGTTTATAACGGTATTCCACATCTGTTCATTCCGGTTGTCACGGATCCGAAAAAAGCTGCCGGTGCATTGAACTGGGCAGTAACAGAGATGATGAATCGTTACAATACGTTTGCAGAATACAGTGTTCGAAATCTTCAGGAATATAACCGCAAAGTTGAAGGAATGCGTATTCCGGAAGGAGAAGAGCGCCCTGAGAAGATGCCACAGATCGTAATTATTGTAGATGAGCTTGCAGACCTTATGATGGTTGCTCCTGGAGAAGTGGAAGATGCAATCTGTCGTCTGGCACAGCTTGCACGTGCTGCAGGTATTCATCTGATCATTGCAACACAGCGACCGTCTGTAAATGTTATCACCGGTCTGATCAAGGCAAATATGCCGTCACGAATTGCATTCTCTGTATCTTCTGGTGTTGATTCAAGGACGATCCTTGACATGAATGGAGCAGAGAAGCTTCTTGGAAAGGGCGATATGCTGTTTTATCCGCAGGGATATCAGAAACCGGCCAGACTGCAGGGGGCTTTTGTATCCGATGAAGAAGTCAGCAGTATTGTTGACTTCCTGGCAGAAAAGAATCCGGGAATGCAGTACAATTCCCAGATTGAACAGCAGGTAAATACGGCAGGCATGTCCGGTGGCACCGGTGGTTCTTCGGCTGACGACAGGGATGCTTATTTTGTGGAGGCCGGTAAATTCATTATTGAAAAAGAAAAGGCATCGATCGGTATGCTCCAGAGAATGTTCAAAATCGGTTTCAACAGAGCTGCAAGAATCATGGATCAGTTATGTGATGCAGGGGTTGTCGGACCGGAGGAAGGAACGAAACCTCGTAAGGTACTGATGTCTGCAGAAGAATTTGAAAATTATATAGAGGAATACCTGTAAATGGAAATTAAGATCATAACTGTAGGGAAAATTAAAGAAAAATATCTGAATGATGGAATTGCCGAGTATGCGAAGCGTCTGAGCCGTTACTGCAAACTGACATTTTGCCAGGTTCCGGATGAAAAGACACCGGATAAAGCATCTGATGCACTGAACGAGCAGATTAAGAATACAGAAGCGGAACGTCTGATGAAGCATATCCGGGAACAGGATTATGTAATTGCGCTTGCGATTGATGGTAAAATGCTGGATTCCGTTGAGTTATCCGAAAAAATCGGACGTCTGGGTGTAGAAGGCAAAAGTTCTGTCGCATTTGTGATCGGAGGCTCGTTAGGTCTTGGCAATGAAGTTCTGAAAAGAGCAGATTATAAACTGAGCTTTTCCAGAATGACATTTCCTCATCAGCTGATGCAGATGATTCTTCTGGAGCAGATCTATCGTGGCTACAGGATCCTGAACCATGAACCTTATCATAAATAAAAAGACACAAACCGGAAATAACTCCGGCTTGCAATAAATGATTTCCAAAAAAGGAGGATATAGTGATATGACAACAGAACGAGTAGAACATATGGCAGGTGGACAGGGACATACATTGGTGAAACGTCTCCTTGATGAGAAGCAGTTAAACGGAAAATGCAAATTATATGCGCAGGTAACTCTGGAACCGGGATGTTCTCTGGGATATCATGAACATCATAATGAGAGTGAAACGTATTATATTCTTTCAGGAAAAGGTATTTATAGCGATAATGGAACACTCCGTATGGTGCAGGCCGGTGATGTGACATTTACTCCGGACGGCAAAGGACATGGACTTACAAACAGCGGCGATGAAGACCTTGTATTCATGGCGCTGATTATTCTGGATTAATTAAAATGGAGGAACCCTGATGACGGCAGAACTGAATATTGATAAATTTGAAGATTTTATTGCGCAGTATCCGATCTTTGAATATCGTATCCTGAATACCGGAGATCTGTCTGTCGAGGAGAGAGTAAGGATCGTCTGTCAGCAGGAATGTGAACGGTATGGATCGACCTGGGCATGTCCGCCGGCTGTGGGTACTCTGAAAGAATGCGAGGAAAGAATCCGCAAGTTTGGACAGGCTGTTTTCTTTTCCAGTGTGGCAGAAGTTTCTGATCTTATGAATATGCAGGAAATGCTGCAAACAAGAGCTGCACACGAAGAACTGACAACGGAAGTTGCCCGTTTTTTGAAAGAACAGGGATTTGAGACGTTTACACTTTCAACGGAATCCTGTGATATCTGTGGGGACTGTGCATATCCACATGGCAAACCGTGCAGACATCCGGACCGAATGCATCCCTGCCTGGAAAGCCATGGCGTGGTAGTAAGTGAGATCGTAGAGAAACAGCAGATGGAGTATAATCTGGGCGGAAATACGATACTCTGGTTTTCCATGGTGCTTTTTAAATAAAATATCAGAGAATAAACAAGACCTCTCCGGCGTACATTTATAATGAGCGCCAGGGAGGTTTTTGTTATGAAAAAGATGGGACAATGGAAAGAAAATCTTGTTACCTCGCTGGAAATACCGAGAGATCTGGCAATGAAAGAAACGGTGTTTACTGTTACAGGAAAACATCAGGCAGTAGTCTGCAACTATCGAAGTGTTTTGCGGTATGAGAAAGAAGAAATAATATTACTGACTTTTCAGGGGAAACTTCGAATACAGGGAAAAAGACTGAAGATCCCGATGTATACACCTGAAGAAATGTATATTGAAGGTGTGATTACGGAGATTATCCTGGAAGGTTAGGAGGAGATTATGAAAAAGTATGCCGGGTTTCGAAATGGATATGTTCGTGTGAGAATATATGGGGAACAGACAGAACGTTTTCTGAATCTGTGCAGAGCTCGTGAAATTCGAATCAGTGATCTCAGAAGAGAATCAGAACTGAGTCTGACAGGATGTCTGCAGATCAGAGATTTTTTCAGACTCGCTCCAATACATAGAAAAACAAAAGTAAAAATTCATATTCTGGAAAAGCATGGACTTCCTTTCTTTTTTTACCGAAGTAAAAAGAGAAAGGCTTTTTTTCTTGGATTACTTTTATGTGCAGGACTGCTTTTGTTCCTGTCCGGACGGTTGTGGGAAATTGATGTAGAGGGAAATGTCAGAAACAGCACACCTGAGATACTGGATTTTCTGGAACAAAAAGGAATCAGGCATGGAATGGCAAAAGAAAGGCTCAGCTGCAGTGAGATTGCAGCTGAGATCCGTAAAAAATATCCGGATATTACGTGGGTATCAGCAAAACTGGAGGGAACCAGACTGCTCCTTACAGTCAGAGAAGGGATATTTATACAGACTACAGAAGAAAAGGACAAATCTGCCTGTGATATTATGGCAGAACGCGATGGTGAGATCATAAAAATGATAACCAGAAGCGGACTGCCCCGGAAAAAGGTCGGGGATTTATGTAAAAAAGGTGAAATCCTGGTATCGGGAATACTGGAATTAAAGGATGACAGTCAGGAGGTTGTAAAGTATGAAGCGGTTCATGCAGATGCAGATATTTATATAAAAAGACAGAAGGCATATTATCATGAGATTCCAATGATCTATGAGACATATGAATGGACCGGTAAAAAGAAAAAGGGTATCTATCTGAAAGCAGGCAGATTTTATTTGGAAATTGCAGACAGGACAAAAAATGGCTGGTATCAGATTGCAGAAGAACAGAAAATGTATCTGACCAAAAGTTTTCAGTTGCCGTGCTCAATAGGGTATATTACCCAAAACCAGTACAGAAAGATAAAAAAAGAGTATACAAGGGAAGAAGTAAAAAAACTTGCATGGCATACTTTGCAGAGGTATGAAGAAAAATTAATGCAAAAAGGGGTTCAAATATCTGCAAATAATGTTAAAATAGAAATTGACCACAAGACCTGTGTAAGCAAAGGTTTTTTGGAAATTATAGAAAAAATCGGAGAGGAGACTCCTGTAGAAATACCGGAGCAGCCTGCAGAAAGGACAACAGAGGATGGCTAACAGCATTATCGAGCTATATACGCAGGTGCCTGCAGATCTGGAGGGAAATGTGTTCGGTCAGTTTGACGAACACCTGAAGCTGATTGAACGGACGTTAAATGTAACACTGATATCCAGAGATGGCATGCTGAAGATCCTGGGTACCGAACAGAGTGCAACTCAGGCAAAAAAACTGATAGAGGAACTGGTGACGCTTGCAGGAAGAGGCAATACTATAACACGGCAGAACGTAAGTTATGCACTGTCTCTTGCCATGGAGAAACGAAATCAGGTACTCACGGAAATAGATAAAGATTTTATCTGTAATACGATACAGGGAAGACCAATCAAACCCAAAACATTAGGACAGCAGGAATATGTAGAACAGATCCGAAAGAAAATGATCGTATTTGGAATCGGACCTGCAGGAACCGGTAAGACTTACCTTGCTATGGCAATGGCAGTTACCGCATTTCGAAATGAAGAAGTCAGCCGTATCATTCTGACCAGACCGGCGATCGAAGCAGGGGAGAAACTTGGATTCCTTCCGGGTGATCTTCAGAGTAAAGTAGATCCGTATCTGCGCCCATTGTATGATGCATTATATCAGATCATGGGAGCTGACAGTTTCGCAAAAAATATGGAACGAGGGCTGATCGAAGTGGCTCCGCTTGCTTATATGCGAGGACGTACACTGGATAATGCATTTATTATTCTGGATGAGGCACAGAATACAACACCGGCACAGATGAAGATGTTTCTGACCCGTATTGGTTTTGGCTCCAAAGTGGTTGTTACCGGTGATGCGTCTCAGAAAGACCTTCCGAGAGATGCAGTATCTGGTCTTGATGTGGCGGCAAAGGTCCTTAAGAAGATAGATGATATTGGATTTTGCCAGCTTACCAGCAAAGACGTTGTACGTCATCCGCTGGTACAGCAGATCGTACAGGCATATGAAAATTATGAAAAGAAACAGAAACCGTCCAGAAGTACCGGTGGTACAAGGACAGTCCGGAGGAAAAAGAATGACCATACAGATTGATTATGAAGCAGAACGTAAACTGGATATTGATTATGAAAAACTGGCATCAGAAGTCGCTGAGCATATTCTTGAGACAGAGAACTGTCCTTATGATGTCTGCGTAAATCTTGTGATTACTGACAACGAAGAAATCAAACGGGTAAATACGGAATTTCGCTCAATCGGGGCACCGACAGATGTACTTTCTTTCCCGATGATCCCGTTTAAGACACCGGCAGATTATTCAGTGATCGAGGGCGATGACAGCTATTTTGATCTTGATACAGATGAACTGATCCTTGGGGACGTTATGATCTCTGTAGATAAGGTCTATGCGCAGGCAGAAGAATATGGACACAGCACAGAGCGGGAATTCAGTTTCCTGTTTGCACACAGTATGCTGCATCTGCTCGGCTATGATCATATGGAACCGGATGAGGCAGCGGTAATGGAGGCCAAGCAGGCAAAGGCACTGGAGGATCTGGGAATTACCAGGTGATGCTCACCATCTGAAAGGAGAACATCTATGAAGAAGAAATTTCTGGCAGCAGTTATGGCATTGGTTATGATAGGAACGACACCTGTTGGTGTATTTGCTGATACTATGGTGAAAAGCTACCTTACAGGACTGGATGTTCCTGAATCGGAAGGCCGGGTCCGCCCGGTAGCGGTTATGCTGAATAATATTAAGCAGGGATGCCCACAGAGTGGGATCGCGAATGCCGGTGTTGTGTATGAGGCACCTGTAGAGGGCGATATCACAAGACTGATGGGAATTTTTGAGGATTATAAAGATCTGGAACGGATTGGTTCCGTCAGAAGCTGCAGAGATTATTATATCTTTTATGCGAATGAATTTGATGCAATTTATGCACATTATGGACAGTCTGCTTTTGCACTTCCATATTTTGAACAGCATCTGATCGACAATCTGAATGGCGTGAAACTGGGAAAAATCTGTTATTTCAGGAGTACTGACCGTAAGGCTCCGCACAATGCTTATACAACATATGACCTGCTTCAGCAGGGTATAGACAAGATGGGATACCGCAGAGAATACAAAGAAGATTATGATGGACACTATGTGTTTGTACCTGATGGAACTGAAAACACACTTCCGCAGGGTACATCCGCACAGGAGATACATTTTGATAATTTTACAGTGAATCATCCATGGTTTGTTTATGATGAAAATACAAAAAAATACAGCCGTTTCCAGTATGGTGCGGCACAGATCGATGATCTTACCGGAGAGCAACTGACCTGTGACAATATCCTGATCCAGTACTCTTACGTGACTACGTATGAGGGAACAAGCTATAAGGATATTGAGACGATTACCGACCGTGACGGAAATTCCGGTGGACGAGGCAAATATATCACAAGAGGGAAAGCAATCGATGTCACCTGGCAGAAAGATTCCCCATGGGGTGTGACTCATTATATTACAGATGATAATCAGGAAGTTCAGCTGAATCCGGGAACGACCTGGGTGGAGATCGTACAGGATGACAGAGTGGATGATATCAGCTATCAATAGAGAACAGAGACTGTTTACAGGTGATGACCTGAAACAGATCGCAGAAGAAATTACTGGAGAATAAATACCATGAATTATCGTGAGTTACTGAAAGACAAAAAACGTGTTGTGATCAAAGTTGGTTCTTCCTCTTTGATCCACAAGGAAACAAATAAACTGGATCTTCGTAAACTGGAAGTGCTTGTAAGGGAACTGAGTGATCTTCATAACCAGGGCAAAGATGTTGTCCTGGTTACTTCAGGTGCAGTGGCAGTTGGTGCATCCGCATTTGGCATGCATGAGAAGCCGACAGAACTTAAGAAAAAACAGGCATGCTCCGCAGTTGGACAGGCGCGTCTGATGATGATCTATCAGAAACTTTTTTCAGAGTACAACCAGATGGCGGCGCAGATTCTGATGACAAAGAATACGATGGTCAATAACCTGAACCGCAGAAATGCACGGAATACATTTGAAGAGTTGCTGGAGCTCGGGGCAATTCCGGTTGTTAATGAAAATGACTCCATTTCAAGCTACGAGCTGGAGATGCTGGAATCTTTTGGTGATAATGATACATTGTCAGCAGTTATCGCGGGCCTGATCGGGGCGGATCTTCTGATCCTGCTTTCTGATATCGACGGACTTTTTACCGATGACCCGAATACGAATCCGGATGCAGAATTCATTGATACTGTCGAAGTACTGGATGAGAAACTTCTGAGTATGGGAAAAGGACCAAAGAGCAAGGTCGGAACCGGTGGAATGGCCACAAAACTGACTGCTGCCGAGATAGCAACGGCTGCAGGTGCGGATATGGTGATCGCGAATGGCCGGGATTTTCATGTGATCCACAAGATCATGGAAGGCAGAAAATATGGTACCTTATTTGCAGGAAACAAAAAAGAAGAGTTTTTCCTGATTGATTATATAGAAAAACTTCTCTAGGAGGAAATTATTATGATGGATAATGTGAAGATAGACCGAATCAATACTCTGGCACATAAAGCGAAGAGTGTCGGTCTTACAGAAGAAGAAAAGAAAGAACAGGCAGAACTTCGACAGGAATATCTGGCTGCCGTGCGTAAAAATCTCAGGGCACAGTTAAATAATATTGATATTCAGGAACAGCTTTCATAAATGTCATATATCCTTCACTATTAGAAGTTTGTTTTTCAATAAGAATATCTGTTCCTTTTTCATTTACTTTATATAATCCATAAACAGCACCTTCCAAAGGATCTTTCGATAAATCTTTAGAACGTTTTTGAACAGTTAATGATAACGGATGATAAATATTATTAAATGTAACATCATCCACTTGTTTATCATCTAATAGATATTCTACTTCAGCTTGTAAATTATTACCGTTTCTTGAAACATCAATATTGACTTGATAAATAGATTGATCATATTCAACAAATGGATCATTATCATTTACATGTTCTTGAATATAATAAACATAATGTCCTTCTTGATTAAAATTCAATGTATTAAAATAAATATTACCTTGATCATCATTTGTTTGTGTTTCAACAACTTCATTATTACCATCCAATAAATCAAATTGATACATACCAGCAGATAAGACTTTGCCACCAACTAAATTCTTTTTAGCAACCAATTGAACATCTACTGCCGTTGGATTGATATAAGTATTTGTAATCGTAATACTACCATCTTCATTTTGAATATATTGTGTCTTATAATAATCTACTTTATCTTCTTTAACAGTATAAACGTTTAAATTTCCTTGACTATCTTTTATTGGTAAATTATCAAACGAACCACTCCATTGATTATCATTTGATAATACAATAGATTGTCCTTCTACAACTTTACCATTTTTAACTAAATGCACTGTTACAGGTTGGATGGTGTCACTATGTCCTTGATCATTCCATACCTTATTTACCTTTAATGATTTAACAGCTTGGTTTGTAAGTGATAAATCTTGTGAAGTCTCTACAACTACCGATTGATCTTTAACAACTTGATTATTTTCATTCGTTACTTTAACCGAATCAATATTCAAGCCACCTTTACCATCTTTATTTACAACAGCTTCTACATGATATTGATGATTTGTATAAGCAATACCAGCAACTTCCTTACCAGCATTCATTTCTTCAATCGTATAATGATAAGTACCCGGTTGATCAATTTCTACATCATCAAAGCTATAAGCTCCTACTGTATCATTTTTAGCAGTATCAATCATATTACTTTGTTCATTATCATTTCCTTCGTATAAACCAAATCTAAACAAACCATCATCCATTATAACGGATTGTCCGGCACTGACAGTTTTAATACCACCCATCGATAATAAAGCTACTTTATATTCAAAAAGTCTATTAGTAAAGTCAAGTTTATCTTGATCAATATGTTCATTTTGACCATTCACAATATCAACTGAAATATCAAATTGTTTACTATCATTTGCTTTTACATCAACTTTTACAATATATTGAGTTGTATCATAAGTGACCTCTAAATTATCACGTACTTCACTTACACGATAATAATATATTCCTGCTTTTTGATAATGAATTGTTTTAAAATGATAATTACCATCTTGATCATTTTCAACTGTTTCACTATATCCATCTTTTTTCAAAGTCGCTCCATCTTGATCTAATTCTTCAATTTTAAACTTGAAATCACCTGCATCAAAAGCTACATCTTGTCCATCTTGATCAATAAAATTCTTATGTCCACTTAAATCAATCTTTCCAGTAGCTTTAAATTCATTTTCAAATTCAATACCTTTATTTTTATCTAATTGATGTCCATCTTGGTCATATAACGTATTAGTTACTTTCAATTGATTATCTTCAAATACAGCTTTCGCTTCAACATAATAAACAGTTTCATCATATTGAATACCTGTTTTCTTTTTATCAGCTTTTTCATAAACCTTATAATAAGTTGTACCAGCTTTTCTAATATCTTGAATATCAAAAATAAATTGACCTTCTTTATTTGTTGTTTCTAACTTTCTACCATTTTCCTTTTCTTTACCTTGAATACCATCAACTTCAACTAATTCAAAAGTAAACTCATCATCTACCAATTTCTTTCCTTTTAAAGACTTCGTTCCAATAATTTGTGTTTCACCACTTGCATTATATTCATTTGTAAAAATTATTTCATCATGATCAATAATTCGATAAGAAACATCATAATTACCATCTTGTTGATCACTTACAGTTACTTCTATAATATAAGCATCATTATTTTTATTATAGGTAACACCATCTTTCGTCAATCCACTATTTTCTTCATCAATTTGATAATAAAACGTATAACTATCCTTTTTAGAAAAATCTAAATCTTTATAAGAAATATTAAATTTAAATTGTCCGTTTTGATCATTTTTAACGGTTTCTTTTTCAATCGAATCTAAGATTTCTCCTTTATACAAACTTCCTTTTTCATCATTTACTCTTGTAATTTTAAACTTAAATTCTCCACCGCTTAATACTTGACTTACGCCTTGATCAAGTAATACTTTCTTACCATCAATCCTTACCTTTCCTTGACCACGATAAGTATTTTTAAAATTCATTTCATCAACAGAAGTATTATCTTTAAGAATTTCTTTTGATACTTCTAAACCATCATCACCATTTTCAACACTTACATGAATGATATATTCTTGCTTGTCATAATCAATATAAGATAATTTATTATTAACTTCTTTTACAACATAATAATAATCACCTGTTTGATGATACTCATCAAAATTTATAAATGAAAAGTCTCCATTTTCATCATTTGTTGTTGTCATCAATTGCTTTTCAACAGTATATTTATTGTTATTTTTATCATAATCTATTTTAGAAATACTAAAAGTAAACATACCTTCTTCTAATTTTTTATTGATTAATTTTTTATGACCTACTACTTGAATACCTACAGCATTTTTAAAAGTTAAATTTTCTTTTTCCTCACTTGTAGGTTTTGTCATTTCATCTACATAAGAAATACTTCTAGAAACTTCTTTTATATTTCCTTGTCCATCATCTTCCGTCTTGATCTTTATTTGATAGACAACCGAATCATACGTAACATTTGACTTATGATTATTTACTTCAGAAACCGTATAATAATATGTCCCTGCTTGATTAAAATGAATCACAAATTGACCTTGACCTAAAGAACTATTTGTTACTGTTTGGCTATTACCAACGGTCTTTTTAAAGTTTTCATCCGTTTGTTGCAATTTAAACTTAAACATATTTGCTTTTAAAGTACCACCTGTTAATTGTTTATGAATAATTAACGATGTAGAACCTTCAGCTTGATACGTATTTTTAAATTGAATATCATTATTTTCAACTGTTCTTTCAACTGTGGCTGTACCATCTTTTTGATCAGTCACAACCACTTTTATTTTATAAACTTTTTGATCATAACTTACACCTTGATAAGTTCCTTGTAAAACAGGATTAACTTCTTTAATAATATAATAATGTATTTGTTTTTCGCCATAAGTTAAATCTCTATAAGAAATCTTTCCAAAGTTAAAATCACCTTGACTATCATTTGAAACTGTCTTGCTTTCACCAATTGCTGTTTGATAATCTGATTTTGTTTCTTGAAGAACAAAATTAAATTCATTTGCATTTAAATCTCTACCTTCTAATATTTTATGACCTTTAAATGTCGTAGCAGCATT
>ENA-OPBG01001666-OPBG01001666.1-human-gut-metagenome-genome-assembly--contig:-NODE-1666-length-14617-cov-2.581308_pt1 | contig 14617 bp, 10 predicted proteins | sample MGYA00241065_ERZ501446 | MGnify/ENA primary metagenome ERZ501446 (study PRJEB25962, sample SAMEA2042632) | human gut metagenome | biome: human gut; feature: human-associated habitat; material: faeces...
TTGAAGGCATCTTCTCTCTGCGATACATAAAACAATAGGGAGCATATAATTATATGCTCCCTTCTTACAATAATTACTATTTCTTGTTTAGTTCCTTTGAAATCGTGTTGTACACTGTCATTAAATTTACAGCTTTCACATTTTCATCTGTTGACAATTTAATCTTCTTTGCCTGATCATCATTAAAGTTTACATCTATATCTTTCAGATATTTAGAATACTTGTCATTAAAATATGTCTGCTGTGCATTCTTTATGATTTCTTCTTTGTTTTTTTCTGTTTCAGTCTTTAAATAACTGTTTACACAATATACAAGATAATAATCTTTTCCATCCTGTATAATGCTGCTTATTTCCGAATTGCTTAAGTTAAAAGCACTCTTTTCGTATGTTTTAGTGGCCTCATTTTTCTTTAATGTTTTCTCAAACACGTTATCTTCACTATACTGCTTTGCTTCTCTGGCAAATGTCTGATAACCACCTTTTACAAGGTCTGTAACTGTTTTAAGTGTGCTTTTAATCTTGTCTTCTTTAGTATTGTCAGTATTCATTCTGATGTACTGAATCTTCATTACTCTTGCTTCTTCATCGCTAATCTTTGCGTCTGCTTCTGCTGCCAGTGCATCGTAAACCTTGTCCGCCAAATAATAATTCTTATACAAGCTTTCCACGTTTTCCTGTGAAGCTCCGGTATATTCTTTTTCCTGACTTGTTAAGGATTTATAATACTCTGCCGCTTTAGTCTTAATCATACTGCTTTCATCTGTTGACAGGGAAATATTTCTTTCCTTTGCCATTGAAGCTAATGTATACTTAACTGTTATGTCTTCTTTAACCTTTTGCATTACATATGACTGCAGTGTCTGATTGTCGCTTACTTTGGCATTCCAATCTACTTTGCCACCAAAGTCTGCCTTGTAAGTTCCTGCTGTATCCATAAGAACAAGCATATATTCCTGTTTTGAACATACTTCTTTGTCTATTTTAAACATTTCACTGCTGCCAAGCCCCACTATCTTGCCGATAACAGGTGTTTTTGAATTAAAACTGCATCCAGTAAAACTGCTTACTGACAATGCCACAACCAAACCTAATGCTACTATTTTCTTTTTCATAAGTTCTCCTTACATTCGTATTATATCTTCCAAAATCGTATTAACATTCTCTGCTATGTGTTTAGCTGAACGTCTTACCTCACTGTCTGCCCACTGCATTGCATAACTAAAATATGCATGGCCAAACATTTCAATGTCATTGTATCCGCCGCCAAAAACGACTGTATCTTCTTCTGATGAATTAAACACATGCTGTAAAACCTGAATGGCATTACCTTTTGTTACATACTTTGCTGTAAGATATAGCTGTTCAGGGTTGGAAATTGCCACATTTGCATTCTTTGAGAATTTCTTATAGAAATACTCATATGAAGTCTGGTCAAAGCCTTTCTTTGCAAAAATAGTAATCTTGTTAATTTCACCCTTCATTGACTTTGTATCTTTTTCCTTTTCAGGTTCAATTCCCATTGTTCTCAAATAATTAATAAAATCAATATCTCTTGTTGTTACAACTGCATTTCTCTCACCTGAAAATAATAACTTATAATCCCTGTTCTTTTCCAGTTCATTTGCCACTTCAAGACACACAAGTCTGTCCAATGGAGTCTTACTTATAACTTTATCACGATATATAACTGATCCGCCATCATTACATATGTACACAATGTGGTCCTTTGCTTTTCCAAACATAGGATATACTGCGTCATAATTACGTCCTGTTGCCACAGCAAAATAGACGCCTTTTTCCTTTAATTCCATTATCAATTCAATGGTTTCTTCCTGAACCATCTTTTCCCCGTTAGGAACTAATGCTGTTTCTAAATCACTAACTACAAAATTAATCATTACTTCACCATTTATTTTCTTATTTGTTTAACTGTTGAATATTTTCCATAAACATATATGCCTGACATATTCCTGTAGGCCATTACTTTATAATAATACGTCTTTCCTTTCAAAAGTCCAGTATTATTATAAGAAATTTTTGTCTGTTTTTTTATTTCTTTTATTTTTGTATATTTTCCTGTTTTGCTTTCACTTCTGTAGATAACATATCCACTGGCACCAGCCACCTTTTTCCAATAAAGTTTTGCACCTTTTGCAGTTGACTTTATTGATGTTATTTTCACTTTGGCTGGCTTTGGATATGCCTTTGAAGCCTTAGACTTACTTCCCTTATAAGTTGTCTTTCCAACCTTCTTATACCCTTTTATTTTATAATAGTATTTCTTTCCCGTTACAAGATTTTTATCTTTATAAGACACTGTAGTTCCATTTACTTTGGCTATAGTCTTATATTTTGAACCGGAAGTTTTTCTATATATCCAATATCCTGTTACATCACCAAGTTTGTTCCATGTAAGTTTAATACTATTGTATCCATTGTTTGTTGCCTTTATTGTAGCTGTTCCCGGTACAACCTTAACCTTACACGTAACTTTTTTACCATTGGCAGTTGTAGCTGTTACTGTACATTCTCCAACTGACTTTGCGTAAACATTTCCTCTTGATGTAACCTTTGCTATTTTTTTGTTAGATGACTTCCATGTAACATTTCCATCTGTTGTATTATTTGGAGTTACTGTAGCCTTTAATTTTTCTTTTGTTCCATTTTTTAAATTTAATGTTGTCTTGTTAAGTTTTATACCTGTTGCATGTATACTTTTTGCCAAAACATTTATTGTTGACACACTACTTTTTCCTGCTGCAGTAAAACCGTGTATTGTTACAGTTCCTGCGCCTATGCCTTTAACATTTCCTGCATCATCTACTGTTGCTATTGCCGGGTTGTCTGACAAATAATAAACTTGTTCAGATGTCTTTAAAGTTGTAGGAAGCTTCAATCTTCCTGCTTTTGCAATAGTATATTCACCTTTTAAGCTTACATATGCTGCCGAAACATATCCTATGTATTTTTTTCCATCTTTCACAAAACTAACTTTGTACCAATACGGATTACTTAGCCATCTTACTCCATATTCAATGTCTGTATTAGAAACTTCTGTAACTGTAACTGCCTGATTCTTTGGTAAAACACCAACTGCATCATACGAAGTTGCAGGACCTTTTCTAACATTTACGTCACTATTTGCCACACCTTTTTTGTTTCCACTTATTCCAAGTGTAATTGTATTACTTTCATTTGGCATATTATTAAATACAGGTATAACAAATGTTTTGGCATGAGCTGCTATTCCAAGGCTTTGGTAAGCATCTGCCGTTGACGCTGCTTCTGATGCAGCACCTGATATGTTAGTCATATATTGGTGTGTATAAATTGAATATGTACCATTGCTCTTCACATTAAATCTTTGAAGATACATAGTATTCTGTCCTGCGTTAATGTATTTTTCACCTAAGTACTGTGCCCCACCTAAAATAGATTTCTCTGGTGTGTTCCAAGGTCTTTGATAAGTACTTCCTGACTTTGCCCATTTTAAACCGTTGGCAATTGGATTAGCACTTGATGTAGCTCCAATATTATAAAAATTATAAATTCCTGTATATGTCTTTGAATATGTACCTGTAACACTTCCGCTGGCACCCATTCCTGCGTATTTTGAATTAGCTTTAGAACCAATTTCCTGCAAAATTTTTGAGGCAATATGGTACGCACTTACCTTTGCATTCTTTGCAGCAGTCATAATCTGTGCTGAATACAAAGTATTAGTTGTCTGATACTTTCCGGCCGTATCAATGTATCCTATATTATTTTTATACATAAACGAACCCTGAAGTATTGCTTCAACACCTGCCTGTGTCTGAGATGAACTGTCATATGCCAACTGTTCAAACATATATATGTGGTTTTCATCCAAAAAGTTTCTTGGATCCATAAAATATGCCACACAATTCTTTGATGCACTAACCCATGAAGCTCCATCTTTTGCTATATACTTACCTGTAGATGCATTATAATCTCCAGCCAGATTTGACTTTAAATACTTACTATACGCATTCTCTATAAGGCTTCTGTTATGACTTGCCTCATTTTCAACGGCTGTAAAAAAATCCACGCCTGTGTTATCCGGTACAAACTTCCAGTTAGGGTATTTATTATGAAGTTTTCTTAAATATGTTTTATAACTAGCTGGAAAACCATTAATGCTTGTCTCAAAAGCGTCTGCTGCCTTAACTGTTGTATCCACTATTCCTGCATAATTTTCCAAACCTGTAACCAATGCAATAATTAATATTACTGCAAGTATTTTCCGTATTAGTCCTTTCTTCAAATAAATCACCCTATCCTTCGTATAACAAGGTTTATGCCTTAGATGCACGAACCTTTACTCCTTTAGTTCCTCTTTTTCCGATTTTAAGCTTCCTTAAATCAACGGTTTTTCCGTTACATTTTACCACCTCATTATCCCCCGTATCAAGAAGGTAAACTTTAGAAACAAAATCTCCATCATTTAGTTTAATACCCTTAACTCCCAATGTAGCCTTCTTCATTTCAGGCACTTCCTTAAGTGGGAATCTTAAGAATATTCCTTCTTCTGTCTGTAGCACAAGAATCTCTCTTGTATACTGTAATTCCTGTTCCTGTCCTAAATCCATTGATGCAGTTGTATCAAACAATTCCATCTGTTCAAAATCTAATGATTCAAAATCATCTGAGCCACCTGTTAACATTACAGGCATTTCTTCAACCTGTTCTTCTGAAATCTGCTTATTTGATACTCTTGTTATTTTAACTGAAACAACCTCATCATCTTTTCCAAGTTTTGTGGCAAGCATTGTTTTTCTGTTTGTTTCAAACTCGTTTCCATCTACTAACTTAATCATACCATTTTTAGTTGTAAACAAAAGTTTCTTATCTTTTATCATATCAAAACTTACAAGTGTCACTATGCTTTCACCTTGGCTACTGTAATTTCCAAGATTATCAATAGGTATCCCTTTCTCCCTAACCTTCTTAGTTGGAATGGCTGATACCTTAATCTGATGAACATTTCCATTATCTGTAAAGATACAAATACTATCTGTGTTCATACATCTGAAATAATATTTATTCTCTTTCGTAACAGATTCAATGTTTCTGTCAAATGCTGCCGGATCAAGAAGTTTTGAATATCCAAACTTATCCTGAACAAAAACAACTTCCTGTTCAACAAAAGCATTCTCATCAAATACAGCTTCCTTGCCATCTTCAATAAGAGTCTTTCTAGGCAATGCATATTCTTTCTTAATGGCTTTAAGATCTTTTTTGATAGTCTTAGTCATTGTTTTTCTATTTCCAAGAATATCCTCATACTGACCGATTTTGTCCATTAGTTCTTCATATTCTTTCTGAAGAGCTAATATTTCAAGTCCTATTAACTTAGATAATCTAAGTTCCAAAATAGCCTGTGCCTGACGCTCTGTAAAAGAAAGATTTCCTGCAAGAATCTCAGACTCAGGATTTTTAAACTTAATATCATCAGTTTTTCCATGTACAAGACATGCCTTAACCTGTTTCTGACTCTGTGAACCTCTGATTATTTCAATAATCAAATCAATAATGTTTGTTGCCTTAATAAGACCTTCCTTAATCTCTTTCTGTTCTAATGCCTTATTAAGAAGTGTTGTATATTTACGCTGTGCCAGTTCATACTGGAAATCAACGTTATATTTTATAATACTCTTAAGTCCCATAACTTCCGGTCTTCCATCAGCTATTGCTAACATATTTACACCAAAAGTATCTTCTAACTTAGTTTTTTTATATAAAATATTTTTTAATTTTTCAACATCGGCACCTTTTTTAAGCTCTAAAACAATACGAATGCCGTTTTCGTCTGAGCCGTTTGAAATGTCAACAATGTCTGTTGTCTTTTTTGTTTCTACTAAATCAATTACATCTGAAATAAACTTTCCAATACCTGCACCAATCATAGTATAAGGTATTTCTGTTATAACAAGTTTATCCTTTTCTCTGCCTTTGCCTTTTTCAAATTCTAATTTTCCACGAAGCTTAAGCTTTCCTGTTCCGTTTTCGTAAATGTCCTTTAAGTCTGACTTATTGGCTACAATACCACCTGTTGGAAAATCAGGTCCCGGCATAATCTGTAATAATTCTTCAGTTGTAATATTATTATTATCCATATATGCAATAACTGCATCTACAACTTCTCCAAGATTATGTGTTGGAATGTTAGTCGCCATACCTACAGCAATACCTTCAGCTCCGTTAACCAAAATATTTGGTACTCTTACAGGAAGAACTGATGGTTCTTTTTCTGTTTCATCAAAGTTTGGTACAAAATCAACTACATCCTTATCCAAATCTGCCAAATACACATCCTGTGTAAATTTCTTAAGTTTTGCCTCTGTGTAACGCATTGCCGCAGCACCGTCACCCTCAATTGAACCGAAGTTTCCGTGACCGTCAACTAATGCCATTCCCTTTTTAAAGTCCTGAGCCAAAACTACTAATGTTTCATATATTGAACTATCTCCATGAGGATGGTACTTACCCATTGTATCACCAACAATACGGGCTGACTTACGATGTGGTTTATCATAATTAAGACCTAACTGGTCCATTGCGTAAAGTACACGTCTTTGTACAGGCTTAAGTCCGTCTCTTGCATCCGGAAGTGCTCTTGCACAAATAACACTCATGGCATAATCTATATAGCTTTTCTGCATTACTTCAGAATACTCTGTTTTTATAATCTGCTCTGCCATTTATTTCTCCTAAATATCTAATTCTGCGTCTGTTGCGTGAGTATAAATAAAATTACGTCTTGGTGCAACTTCACTTCCCATTAACATACTTGTTACATCTGATGCCATTTTTGCATCTTCAATTTCTACCTGCTTCAAAATTCTTGTCTCCGGATTAAGTGTAGTTTCCCATAACTGTTTTGGATCCATTTCACCTAAACCTTTATATCTTTGAAGTGTAAATCCTGTATGATGTTTTCTATATTTTTCTAATGCCTTATCATCATATAAATACTCGCCTTCCCCCTTCTTAGGCACAACCTTGTAAAGAGGCGGTGTAGCAATATAAATATGTCCATGAGTTATAAGTTCAGGCATAAATCTATAGAAAAATGTTAATAACAATGTGTCAATATGAGCTCCGTCAACATCCGCATCAGTCATAAGAATAATTTTGTTGTATCTTAATTTTTCTATGTCAAAATCATTTCCATAACCTTCAGAAAAACCACAACCAAAAGCATTAATCATTGTTTTTATTTCTGCATTGGCCAATACCTTATCCATTGAAGCCTTTTCAACGTTAAGAATCTTTCCTCTTATTGGCATAATAGCCTGTGTCTTTCTGTTTCTTGCGCTTTTAGCTGAGCCTCCGGCAGAATCACCCTCCACTATAAAGATTTCACATTCTTCCGGTTTTCTGCTTTCGCAGTTTGAAAGTTTACCATTACTGTCAATTGAAAACTTACTTTTTGAAAGAAGATTTGTTTTTGTTCTCTCTTCTGCTTTTCTGATTTTTGCTGACTTTTCAGCACAACTAATTACATTTTTTAATGTTTCTAAGTTTTTATCAAAAAATAATGTAAGCTGTTCTCCGGCAATTGATTTTGTTACCTTTTCCGCATCCGGGTTATCAAGCTTAGTCTTTGTCTGTCCTTCAAATCTTGGGTCAGGATGCTTTACTGCAACTACAGCCACAAGACCGTTTCTTACATCAGCTCCCGTAAAGTTATTATCTTTCTCTTTTAATATACCAAGTTCTCTTGCATACTGATTAATTGTAGAAGTCAAAATTGACTTAAAGCCTGTAATATGTGTACCACCTTCCTGTGTATAAATATTATTACAGAAACCTGAAATATTTTCTGTAAAATCATTAATATACTGGAAAGCAATTTCTACTTCTATGCCGTCTTGCTCTTTCTTAAAATAAATAATGTCAGTAACTTTTTCCTTCTCTTTGTTCATATCGGAAATAAAAGCCTTAATTCCGTTTTCTTCGTGGAAAGTTACTTCTTCTTCCTCTCCTACCCTTTTGTTTATAAAAATAATTGTAAGATTAGGATTTAAATATGCTGTCTCATGCAATCTGCTCTTAATTGAATCAGCCTTAAAATATATTTTTTCAAAAATCTCTGCATCAGGGAAAAATGAAACTTTAGTTCCTGTATCATTCTTTCGGCACTTTCCTGCTTCTTTTAAATCATAACAAACCTTTCCCTGTTCATATCTCTGGTTGTATATTTTTCCATCTCGTTTTACATTAACTTCAAGCCATAAAGATAATGCGTTAACAACTGATGAACCGACTCCGTGAAGACCTCCGGAAATCTTATAGTTTCCATCTCCAAATTTACCACCTGCATGTAAAGTTGTAAAAACAACTTCGACTGCAGGTCTTCCAACCTGTTCATTAATGTCAACCGGAATTCCTCGTCCGTTATCTTCAACTGTAGCTGAACCATCTTTTTCAAGTGTTACTGTAATCTCTGAACAGTATCCTGCCAAATGTTCGTCAACTGAGTTGTCCACTATTTCATATATTAAATGGTTTAATCCTTTAGTTCCAACACTTCCAATATACATTCCCGGTCTTTTTCTAACCGGATCCAGTCCTTCCAGTACGGAAATGCTATTGCCATCATAATTATTTGCCATTATATTACTACCTTCTGCTATTATTACTGTTATTTTTTTGTTATTTTTCTACTATTCTTTAGTAGCTCTGCTTATGCTAAATTCTATTTCTGTCAAATTCTATTTTTTCTTAAAAAATCCACTTCCAAAATGTTTACGAAGTAGTCTGTCCTCATTTTCAAAATGGGCAAAATCATTAAATCTTTCAACATGATATGTTTTGCTTTTTTCATCATATAAAAGCTGTGAAATACTGCAGTTTTCAATCTGTCTTCCAACTGCAAGCCAGTTCTTATATGGAGCACCCATAATTCCTGTAACCAATGCTCTAAGCACACCACCATGAGTAACTATACAAATATTTTCATAACCTTTCTCAAGGCTGTCCTTTACTATGTCATCAAGTCCTGCCTTAGCTCTTTCATAAACCATCTGGCAGTTTTCTCCATCAGGATAAGTCATATCTGTTGTCATGGTTGAACGCTGTGCAAGATAGTCACCATATTTTTCATCAATGGCTTCATTAGTCATACCTGTCATTGCACCAAAGTTAGCTTCCTGAATTCTTTCTTCAATTACTCTTGGCTTATTAAGATACTTATTAATAATGTCTGCTGTTTCTTTAGCTCTTATTAACTGACTTGAATATACAACATCAATATGATATGTCTGTAATCTTTTTCCAACAAGGTCTGCCTGCTCTCTTCCTTCCGGTGAAAGTTCAACATCTACATTACATAATTTACTATTCTGTCTGCCATGTCTAATTAAATAAATATTCATTTTGCAATCCTTTCTCATCTATGCATATTGATACATGTTCTTTGGTATAACCTTTTTATGTCCTTAATATGCTATTCCTGTATCTTATCCTTATTATTACTGCTTATCAATATACTTAATCATTCCGGGTCCCAGCTTGTCTGTTGGTCTTGCTATAAAACCAAACTTCTTATAGAAATTCTCTCTCCCCACTGCACACATTAAATCAAGCATAATTCTTGTTCCAGGCAACTGAATCTCTTCAACATAATTAATCAGGCTTTCGATAATCATCTGACCTATGCCCTGTCCCTGATATTCGGGAATTACAATAAGGTCCTGTATATAACAGATTACAGCTCCGTCACCTACGATTCGCCCCATTCCAATAGGCTTGTCTCCATCATAAGCAACCACAGTCAAAAGACTTCCCTTAATAGCTGCTGCCGCCTGCTCCTTTGTAAGACTACGCCAGCTTACAGCCGTTCTTAATTCTAAATATGTTTTTACATCTAATTCGTTATCTTTTAAGTACATTGTTTTTCCCTTTTTAGCCATTTTAACTAATATATTATACACTAGTTTTCCAAGGGGTTCAAGGGTGAAGAAGCTTTATCAGGTTCCGAAATAGGAGAAATGCATATAGTCTCGTCTGCTTCCCCACAGTCCCCTTTCAAAACCGTATTTTTCTAATATTTTTACCAATTTGCAGTTTAATGGTATGGAATATTTGTTTTTCTTTGGTTTCCAAAATGAACCTGCCAAAACTTTTTTCCCATCTATCATATAGTTTTCATTTGAGTTGATGTCAAAGGCAAGTCCAAGGCAATGTTCTGATGTTGAACTGTTTCCACGCCAGTTGTAGCATCCCATTTCATGTATTGGAAATCTTTCTTTGCTTTTGTATATTTCTTTAAACATTTCTTTTACCGATGGTGCAATTCCTTTGTTTACTGTTAAATAGAATTTTCGTGTAAACTTTCTTCTTCCCTGCTTGTCCCATACTTTTACAGCTACTGTTGTCACATGCTTTCTTGCCTGTTTTGCATTTTTATATTTTTTATAGTATTTCTTTCCAAAAATACGTTTGCATCTGCTTTCATATGACTCGTTTTTGTATGTAAAATAATCACAATATTTTTCAAATGGACTCATTTCTCCAAGAAGTTTTTTGCCCTTGTAGTTTTTGTATGCCTGTATTTTATAATAATAAGCAACTCCATTTGTTAATTTCTTGTGTGTATATGTTAATTTGTTTCTACTATTGTATGTTTTTAATTTTTTATAACTTCCATCAATTTTCTTAGAATAATAAATTATATATCCGTCAGCTTCACTATTCTTTTCCCATATTATTGTGTTTGTCCTTTTCTTTTTTGATGTTGCACTCTTTACCTTTGTTCCATTAATTGTAACCTGACAGCTTTTATAATTTGAAAAATTACCATAAAACGTTCCTTCAGAATATGTAACATATGGTCTGATTTTATAATAATATGTTTTTCCCAATTCAAGATTTTTTTCAGTAAATGTTGCCTGTGATTCATACTCTTGCCACCAAAATATTTCCGACTTATTTTCAACATTGGAAATCCACTTGTACTCACCATCAACAGATTCACTTCTGTATATTGCATAACCTGAACAATCCTCTGTTTTGTTCCACATAATTGTTACGCTATGATTATTTCCCGCTTTTGCTTCAGTTATTGTAGGAATTTCTAATGGATTTACTATTCCTCCTGTATATACCGGATTACTTTCTATTTCTCTCTCTGTTTCATAATCTGTATACACCGTTGTTATTTTATAATAATATGCCATTCCTTTATTAGGATAATATTCAGTGTAACTATAATCAGGTGTCGTTGTAACATATTCATATGTTCCGTCTTTTGATGTTGCACAATAAATTTTATACTCCTGTCCTTTTAATTCCTCGGATGTTCTCCATCTTATTACAAAATTTCCATTTTCCATCTGACTACTTGTTATAATTGGTGCTACTAATTTAATATCTTGCGCATATACATTTCCTTTTATTCCCAAAATGCATATAACAGCCCAAAATAATATCATTGCTTTTTTTATGTTCTTAGTCATTTGTTTTTTCACTTTCTCCTTCTTTTGATTATACTTTACAAATTATACCATATTTTTCTTTATTCTCTCCCAAAAGTTATCAATAAAAATCATCATTAAATTTATTCCAAAAAATATTACTACCAACATAAAAATATAAATCATACACTTCTCTGTTCCTATTTTTTCATAATTTAAGAAAAAATATGGATATTTGGGTACATTGATAAACTCTGCCTGACTGTTACATTTGCATCTTATAAAAAAACTGATTATATATACTAGTGGAAAAAGAAGCCATGTAACAGCATATCTCCACCTAAACAATCCTTTAGGTTGAAACAAAATCCAATCTAAAACAAACATAAAAGGAACCACATAATGAGCCAAAATGCTTTCTATTGGAAGTCCAAAAATCCATATACTATTGTTTGTCATCACTATTTTGTATTCAGAAAAGTGATATACCAAAAACGTACAGATAATACAGGATGTTGCCATTCCTTTAAAATAAATCAATGATTTTGCTAAAGTATCTTTTCCTCTGAAATGCTTTATAAGTAACACACACATAAACACTAAACAAAATATATTACTCCATAACGTAAAAAAGCTAAATTCATGAGCATTATAGTCTCTGTCATTTAAGTCGAAATGTATAAAAATTCCTATTCCACAAATAATTATAAATGTAATTCTATAAAATAATTCTAATTTGTTTTTCATTCTATATCACCTGTGTTCCCCTATGTACTTCGAATTTTGTTTTTACATGATTATTATTTACAGATATTCTAAATATATAGTTTCTAAAAAATAGAAAAAGCATTGAACCAAAATCTGGCACAATGCTTTTTTATATTTTATTATCATTATTTTTTTACAATAAAAAACTGTTCGTCATGAATAAACTTCTTATTAACTTTGTTTTTCATCTGCCAAACTCCTATCTGATTCTCTCTGTGAGTCCAACTTTCTTCTGAACTTTTCTAAGGGTTTTGTTTGCAAAATAAGCAGCTTTTTCATCATTTTCTTTGATAACGCTATTTAAATATGTTTTATCTTTCTGAAGTTCATAAAATCTGTCCTGTAAAGGTTTTAATCTGTTAGCAACACACTCTCCTACTGCAAGCTTGAATTCACCATATCCTTTGCCATCAAATTCTTTTTCAACCTCTTCAATAGTCTTTCCTGTAATACATGAATAAATATTAATAAGGTTCTGAATACCCGGCTTATCATCTGAATATCTGATTTCCATATCTGAATCAGTTACAGCTCTCTTAAACTTACGGATAATTGTATCAGGATCATCCATTAACAAAATACTTGCATTAGGATTTTCGTCTGACTTTGACATCTTTCTTGTTGGATCCTGAAGGCTCATAATCTTAGCTGTTGACTTTCCAATATATGCCTCAGGAATTGTAAATACATCACCATAAATTCCGTTAAATCTGTTTGCAATATCTCTTGTAAGCTCTAAGTGCTGCTTCTGGTCAACACCTACAGGTACAACATCTGCCTGATACAGCAAAATATCTGCCGCCATAAGTGATGGATATGTAAAAAGTCCTGCATTAATATTATCTGCATGTTTAGCAGCCTTATCCTTAAACTGAGTCATTCTGTTTAATTCGCCCATATACGTAAAGCAATCAAGGATCCATGCAAGTTCAGCATGAGCAGAAACATGTGACTGAAAATAAATACAGTTTTTTTCAGGATCAAGTCCTGCTGCAACGTACAATGCATATAAATCTCTTGCTCTCTTTCTAAGTTCAGCAGGATTCTGTCTAATTGTTAATGAATGTAAATCTGCTATTGCATAAAAACATTCATATTCTTCCTGCATTTTAAGCCAATTATCAAGTGCTCCCAAGTAATTTCCTAATGTTAATGTTCCTGTTGACTGCATAGCACTATATGATACCTTCTTATCGCCTAACATATTGTTCTCCCTTATATCTTTATTTTTTTCTTTTATGTTTTATATTTCTATATTGATTTGATTATCAAAGCATCCAAGTCACCATCTATTTATTACACAGATTGACATATGCTTCCCTCTCTCATATCTTATACATCATACCACTTTTTAAATGGTTTGTATATTTATTTTATTAAGCACTGCTTTAAGTTAAGCCTTTATTGCCCAGCGCATCTTTGTTGACCTTGCTCTTGGATTAGTGTTACATTCCTCTGCACTTGGTCTTATAACATCTTTTGCAACTTCACTGTAAACTCCCTGCTTCTGTAAAGCCTTAAATGATTTCTTTACAAGACGGTCTTCTCCTGAATGAAATGTAAGCACTGCCACTCTTCCGCCACTTACCAAAGCATCCGGAAGTTTTTCAAGAAAATCATACAACACTTCAAATTCATTGTTTACATCAATTCTTAATGCCTGAAAAACTCTTGCACAGCTTTTCTTTACTGCTTCTTTTCTATCTTTTTGTGACACAACACATAAAGCTTTCTCAATTACGTTTTTTAAATCAGTAGTTGTTTCAATCTTATTATTTGTTCTATTTCTTGCAACTATAGCTTTTGCAATTTCATATGCATATGGCTCATCTGAGTTTTCAATAAACATTCCTTCCAGCTCATCTACAGAAATATCTCTAAGTCTTTCTGCTGCCGAAATTCCTTTTTCAGGATTCAATCTTAAATCAAGTGGTCCTTCATACTTATAAGTAAAACCTCTTTCCGGATTGTCAATCTGCATTGATGACACCCCAAGGTCCGCCAAAATAAAATCAAAAGGTCCGTGTTCCTTAGCTACCTGATCTATGTTTCTAAAATTAGTATTTATTGTAGTAAGAACATCTTTCCCAAAACCTTTGTCTGCCAAACGCTTAGTTGTCTTTTTTATTTCAATAGGATCAATATCCAATCCATAGATATGTCCTTTTCCATCTAACTTCTTAAGCATCTGTAAAGTATGTCCACCATATCCAAGTGTGGCATCCAGACCAATCTGTCCCGGTTTAATATCCAAAAACTCTAGAATCTCCTTTACACATATTGAAATATGCATACCTGCCGGAGTACTTCCCTTACTAATAACCTTCTCAATGGTATCCTTATATTTTTCCGGATTATGCTCTTTATACTTTTCAGCGTAAGTTCTTGGATGTGTGCCTTTGTAAC
>ENA-OPBG01001669-OPBG01001669.1-human-gut-metagenome-genome-assembly--contig:-NODE-1669-length-14564-cov-3.009236_pt1 | contig 14564 bp, 14 predicted proteins | sample MGYA00241065_ERZ501446 | MGnify/ENA primary metagenome ERZ501446 (study PRJEB25962, sample SAMEA2042632) | human gut metagenome | biome: human gut; feature: human-associated habitat; material: faeces...
ATATTTCCTGCCATTTCTAATGTTATTCTTGTTTTTCCATTTATTATTTCATTCATATGCTTTTGTGTTATTCCTATTCTTGTTGCAAATTCTGTTTGCGATATGTTGTTGTATTCTAAATAGTCTTTTAGGTATTTTCCAAAATAAATCATATCAATCATCTCCTATCCTTCTCCATAGTGTCGGTCATCTATTTCTCTTAATTCTACTTCTACTATTTTTTCCAACTTATATGGATATTCGCCTATAGGCTTTATATACATTCTTAATTTCATATTTATATTTGCTGTATATATTTCTTTTAAGTTTCCTTGTTTCTTTTCAATATTATATACTCTTGATAAAGGGTTTATTATTACTTCTTGCCTATTTTTACTTTGTATCATTAATTCTTCTATTGCTTATATTGTTTCTTGTTCTTTTTTCTTATGTTTGTTTTTTATTTTCTTTTGTAGGTCTTTTATGTATGTTTTTGTTTTTATTATTTGCAATAATAACCCACTCCTTTGTTTTTAATATATTATAACATACAAAGTTATAACATATCAAGATATTTAGAACAAAGCGATAAAATCTCAAAGGGCTAGCGATTGTAGCTTTTTATATACTAGGAAAGTATAACTTTCCTAGTATATAAAAAATCACTTAACAAATTTATTATTAAGTGATTTTTTGTTTTAGTCTTTCTGTGTTATTTCTTGTTGTTCATGAATTAATTTATTTAAATCCGTCTGCGCTTCATCACATTCTTGTACTGTTGCTGTATATGATACTTGTCCTATTGATTGCCCTGTGATTTTCTTTTTGACATCATATTCTTCTATTACTCTTTCATATCTTTCTACTAGTGCTATTTCTCCTTCTCTCATTCCGTATTCTTGTTTTATTTCTTCTCGACTTAGTCCTTTCTCTTTTCCTTCTTGATAATTTTTCCAGATAGTACTTTGTTTAAATCTTATTAAAGCTTTTCCTAATCGTAACTCTCTTTGCTCTTCTGTTTCTTCTTCTCCTTCTTTTGCTGTCTTTATTCCTTCTATATTGCTTCTTGGAGTACTTCTACTATATTCTGGCTTTCCTTCAAATTGTTCTTTACACCATTCTTCTATTTCCATTATATTTTTCAATGCTGTTTTTCTATAATTAATATCATTTACTTCTTTCTCTAATTCAACTAAATCATGTAAATTTCCTTTTAACACAAAACTATCAACTTCTAAGATTTTATCACATTCTTCCTTTGTAATCCTTTCAAGCTCTCTATCCCATAATTCTATTTCTTCACCTTTTGCTATAATATTCTCTATATTATTTCTTTCATCTTCTGTAATTTCTTCATTATCAATTCCATTTCTATATTCTATATATTTCTGTTGTATCCTATATAATGTTGCTGCATATCTTCTTTCTTGATTACTTGTACTTGTTACTTGTGGTAAATTATCTCCATGTGATTTTACCCAATCTACTACTATTGTTAATAATTCTAAATCATTTTTTCGATTATTGCTTTTTATTTCTTTATCTATCTCAACTCTTTCTGTATTATTTGCAAAATCCATTACTACTGGTCTATCTTCATCTTTTGGTGGATTATCTGGATCTACTGATGTTATTACTCTTCCTATTTGTTGTTTGTACAATATTTTTGAATTTTCATCTAATGGTCTAAACCATAATATTCCATTTACTCCATCTACATGAACACCTTCGTTTAATTTATTCATTACTATCATAAATTTTGTTTTATCTGATTTTTCACTTTCAAATCCCTCTAATTGTCTCTCGTTTTCCTTATCACTATAAGCACTAAGCATTGAATAATATTCTGGTTCTATTCCTGAATTCTTTAAATATTCTCCAATTTTTTCTTCATATTCTTTTATTTTATCTTTACTATCTTTTCCTTCTTCATTTCCTCCTACTGGTATAAATACTATATATTTTCCACCTTTTTTTAAGTTTTCTTGTAATATTTTTGGTATTCCTTTAGCTTTCTCCAAATTTTTTCTTAGTCTATCATATTGTTCTAATTTTTTCTTTCTCTCATTTTCATCTTCTATCTCATTTATTTGTTCTGCTAAATTTTCCATACTTCCATCTGTTAATAAATTATACTCACATGAAACTACCTTTGGATTTACTACCATTCCTAATTGGATTGCTTCTTTTAGTTCTATCTTTGCTGCTATATGTTTTTCTGCTCTTATTTCTTCATCTGTATATCCTAATTTTTTCGCTATTTCATCAGACATATTTCTATCATCTACATCTCTTGTTGGTGTTGCTGTTATTCCTAATACTTTGGTTTCTTCTGGTTGATTTTCTATTAATTTATCTAATGATTTTTCCCATTTTTCTGCACCTGTTCTATGTAATTCATCAAATATCATAAAATCATATTGTTTTTTTAATGTTTCTTTTCCTGCTTTTGTTATTAAACTTTGATATGTTGCAAACTCTAAATTTGGAAATACTTCTGCTATTATTTCATCTTTGCTTTTTCCTGTTATTCCTACTTTTCCACGAATATGCTCTATTATTCTATCTTTGGTCTGCTCTAATATTTCATTTGATGGTGCTAAATATAGCATTTTTTTATTATTGGTTTTATATGCTATTTTTCCTAATTCTATTTGATTTTCTTCTATTGCTATTTCTTCTGCTGTTTTTCCATATTGTAACATTTCTGTTAATGCTACATATGTCTTTCCTCCTCCTGTTGGTAATATTATACTTGCATATCTTTTTTCTTTATATATTTCATTAGCTTTGTCTACTGCATCTTGCTGATAATCTCTTAATTCTATTCCTGTTCCTTTTACATCATAATATCCTAAATATCTTTCTATTTGTTCTATTGATAAATTTTGTGTTATTTCTCCTATATTTTCTTGTATTTGTTCTACATAATTTTCTGTTTGTAATATTTCATTTAATCTTCCTTTTGATGCCATATTTATAACTGCTGTTGGTATATCTTTGTTTTCTATTCCTGCTTCTTTTAATTTTTCATATATTGATACACAATTACTTTGTTTTAATTTCTGGATTAATTCATTTCTTTCTGCTACAGATATTTCTTCTATATTAAGACTTCCCCAATCATACATATCTGCTATTGCACTTGCAAAATAATCTTCTTTTTCTATTGTTTCCATTGTCTGCATTTGTGCAAAATTTGATGTCATTATATCTCTTATATTTAAAAGTCCTCTTTCTTGTATTATTTGCATTTGTTCTTCATCTGTTAAGTTTTTTATTGATTCTACTAATCCTATTTCATTTGGCTTTAAATTCAAGTTTACAGATTCACTTATTCTGTATCCTGTATTACTTTTTCTTGTTGTTATTTTTGGTTCTATTTCAAATCCATTATTTTCAATGTACTTTATAATCTCCTCATATTTTGGATTATTTCCTGTTATTTTTCTTAACATTCCTACTAATATTCTTGCATTTGCTTGTCCTTTTGATAAATAATACATATTTTTTACAATAGAACTTGCTTGTCCATATTCTACTTTTCCTTCTGTTATCTGATACATTTCTTCTATTGATATATCTGTTCTTGGTGTTCCATCATCTCTTAATATACTTCCTTCTGGTACTTCTAGTTTTCCACCATTTATTATGTATTTTACTAATTCTGTTTTTAACTCATTTACTACTTCTTTATCTTGACTCTCAGCTTGTTGTATTAATGCAAACATATCTAAAAATTCTTTTGATATATCTGTTACCCTGTTTCCTTCTATATCTCCATAATATATTTGCTCTCCAGATGCAAATGCACTTCCTAGTGTTTTTATTAATTCACTATTTGTTTTTATTCTTGGAACTGCTGGTCCCATTAATCCTTTTTGTTCTAATATTGTTAATTTTGCTACTATTTTATTTTTTTCTAATGTTTGCTCATCATCTAATGCTTGGAAACTACTTACTCTAGCTAATGGTGCTTTATATATTATTCCTTTTTTCATTCCAGATTTACTTGTATCTATTCCTTCTGGTGCTGTGTATTTTACTTTTATTATCTCTTTTAATTCTTTTGATTCTGCCACAGCATCTATTCTTTCAAAATCTTCTAATACTTCTTCTGGAATGTTTCCTTGGGCTATTCTTTCTTGTACTTTTTTATCTATTTCTGCTAACATATATTGACCTGCATTATATACTCTTTGTCCCATTTCTTTTTTTGGAACTTTTATCATTACATATTTATCACTAAATGTTTCTCCATATGTTCTTGCTACATTGGCATTGCTTGATAATGATATACAATTTGTTTCTAAGCTATAATGCATTTTTATATGATTATACATTTCTTCTAGTGTTACTGTACTTTCTGCATTCCATCTTGGCTTTATACTATGTGTTCCTTCCCATCTTTCTCTATCTGTACGTAATCTTATATATTTTCCGTTCTCATCTTTTATGTTTCCTTCTTCTAGGTCTTTTATGTCTCCTGGCTCTAATGACCTAAAAAAGTAGTAATTTTCTTCATCACTTATTATATTGAATTTTTCTATATCAAACATTTCTTCCATTGTGTTTTCCTCTCATTTTCTCTTTCGATTTCTCGACTTTTTACTTCTTTTATTTTAGCATATTGATTATTTTTTTTGAAGTGTTTTGAAATAAAAAAATAGTAAGACATTTATATCTTACTACTTTTCTCCAATTTGAATTAATCTATCAATATATTCAGCCATAAAAATTGGCACATTCAAAATATTTCCACTCATATCCAAATTTCTCATTGAAAATCTAGCAATTTTTCATTCAATCACGTTTTTGCAACTTGTTTTATCACATTTTTGCAAGCTTTTTTCTGCTATTTATCACACTTTTGCAAGTTCAATAGTTTTTATATAGAAAAAACACCACATATTCTTTCAAACTATGTCGTGTTTTTCAATATATTTTCTTACTTTATAAAATTATTTATTAGTAATTTCCTCTAATTCCAAAAGTTCATTCCATCTCTTATCAACTTCTTTTTGGAATTCTTCTATCATCCACTCATTTCCAGGTTTAAACATATGTTTAAAACGTTTTTGTGGACGTAAAAATTCTTCAACTGGTAATTTTTTTACTGGTTTATATGTTATATGATATTTTCCATCAACAACTTCATATAATGGCCAATAACATGTATCTGCAGCTAATTTATTGATTTTCATTAAATCTTCTGTTGCATATCCCCAACCTCTTGGACATGGTGCCATAACATTTAAAAATGCTGGTCCTTTAGTATAAATTGCTTTTTCTGATTTTTCATATAAATCTTTAAAGTTTGTCATTGCAAGTGTTTGAGCAACATAAGGAATATGATGATCTGCCATAATTTTTGTTAAATCTTTTCTTATTTGCATTTTTCCTGGAATAACTTTTCCTGCTGGTGATGTTGTTGTGTCAGCAAATTTTGGAGTTGCAGATGATCTTTGGATTCCTGTGTTCATATATGCTCCATTATCATAACATACATAAACCATATCATGTCCTCTTTCCATTGCTCCTGATAAACTTTGTAAACCTATATCATAAGTTCCACCATCTCCACCAAATGCGATGAATTTTGTGTGTTCATCTTCTGGTAATTTTCCTTGTTTTTTAAGAGATTTGTATGCAGCTTCAACTCCTGATAAAGTAGCAGATGTACTTTCAAATGCTGTATGGATAAATGAATCTGTCCATGCTGTATATGGATATATAAATGTTGATACTTCCATACATCCAGTTGCATTTGCTATAACAGCATGATCTTCTGGTTTTAATGCTCTTAATACCATTCTTGCTACTACTGGGGCTCCACATCCTGCACACATTCTGTGTCCTTCTGTGAATCTTGATGGCTTTTCTGCCATTATCTTCTTTAAATCATAAGCCATTTTATTCTTCCCCCTTTCTTAGTCCTAAATATCTATATGGATTTCCTGTTTCTCCTGTTTTTACTATTTCTTGTAAATCATTATATACAGATTCTATCTGCATTGTTGTTGTATCTCTTCCACCAATTCCATAAATATAATTTACCATTGGTACTTGTTTTTTATTAACATACATTGCTGATGTTACATCTTCAAATAATGCTCCACCTGCTGCATTTAATGAATCTGCTTTATCAAGTATTGCTACTGCTTTTAATCCTTGTAATGCTTCTGCAATTTCTTCTGCTGGGAATGGTCTAAACATTCTTAATTTTAATAATCCTGCTTTTACACCTTTTTCTCTTAATTCATCTACAACTGCTTTTGTTGTTCCTGCTGTTGAGTTCATACATACTATTGCTATTTCTGCATCATCTAATTTGTATTTTTCAAAGAATTCATATTTTCTTCCTGTCCATTTTTCAAATTCTTTTGCGACTTCTTTTATTACTTTTTTAGCATTTTTCATTGCTTCTGCTTGTTGAGCCTTATGTTCAAATAAATATGCTTGTAAATCTAATGGTCCAATTGCTATTGGTTCTTTATCATTTAATAAATAATGTTCAGGTTTGTATTGTCCAACAAATTTCTTTACTTCTTCATCATTTTCTAATTCAATATTTTCAATTGAATGTGATGTAATAAATCCATCTTGGCATACCATTACTGGTAATTGAACATCTTTATGTTCTGCAATTCTATGTGCCATTAACATATTATCATAAGCTTCTTGGTTATTTTCTGAAAATAACATTATCCATCCAGCATCTCTTACTCCCATTGCATCTGAATGATCATTATGGATATTTAATGGTCCTGAAACTGCTCTATTTACTAATGCCATTACTATTGGTAATCTTAAACTTGATGCTATATATATCATTTCCCACATTAATGATAATCCGTTTGCAGATGTAGCTGTCATTGCTCTTGCTCCAGCAGCTTCTGCACCAATTGTTGCAGACATTGCACTATGTTCACTTTCAACTGCAACAAATTCTGTATCTACTTCTCCATTTGATACAAATGTTGAAAAATATTGTGGTATTTCTGTTGATGGTGTAATTGGGAATGCTGCAACTACATCTGGATTTATTTGTTTCATTGCTATTGCTGTTGCTTCATTTCCACTTAATCTTTCTCTTATACTCATTTTTTTATTTCCTTTCTAAATTTTTTTCTCATTATTCATATAAAATCATTTTCATATTAAAATTCATATTTGTTCTTGCCAAATTTTATATTTTTGAACTTTAATTGATTTATTCAACTTTCATTTCTATTGCTTTAAATGGACATACTTGTGCACATACTCCACATCCTTTACAATAGTCAAAATCTGTTTCTGTTCTTTTACAATCTTTTCCTACTGGTATTGAATTCTCTGGACATACTGCAAAACATAGTCCACATTGTTTACATTTTTCTTCATCCCATACAGGTTTCATGCTTCTCCAGTCACCTGTTTTAAATTCTCTTGCATTTCCTGCACAATATATGTTTCCACCAATTGTTAAATCTTTCATTGGTGTTTCTTTGTTTATTTCTGTCATTTTTTCTCCTTCCTTTCCTATTACTCTATTAGGAAAAACTTAAGTTATTTTCTACCTTCTTATTGGATTTTTGTTACTTCTTTTAATGCTAATTCTAATGCTTTCATATTTCCTTCTATAACTTCTGGCTTTTTAGCAAATTTATGTTTAAATGAGCCTTTCATATCTTCTAAGAATGCTTCATCACTCATTATTCCTGTTACTTTTACAATTGCTGCAAGCATTGGTGTATTTGGAAAATATTTTCCTAATGTTTCTTCAGATACTTTTCTTGCATCTATTGTATAAATATTTCCATCATATCCATTTAATTTTTCTTTTAAATATTCTGGTGATTTTGTAGTATTTATTACTATTGCTCCTTCTTTTTTTAGACCTGCAGTTACTGGTACACTTTCTAATAATGTATCATCTACAACTACTACATAATCTGGCTCATATATATTACTATGTATTGTTATTGGTTTATCACTTATTCTATTATAGGCTGTTATTGGTGCTCCCATTCTTTCTGGTCCATATTCTGGAAATCCTTGAATGTATTTTCCTGTATTAAATGCTGCATCAGCAAGTAATAATGATGCTGTTTTTGCTCCTTGTCCGCCTCTACCATGCCATCTAATTTCTATTAAATTGTTCATGTTTTTCCTCCTTTAATTTCTATATTATATATAGAATTTACTTCATAAAGTATATTCTCTTTTACATTTATTGTCAAGTTAATTTTTACGACCAAAGGGTCAAATTAAATTAGCTTCTTATTAAAGTATCACTATATACTCAAAATATTATTCAATATTCTGAATACATAAACAAACCTTAATCATAATGTTGTAAATTTACATAATTTTCAAGTATGTTTCTTGACTTATTTTTATATCCATGTTATAATTTGGGCGTTATGCGTTTGCATATCTAATAGTTTATACTAAAACTATTAACCACATCCAAATTTATTTAATTAGGAGGAAAAATTTATGCCCGGTATTTTGTATCATCTTGCATTCGCTGAAGAAGTATATCGGAATTTTTCAGAACAAATGAAGTTGGATAAGGTTAACTTTATGGCAGGTAACCTTATTCCTGATCTTGCCAATGACAAAAAAGCTTCTCACTATAGAAAAAAGGCTTCTGTTAATGGATTTTTTGTTCCCACTATGGAATCAGTAAAAAAAGACTTATTTGTGCCTTCTGACTCTGTCAAATTCGGTATGTACTGCCATCTCTATTTGGATTATTATTTTATTGAAGACTTTTTGATTCCTGAATTCATCTGGGATACTTCGACTATGAAAGTAATTAATCCTCGTAATCATAAGGAATGGGATGTTAAAACATTCTTTTCTCATGATGGTATGTATGGTTCTTATACCGAAATCAATGATTTGATGTTAAAAGATGGGCATGTATCTCTTGAAACTGTATCTCAAATCCCTGAAATTTTGCCTTCCACTGGTATACATGTTTTTGATGACAGACGTGAAAAAACCTGGAAAGCTGAACTTGACGGATATTTGTCTCAGCATAAAGAATATACTGGTGACATCTTTGACTACTATCGTTTGTGGGCTTCTATCGAAAAAATTGCGAAACAATTTGTAACAGAAGTTTCTTAAGAACAAAAAAAAGGTGGGCATAATAATAGATTTATTATTGTACTCACCTTTTTCCATTTTTTATTAAATCAATGCTGAAGATATATGAAATACTTCAATTTTATCATTTAATATTTTTTTAGCTTCTCTTAAAACAACTTGTTCATCATCTAACATTATTGACTTATCATAATCTTTTTGTCTTAATTCTATATTTTTTCCTTTTATTTCATTTCTATTTTCATTTGAATACTCACCAATTTCTTTTGTTAATATTATCCAGTTTTCCTCTTTAATAAATGGTACATATTTTTTTAACCATATTTTCTTCTTTTCTGTTATCTTTTTTGTCTTTGATAATGATAATATATACATCTCTATATTATTAATTTTTGAAATTTCTTCTAATACATCAATTACATTTTTTAATGGCTCATTTTTCAAATATTCTTCTTCCATTTTTCTTGAAATTTCTTCTGGATTATACAAGTGATATTCTGCTATTGTGCCATCCATATCTATATACATATCTACTTTTTTATTTTTTTTACAAATTTCTTTGATTTCATTTACAAATTTACTCATTTTTAGTCTCCTTTACAATACTATATTATCAAATAATCAATAAAATCTCAATATATTTTTTCTTGAAAGATTCATTTTTTATCTTGCCAATTTTATATATTATTTATATAATGCTTTTGAAAGGATTTGCTTATGAAATTGAAATTAAAAAAGCCAAAAGAAAAACCTATTACATTAGAAGTAATTTTACAAAATGAGAGATTAAAAAGAGGTTGGAATTATAAACATTTAGCAGAGCAATTAGCATTACCTAATATTACTGCAAAAAATGTTAAAAAATGGGAATACAGTTTTGAATACCCTGATTTAAAAACAATATATAGAATTTCCGAATTATATCAAATTCCAAGTGAGATATTAGTACAAGCAAAAAATAATGGATATGCAGAAGGATTACATTCTGTTAATAAATTATTTATAAAAACTATTTGTTATATTTTTAATTTACCAATAAAAGCAATGGTAATATTTTCATATATCTTCTTATATATACTTTTGCCATTGGCTGGGGTTGGTGCAATTTTTTTATTTGCCTCAAAAATAGCTATTTGAAATTTTGGGGTAAATTATTTACTTATAACAAAATTTATTGTAAAAAATCACATACTATAATAAAAAAAACAGATTAGCTTTATAATATCAATAAGAATTTATTAATATTATAAAATTAATCTGTTTTATTTTATTATAAACTTTTCTATTAATTTTTCAAGAAAACTTGTATTATCAGCTTTAATTAATGTTACTTCTTTTTCAACATTATCTGATTTATCAAGTTCTATAGCAATCTTATTTGCTTCTTGCATACCTAATTCTTCTGTTGCTTTTTGTTTTATCATGTTCCAATCAAGTTTACTTTCTTGTGCCTTTATATCTTTTTCAACTTGACCATTCTCTTTTTGAATTAATGCAAGTTCATTTTCCATTTTTTTCTTATTATTGAACATTTCCATTATAGAAATTTCTCTAAAACTTACTATAAGTAACATGATAAATATACCAATTACAATCAAAATTTGTTTAACATGATTCAACATTTCTATTTTTTTCTTTTCTTTTTTTATTTGATAATTTGTTTTTATTGTTTGTTTTTTTGCTGTTGTTTTTTTAGTACTGTTTTTTCTTCTTGTTTGTTGTGTTCTTTTTCTTGGTATATCATAATCTGGCTCATATTTTCTAGGACTTGTTTCATATTGATATGAACTTCTTGACATGTTACTTACCTCCTTCCTTTGTACTTTGTTCTTTTCTTACGCTTTATTTAATTATTTTTTCAAAAATTCTTAATTTTGCGCTTTTTGATCTTGAGTTTTCTTCTTGTTCTTCTTCTGTTGCTATTATTGGTTTTTTATTTATTATTTTTCCTTCTGATTTTGCACCACATACACAATATGGTAAATCTTTAGGACATGTGCACTTTCCTTGTGCATCAACATAAGCATTTTTTACTGCCCTATCTTCTAATGAATGGAATGTTATTATACATAATCTTCCTTCATTTTTTAATAATTCTATACATTTTCTCGCTGTATTATATAATGGTTTTATTTCATTATTTACTTCTATTCTTATTGCTTGAAATGTTCTTTTTGCTGGATGTCCTTCTTTTTTGGCAAATGCAGGCATTGATTTTTCTATTATCTTAACTAATTCTTCTGTTGTTTCAATTTCTTTTTCTTTTCTTGCAATACATATATTTTTTGCAATTTGTCTTGAAAACCTTTCTTCGCCATATTCGTATATTATATTTGCTAATTCTTCCTCAGAATATGTATTTACGACTTTTTTCGCTGTTAAACTTTGAGTTTTATCCATCCTCATATCTAATTCATTATTTCCTAAATAGCTAAATCCTCTATTTCTTTCATCTAATTGATATGATGATACTCCTAAATCAAGTAATATTCCATCTACTTTTTCTATATTTAATTTTTTTAAAATTTCTTCAATTTCATCATGATTTCCATGTACATATTTTACATTTGAGTATTGTTTTAAATTTTCTTTTGCTGCTTTTAGTGCTTCTTCATCTCTGTCTATTCCTATTAACATTCCTTTTGATGATAATCTTTTTAGAATTTCTTTACTATGTCCTGCTCCACCTAATGTCCCATCTACATAAATTCCATCTTCTTTTATCTTTAGCCCTTCAATTGTTTCTTCTAATAGTACAGGTTTATGTTTAAATTCCAATTTTCAGCACCTCACAATTAAATTCCTAACATTGTCATATTTTCTGCAATCTCATCTGCAGATATGTTTTCATCACATTTTTGCCATGTTGCTTTGTCCCATATTTCTAATCTTGTTCCTACTCCTATAATCATTGCATCTTTTTCTAATTTTGCTGAAATTCTTAAATTTGCAGGGATTAAAAATCTTCCTTGTTTGTCAATTTCACATTCTGTTGCTCCTGATAAGAAAAATCTTACAAAGTTTCTGGCATTTTTGTCTGATAGTGGTAATGATTTTAGTTTTTCTTCGAAGTTATTCCATTCATTTTGTGAAAATACAAATAAACATCCATCTAAACCTTTTGTTATTATGAATGTTTCTCCGATGTCTTGTCTTAATTTTGCTGGCATTATTAATCTACCTTTTACATCTAGAGAATGTTCGTATTCACCAATTAACATTTGGATTTCCTCCTCTCCATTTTTCTACCACTTTGCACCACTTTTAACCACTATGCATAAATAATAATACAAATACTATTTTTTTTCAAGTATTTTTAGGAAAATTTTTGAAATTTTTGCTTTTAAAGAAAATCTGTTCGCCTTAGAGTTGACTATATTTCAGAACCTGTGTTCGTTTTAACTTTTTAGTATTTTATTCATATAATATATAAACCTTTAAGAAAGGATTTTTAATATGAATATTGTTTATTTCGATAATGCTGCAACAACAAAGATTAGATCTGAAGTTTTAAATGAAATGATACCATATTTAACATCAAATTATGGAAATGCTTCTTCCCTATATTCTATTGGTAGAACATCAAAACATGCTATTGATAATGCTAGAGCTCAAGTTGCAAGTTTAATAAATTGTAATCCAAATGAAATTTATTTTACTAGTTGTGGTTCTGAAAGTGATAATACTGCACTTAAAGGTATTGCATTTGCAAATAAGAAAAAAGGTAATCATATTATTACATCAAAAATAGAACATCCTGCAATATTAGAGTCTTGTAAGTTTTTAGAAAAACAGGGCTTTGATATTTCTTATATAAATGTTGATTCAGATGGTTTTATTAATTTACAAGAACTTGAAAATGCAATTAGACCTACAACTATTTTGATTAGTATCATGTTTGCTAATAATGAAATTGGCACAGTTCAGCCAATTGAAGATATTGCAGAAATTGCTCATAATCACAATATTATTTTTCATACAGATGCAGTTCAGGCTATTGGAAATTGTTTTATTGATGTTCAAAAAATGAATATTGATATGCTTTCTCTTTCAGGTCATAAAATTCATGCTCCTAAAGGAATTGGTGCTCTTTATGTAAAAAATGGAATTGAATTTGAAAATTTTATAAATGGTGGTCATCAGGAAAAAAATAAAAGAGCTGGTACTGAAAATGTTGCTGAAATTGTTGGCCTTGGCAAAGCTTGTGAAATTGCTAGAATAAATTTAAGTTCACACGTTACTTATCTTTCAAGACTTAGAAATTATTATTTCAATTTACTTAATAGATATTTTAAAGATAGATTTAGAATTAATGGTTCTGTTCAAAATCTCCAGTCTCTCCGTAAAAGTTCTCCGAAGCGCCTGCATAAACACGCATGGTATCAGAATATTAAACAGAATCAACAGGAGGATTGCCGGCCAATGCTGTAGAATCCCCTGTGGTTCTGCTTGTTCTTCTGGTAATACTACTCCTTCTCATGTTTTGTCTGCTATTAATACTCCTAAATTGTATATTAATTCTGCTATTAGGTCTACTTTTAGTGATTTTAATACTTTTGAGGAAATTGATTATTTTATTAATGCTTTAAAATTACTCTTAAAATAATAAAATTTTCTATATTTTAGTCTTTCAATCTTTGCACATACAAAAAACCTCATTTGTAAATGAGGTTTTTTATTATCTTGAAATTTCATCATCAATTTCTTTTTCTTTAAAAATAGAATTATCCATTATCTTTCCTTTTCCATTAATATAATATCCAAATCTACCAGAAATCAAAAAAGGACTTTTTATTTCACTAAAATGTAATAATCCGGTTTCATATGCTTTTCCCTTTATTCCGTCAACTTCTCCAATAGAAACTGTAATATGTGGTCCATTCTCATTCTTAAAATATGCCTTTAGTTCTTTGGGTAATTCAACTTGAAATCCACTATTTTTATCTGTTGCTGCATATCCTACAATTTTTACTTCATAATCTTTATTTAATACTTCTTCTGGATATTTTTCTGTTTTTCCAAATTTAAAAGTAATATGCATGTCTTTAACTACATATTTTAGTTTTCTTTCTTGTAAATCAATTAATTTTTTCTTATTTATTTCATCAAAAAATATTCCTTGAAATCCTGTCATTTCTTTTTTTTCCATTTTCTTCTCCTTTTATTTCATAAAATTTTCTTTTATTCTTCTTACTAATTCTAGTGTAGCTTTGTTACACATATTTTTCTTTAATGTTGCTATAGATTTATTATCTTCTCCAATTTGGAATTCTTTTATTATTTGAATATCATCTCTTTTTAATAATTCTTCTTCATATTCTATATTTGAAAGCAAAACACCACAATTATTCAATACTAGTCTATCAATTAATTCTGTATCACCAATTTCATAATTTGGAGCAATATCAATATTATTTTGAGAACAATATTCTTTTAAATGTTGCTTTAATGCTGTAGATTTAGGTATTATTATTTTACAATTTTCA
>ENA-OPBG01001671-OPBG01001671.1-human-gut-metagenome-genome-assembly--contig:-NODE-1671-length-14551-cov-2.825469_pt1 | contig 14551 bp, 7 predicted proteins | sample MGYA00241065_ERZ501446 | MGnify/ENA primary metagenome ERZ501446 (study PRJEB25962, sample SAMEA2042632) | human gut metagenome | biome: human gut; feature: human-associated habitat; material: faeces...
CAGTATGTCTGGAAAGAGGGTGATGTCTGGTATATGATTATCGGTTTCGGCATTGAGCAGACCGATACACCCCACGGGGCTTTGCTGCTTTATAAATCGGCGGACTTGAAGAGATGGGATTTTGTACATTTGCTGTTTGAGGGCAATCCGGAAGTGGATGACTCCGGTATTTTCTGGGAAATGCCGGTCTTTAAGAAGATGGGCGGCAAGTATGTTCTTTTGGTGAATAGGGTTCCTCATAAAGGCATACCTGCGCGTTGCCAGTATTGGATAGGAGATTTCAAGAATGAAAAGTTTATACCGGACAATCCGGTTCCTCAAAATCTGGAGGTCATCAACCGCTTGCTGTCCCCTTCTGTTGTGGAGACTTCGGAAGGGGATGTTGCTGCCATTGCCATTATACCCGATGAAATAGGAGGGGAGGCCACTTATGAACAAGGATGGGCGCATCTCTATAGTATGCCCAGAAGATGGCAGCTGAAAGATGGAAAACTATGCCAAACACCCCATCCCGTAATGAAACAATTGCGTGAACAATCCACGGTTTATTCCAGGCAGGCATTGACTGCTGCGAAACCGCGCATTGTGAGCAGAAGGGAACATCAGCTTGAAGTCAAGGCGACTTTTTATCCCGGTGACGCAAAACGGTTTGGATTTACATTGTGTAAGAATCCGGATAATAGCGAATATAGCCTGATGTATTATGATGTGGAAAAGGAGGAACTTATTGTGGACCAGACGCATTCTTCCTTGCGTGCACACATTCCTTTGAAGCTCCGCAGGGATCGGTATCGGTTGGATACAACCAAGCCGGTGGAGATTCGTCTGTTTATAGACGGTTCTGTGGTGGAAGGATTTATTAATGATGAGGATGCATTCACCACAAGAATCTTTCCTCTGAAAGAAAACAGTACGCTATTGGAACTATTCTCTGACGGAAATACAACGGAAGTTGCTGCCGAAGTTTGGAGACTGAAAGATGCAAGGGTAAAGATGAACTTTTAATGAAAATACAGAAAATGAAGATACCGACTATATTGGGTGCACTTTTAGTGGCAGGAACATTGTCTGCCGGTGCACAAATGAATTCAGACAGTTTATACAAAGAGCCTTATCGTCCTCAGTATCATTTCAGTCCGGAGAAGGGATGGATTGGTGACCCCTCGGGATTCATGTACTATCAGGGTAAATATCATATGTACTGGTGGGGCAAAGTCGAATCTACAGATTTGGTACATTACCAACAGATAACCCCTTATGCCATGACCGGAGCAGATGACAATATCAGTTACTTCACCGGTTCTGCAGTCGTAGACAAGAACAACACTGCCGGTTTCGGCAAAGGTGCTTATGTGGCGGCTTACACCGTTTTTGAGAAGGACTCCAAGAAACAAGCGCAGGGCATCTCTTTCAGTCATGACGGAAAGACATTTCATTATTACGAAGGTAACCCGGTTCTGGACCTTTGGAGTACGGAATTTAGGGACCCTACCGTCTTCTGGCACGAGCCGACTCAAAAATGGGTGATGGTTGTAGCCAAGGCCCTGGAGAAGAAAATCAAGTTTTATACCTCTCCTGATTTGAAAAACTGGACTTGGACCAGTGATTTCGGCCCTGCCGGTGACAGTGAAAAGTCTTGGGAGTGCCCGGATTTATTCCAGTTGTCGGTTGACGGGGATTCTGACAAGAAAAAGTGGGTGATGGTCGTATCTGTAAACTGGGCGCAAGAACAATACTTTATAGGAGACTTCGACGGCACTTCTTTTAAGCTGATGGATAACCATCCTGCAGAGCCTCTATATGTGGACAAAGGGCTGGACTTTTATGCATCCCGTACATTTCAGGATTTTGACGGAACGTTGGATTCCAAAATTTCGATGGGCTGGGTTGCAACCTGGGACTATGCACCGGTAGCTCCATCGAAGTATGGGAAGGGCTTTTGGTCCATTCCCCGCAACCTGGAACTGAAGACATACAAGGAAGGCGTGAGGCTGGTGCAGAAGCCGGTGGAACAGTTGCAAACACTTCGCCATAAGCCTGCATCGGTGAAACGTGCTTTATCGGTGGGGACACAGAGGTTACCCGGCTTTGTTCCCGATAAGAATGTCTACGAACTCGATGCTTCGTTTTCTACTGACGTATCCAACACCTTTGGCTTGAATTTGTGTGTGGGTGAAGGGCGCAAAGTGGTGGTCAGCTATGATACGGATTCACATAATCTGGTGATTGACCGTACCCATTGCTCCGATGTGCAGATTCCTAAATTCAGCCGTATGGCATATGCCAGGGTGGAACCGGTAGATAATAAGATACATTTGCATATATTTGTAGACAAATCGAGTATTGAAATCTTTGCCAATGACGGGAAGGATGTATTCACATTATTAACCTATCCGGGCGAGGCTCAAACCGGTATCGAACTTTTTGCGCAGAAGAAGGGGACGAAAATGGAGTTGGATGCCTGGATGCTTAAATCAATATGGAGATGAGGAATTTAATTTGTGTTATTTTAGACTGAATGTAACATTTGTAGTATGCTTTGAAACAAAAAAGATAGTCTCCTGCTGCTTGGTGGCGTATCTTTGCATGGTAGAAAAACATAATTAATTTAATACCAACAGAAACATGATTCATTTAAAAGACTTTTGGCGGACAATCAGAAGGACGCTTACCGTATTTATATTAGGAACTACCGTGGCTGTCTTCACATGCCAGGCCATAAATCCTCCTTTCGTGATTAAACATCTGGGTGACGGACAGAGTATCGTCCAAATTGACGAGCAGAAGAAGTTTTTGCTGCTGCCGGTGGAAGAGGCTTCTCCGGAGGCAAAATTGTATATGATAGCAGACAATGATGTTGTACGCAGTATGAACGTGCGATTGGCAGTCAATAAGGTTGACTATTTTGTTCCGGTCGATTTGACTGGCTTCGATAATAAACATCTCTCTTTCAACTTCCAGCTTATTTCGGATTCGGCCTTATGCTGGGAAGAAATGAAACTGTCGGATGAATTCGATGTTTCGAACCGGGAGAAGTTCCGTCCGGTGTATCATTTCAGCCCGGCTTACGGTTGGATGAATGATCCTAACGGAATGTTCTACAAAGACGGGGTTTACCATTTGTTCTACCAGCATAATCCCTACGGCTCCATGTGGGGGAACATGCATTGGGGACATGCCACCAGTACGGACCTCGTCACTTGGGAGCATCACGGAGATGCCATTTCGCCCGATGCGCTGGGAACAATATTCAGTGGTTCTTGTGTTGTCGACAAGGATAATACGGCCGGGTTTGGTGCCGGTGCCGTCATTGCTTTCTACACATCGGCAAGCGACCGCCAAGTACAGAGCATGGCCTATAGCCTTGACAACGGAAAAAACTTCAAGAAGTATGCGCGAAATCCCATCCTGACTTCCACGCAGCGCGACTTCCGTGACCCTAAAGTCATCTGGCACGAAGATACCAAGAAATGGATTATGGTTCTTGCCGTAGGGCAGGAAATGGAGATATACTCTTCTGCCGACCTGAAGAACTGGACGCTGGAGAGCAAATTCGGTGAAGGACAAGGTGCTCACGGCGGAGTCTGGGAGTGTCCCGACCTGCTTGAACTGCCGGTTGAAGGTACGGAACTGAAGAAGTGGGTACTCGTCTGTAACCTCAATCCGGGCGGACCGTTCGGTGGCTCTGCCACACAATATTTCGTAGGGACATTTGACGGTAAGAAATTCGTGAACGAGTCTCCCGCAGTGACGAAATGGATGGACTGGGGAAAAGACCATTATGCAACTGTCACTTGGAGCAATGCCCCTGCAGGACGTGCCATTGCATTGGCATGGATGAGCAACTGGCAATATGCCAATGATGTGCCCACCCGTCAATATCGTAGTGCCAACTCCGTGCCGCGTGACCTTTCGCTCTATACCTCGGAGGGTGAAACCTATGTAAAGGTAACCCCGTCTCCCGAATTGCTGAAACTGAGGGATAAAGGCAGCAAGAAGCGTGCTTTCAAGGTAGACCGCACGTATAATCTGGACAAACTGCTGAATGACAATTCCGGAACGTATGAAATCGAAATGACCATCAAGAATAAGGATGCGGATGTGATAGGATTCCAGCTCTTTAACTCGAAAGGCGAGGAGGTGGAGATGTACTATAACCTGGCGGAAAAGACGTTCACCATAGACCGTACCAAGAGTGGTGAGGTGTCGTTCAGCAAGGACTTCCCTGCAGTGACCGTGGCTCCTGTCGAGGGTGGCAATGAAATGAAACTCCGCTTGTTCGTAGACAAGTCGAGCATTGAAGCGTTTGGCAACGACGGACGTTTTGCCATGACAAATCTTGTATTCCCGTCGGAACCTTACAACCGTATCAGTTTCTATGCTAAAGGTGGAAGCTGCAATGTCACCTCGTTTACTGTGTACAAACTCGGATTAAAATAACAGATAATAATCTTCAGCATGAAAAATACTAAGAATTCTTCTTTGGCAAAGCTCTTTCCGGTCATGCTTTGCTTCTTCGCCATGGGCTTTGTGGATTTGGTGGGCATCGCCTCCAACTACGTGAAGGCCGACTTGAACCTGACCGACTCGCAAGCTAACATATTCCCGTCTCTGGTGTTCTTCTGGTTCCTCATCTTCTCCGTACCTACGGGTATGCTGATGAACCGCATCGGACGCAAGAAGACGGTGCTTCTCAGTCTGGTCATCACGTTTGCCTCTTTACTTCTCCCGGTTTTCGGAGACGGCTACGTGCTAATGCTGCTTTCGTTCTCATTGCTGGGCATCGGTAATGCGCTGATGCAAACGTCGCTCAACCCGCTGCTTTCCAACATCGTAAGCGGCGAGCGGCTGGCAAGTTCGCTCACCTTCGGACAGTTTGTAAAAGCCATTGCTTCGTTTCTGGCTCCATACATTGCCATGTGGGGAGCTACGCAGGCCATTCCGTCTCTGGGCATGGGCTGGAGGGTACTGTTCCCGGTCTATATGGTCATTGCGGTGATTGCCATTCTTTGGCTGAGCGGTACTTCCATCCGCGAGGAAAAGGAAGAGGGACGCCCTTCCACCTTCGGGGAGTGCCTCGCCCTGCTGGGCAAGCCGTTTATCTTTCTCTGCTTCCTGGGCATCATGTGCCATGTGGGCATTGATGTAGGTACGAATACCACAGCGCCCAAAATCCTGATGGAGCGTCTGGGCATGACGCTGGCCGATGCCGGCTTTGCCACCAGCCTTTACTTCATCTTCCGCACGGCGGGTTGCTTTCTCGGAGCCTTCATTCTTCAGAAGATGACTCCCCGAACCTTCTTCGGCATCAGCGTGTTATGTATGTTGGCGGCGATGGTAGGGTTGTTCGTTTTCCATGAAAAGACAATGATATACATTTGCATTGCCCTTATCGGTTTCGGCAATTCGAACATCTTTCCGGTTATCTTCTCCCAAGCGTTGCTTGCTATGCCACAAAAGAAGAACGAGGTTTCCGGCTTGATGATTATGGGGCTCTTCGGCGGTACGGTATTTCCGATAGCAATGGGCTTGGCAAGTGATGCTGTAGGACAAAGCGGTGCCGTGGCTGTGATGACGGTAGGGGTAGTGTACTTGTTCTTCTATATGCTGCGTATGAAGCGGTAATCTTTGTTCGCAGGCTGCGGATACATATCCCAAGGCTGCGGATATCTGTCCCAAGGTTGCGGATGTCTATCCCAAGCCTTGGGATAGAGATAATCCTTAGTTCTTAGAAACTTTTTAATGGATAATTGGCAACTTTTCATTCTATAGTTAGGAACTTTTTTATTAGGTTTGCAGCGGGTAGGACATTGAGTTTGCCGTGAATAAAATATATCATTCATTAAACAATATAATATTATGAATAAGATAATAGTAGGTATGGGCGAGGCTTTGTGGGACTGCCTCCCCGAAGGAAAGAAGATAGGCGGTGCTCCGGCAAACTTTGCTTACCATGCATCGCAGTTTGGTTTCGACAGCCGTGTGGTCAGTGCCGTAGGTGCCGATGCGGATGGGGACGAGATTCTGGATGTGTTCGCCCGGAAGGGGCTGCGCACCCAGATAGAGCGCGTGCCTTACCCCACGGGAACGGTGCAGGTGACGCTCGATGCCGTGGGCGTGCCGTGCTATGAGATAAAGGAAGGCGTGGCCTGGGACAACATCCCCTTTACCGACGAACTGAAGCGTCTGGCACTGAACACGCGTGCCGTATGTTTCGGCTCTTTGGCGCAACGCAGCGAAACAAGCCGCATCACCATCAACCGCTTTCTCGACACGATGCCCGATGCGGAGGGACAACTGAAGATATTCGACATCAATCTCCGCCAGGGTTTCTATACCAAAGAGATACTCTGCGAATCCATGCGCCGCTGCAACATCCTCAAGATAAACGATGAGGAACTGGTGACCATCAGCCGTATTTTCGGCTACCCGGGCATCGACTTGCAGGACAAATGCTGGATTCTGCTGGCCAAGTATAATCTGAAGATGCTTATCTTGACTTGTGGAACGAATGGCAGCTATGTGTTCACTCCGGGAGTGGTTTCTTTCCAGGAGACGCCCAAGGTACCGGTGGCGGATACCGTTGGAGCCGGTGACTCGTTCACGGCAGCCTTCACCGCTGCCATTCTCAGCGGGAAGCAGGTGCCCGATGCCCATAAACTGGCGGTGGAAGTCTCTGCCTATGTATGTACCCAGAGCGGTGCCATGCCGGAATTGCCGGTGGCCTTGAAAGAAAGGCTGGCATAGATTTTTCTTATTCTTTTCACATTTTTCGTTATCTTTGCTCATCTGCAATCTTAAATCAGAGGAAAGTGAAGATGAGACAGCATAACCTTCGGATTTTATTCTTTTTGCTCGTGCTTTGGGGAGTGGCGGTTGCCTGCTCCCGGCGCGAGGCACGTTTCCGTATCGGCGTTTCCCAATGTAGCGAGGATGAATGGCGGCGCCAGATGAACAGTGAGATACTCCGTGAAGCCCATTTCTACGAGGATGTGGAGGTGGACATCCGTACTGCCGTCGACGATAATGACCGTCAGGCAAAAGACATTCGTGAGCTGATAGCCGAAGGGGTGGATCTGCTGATTGTGGCCCCTAATGAAGCCACTCCGATAACTCCGGTTGTGGAGGAGGCATACAACCGGGGCATTCCGGTGATTGTAGTGGACCGTAAAATCCTTTCGGACAAATACACGGCCTACGTCGGTGCAGACAACTACGAGATAGGGAAAGCTGTGGGAGAGTATGTGGCCAATGTGCTGCATGGGCAGGGAGATGTGGTGGAAATCTCAGGTTTGGTGGGCCCCACCCCTGCCGTAGACCGTCATCAAGGATTTGTGAAGGCTATATCCGCTTATCCCGGTATCCGGTTGCTGGCCGTTGAAGACGGTGCCTGGTTGCAACTCAAGGCCGGAGAGAAAATGGATACCCTGCTGAGCCGCTTTCCGCATATCGACCTGGTGTATGCTCAGAATGACCGTATGGCGGCCGGAGCCTATGCTGCCGCTGCCCGAGAGGGGCGGGAAAAGGATATGCGGTTCATCGGCATAGATGCCCTGCCCGGCAAGGACTATGGAGTGGAGAAAGTGCTTGCCGGCGAACTGGATGCCACGTTTATATATCCTACCGGTGGCGACCGCGTGATGCAGATTGCCATGGATATTCTGAACAAGCGTGATTTCCCCCGTGAAACTATCCTGGGCACTTCCGTCGTCGACCACGACAATGCTCTCATCATGAAGATGCAGACCGCCCACATCGGCACCCTGGATGGAAAGATAGAAACCCTGAACGGAAAGATAAACCAGTATTTGGCCAGTTATGCCACGCAGCAGGTTGTCTTGTATGGCAGTCTGTCTGCCCTATTGTTGCTGGTCGGTTTGTTGGTGGCTGTCTACCTCTCCTTGCGTGCCAAGAACCGGTTGAACCGTGAGCTGTCCATGCAGAAAAAGAAACTGGAAGAACAGAAAACTCAGTTGATACAGCAGAAGGAACTGTTGGAAGTGCAGAAGTCGCAGTTGGAACAGCTTTCCCATGAACTGGAGGAGGCTACGCACGCCAAGCTGGTGTTCTTCACGAATATTTCGCATGATTTCCGTACTCCGCTGACGCTGATAGCCGATCCCATAGAGCAGCTTCTTGCCAACCGCACCCTCGACGGACAGCCGCGCCAGCTCCTCGAGCTGATGAAAAAGAATGTGCATATCCTGCTTCGCCTGGTCAACCAGATACTTGATTTCCGGAAGGTGGAGAACGGGCGCATGGAGCTCCATCTCGAACCTTTTGATTTGCTCGACAGCTTCCGGGGCTGGAACGACTCTTTCCGCATGGCGTTGCTGAAGAAACATATTGCTTTCAGCTTTGAGGCATCTTCCGATACGGACTTCCGGATGATGGCAGATGCGGAGAAGATGGAGCGCATTTACTTCAATCTCTTCTCCAATGCCGTGAAGTATACGCCGGAGAACGGGAAAATCACCGTACGGTTGTTAAAGTCGGAACAGAACTACAGTCTGTCCGTCTTCAATTCCGGCAGCTACATTTCTTCGACCGATGTGGAAGCCATCTTCGAGCGCTTCTATCAAGTGGACGGGCATCAAGCCGGTACCGGTATCGGACTGGCGCTGGTACGTGCCTTTGTAGAGATGCATGGCGGTAACATTACGGCACGCAGTGACGAGAAAGGCACTACTTTCATCGTTACTTTCCCGCAGCAGGATGTTTCGCAGTACCATCCCACCATAGTGACGTTGCCTGCCGAAGAGAAGGACGTGTCGTCCACCCTGATAGATACGGAAGTGAAGGCATGCGAAGAGGTGGTTGAGGCTGATTGTCCTACTGTGCTGGTAATTGACGATAATGCTGATATTCGCAACTATGTGAAGTCACTGTTGACGCAAGAATTTCGCGTGCTGGATGCTGCGGACGGGACAGAGGGTATCCGGCTGGCCATGAAGTATGTGCCGGATGTGGTTATTTCGGATGTAATGATGCCCGGTATGGATGGTGTGGAATGTTGCCGCCGCTTGAAGGGGGAGTTACAGACATGCCATATCCCGGTGATTCTGCTGACGGCCTGCTCGCTGGACGAACAGCGTATCCAGGGCTATGATGGCGGTGCCGATTCTTATATTTCCAAACCATTCAATTCGCAGTTGCTCTTGTCTCGTGTCCGCAATCTCATTGCAAACCGCCGTCAGTTGAGGCAGTTCTTCGGAGATAACCAGACTATCGAGAAGGAAACCATCAGTGATTTGGATAAGGGTTTCGTCTCCCGCTTCAAATCGCTTGTCGAGGAGAGGATGAAAGATGCGGAACTCAATGTGGAGGATTTGGGACGGAATATGGGTATGAGCCGTGTGCAGCTTTACCGTAAGCTGAAATCGCTGACCAACTATTCGCCGAATGAGCTGCTGCGCCAGATGAGGTTGAAAAAGGCTGCCTCACTGCTTGCCTCCTCTGACATGACGGTAGCGGAGATTGCCTATGAAGTGGGCTTTTCGTCACCTTCCTATTTCACGAAATGCTATAAGGAACAGTTTGGGGAGAGTCCTACCGAGTTTCTGAAAAGAAGGGGATAGCTGTTGTCTATCCCCCTTGTTCTTAATACACGTCTGTTTACTTCTGTAAATGATACTGGAACTTATTTCAGTATTTGAGGCAGGTTTTCCCTTCCCCAGAAGTAGTAAACACAGATTCCAATCCAGCTTGTGAGCAGGATGATGATTGCGACCAAGAGCTTCTTTACTCCGTCTACCGGCCATCTCATGATTTCGAGTACAGCCTTGACTGCAAGGACCACCCCAATAACCCAAATAATAAATCCGATCATAACTTTTTGATATTTAATGTTTTTATTTAAAACAAATAGAGGCTGCATCCGGTTCGGGAACAGCCTCTATTTTCTATTTAGTAATTAAGGAATTACTCTGTAACTTCAGCGCCCCAGTTTTCTTTGGAAAGACGCTTGTAGCTGTTGTAGCGCCATTTAGCGTTTTCTTCGGCGGCCTTGAACAGCTCTTCGGCTTCCTGCGGATATTGCTTCATTACGGATGCGTAACGAACTTCACCCTTCAGGAAGTCTTGGAATCCGCTCCAATCCGGTTCCTTGCTATCCAGCGTGAACGGATTCTTGCCTTCGGCTTCCAAAGCCGGGTTGTAACGCCACAAGTGCCAGTAACCGCACTTAACGGCCTTTTCCTCTTCTGCCTGGCTCTTGCCCATGCCTGCCTTCAGACCGTGATTGATACACGGAGCGTAAGCGATGATGAGTGACGGGCCGGGATATGCTTCTGCCTCGCGGATAGCCTTCAAGGTTTGAGCCTGGTCGGCACCCATAGCGATTTGAGCAACATATACATAACCGTAAGTAGTAGCCATCAGACCGAGGTCTTTCTTACGTACGCGTTTACCGGCAGCGGCAAACTTGGCGATGGCGCCTACCGGAGTAGCCTTGGAAGACTGACCACCTGTATTGGAGTAAACCTCAGTATCCAGTACGAGGATGTTGACGTCCTTACCGCTTGCAATTACATGGTCGAGACCACCGTAACCGATGTCGTAAGAGGCACCGTCACCACCGATAATCCACTGGCTGCGTTTAACCAGGTATTGAGACAGACCGGCGATAGTCTTGCAGCTGTCGCATTTGTCTTTGGCTGCTTCTACCATCGGGATGATCTTTTCGGCCAGTTCCTTGGTCTTGTCTGCATCGTACATGTTTTCAATCCAAGCCTGGAATACTTCTTTGTATTCAGCCGGAGTTCCTTCTGCTGCGATGGCATCTTCCATAGCCTTCACGATACGTACGCGCATCTTTTCGTTGGCAAGCTCCATACCCAGACCGAATTCGCAGAAGTCCTCGAACAATGAGTTTGCCCAAGCAGGACCGTGACCTTTTTCGTTCTTGGTATAAGGAGTAGAAGGTACTGAACCGGAGTAGATGGAAGAACATCCTGTTGCGTTGGCTACCATTTCGCGGTCACCGAACAACTGGGAAATCAGTTTAACGTACGGAGTTTCGCCACAACCGGAGCAAGCGCCTGAGAACTCGAACAACGGAGTAGCGAACTGGGAGTTCTTCACGTTGGCCTTGATGTCAACCAAATGTTGTTTGCTTTTCACGTTTTCAGCACAGTAGGTCCAGTTGGCAGCTTCCGGCAATTGGCTTTCGAGGTGCTTCATAGTCAGAGCCTTGCCACCCTTCTTCGGGTTGCCCGGACAAACATCGGCACAGTTGCCGCAACCCAGACAGTCGAGAACGTCTACCTGAATACGGAATGTCATACCGTCGAATGCTTTACCTACAGCCTTCAGTTGAGTGAAGTTGGCACCCTTCTGCTCTTCAGCATCGAGTACGAACGGACGGATGGAAGCGTGAGGACAAACGTAAGCACACTTGTTACACTGGATACAGTTCTCAGCGTTCCATTCGGGAACGAATGCGGCTACACCACGTTTCTCATATTTGGCAGTGCCTTGTTCCCAAGTACCGTCTTCAATACCCTTGAAAGCGGATACCGGCAATAAGTCACCGTCTTGTGCGTTGATAGGACGAACCACTTCGTTGATGAATGCAGGATCGTTGTTTTCAGCCTTGGCGTCGTCTGCCAGATTGGCCCAAGCCGGGTCAACGGTCAGTTGCTTGTATTCGCCGCCACGGTCAACTGCTGCGTAGTTCTTGTTGACAACGTCTTCACCCTTCTTGCCGTAAGACTTAACGATGAATTTCTTCATCTGTTCTACAGCCAGGTCAACCGGAATAACGCCGGTGATACGGAAGAATGCGGATTGCAGGATGGTGTTGGTACGGTTGCCCAAACCGATTTCCTGTGCAATCTGGGTTGCATTGATATAGTAAACAGTGATATTGTTCTGTGCAAAGTACTTCTTCACCTTGTTGGGCAGGTTCTTGGCAAGCTCTTCGCCTTCCCAGATGGTGTTCAGCAAGAAAGAGCCGTTCTTACGCAAGCCGCGGGTTACGTCGTACATGTGCAGGTAAGCCTGAACGTGGCAAGCCACGAAGTTAGGCGTGTTTACCAGGTATGTAGAGCGGATAGGAGTATCACCGAAACGCAGGTGCGAGCAGGTGAAACCGCCTGATTTCTTGGAGTCGTAAGAGAAATAAGCCTGGCAGTGCTTGTCGGTATTGTCACCGATAATCTTCACAGAGTTCTTGTTGGCACCTACTGTACCGTCAGCGCCCAGACCGTAGAATTTGGCTTCGAACATGCCTTCGCCGCCCAATGCGATTTCTTCTTCCTGGGGCAGAGAAGTGAAGGTAACGTCGTCTACGATACCGATAGTGAAGTGGTTCTTCGGCATCGGCATAGCCAGGTTCTTGTAAACGGCGAGGATTTGCGCGGGAGTAGTGTCCTTGGATCCCAAACCGTAACGGCCGCCTACGATAACCGGAGCATTCTCTGCACCGTAGAAGCAGTCTTTTACGTCGAGGTACAACGGTTCGCCGTTAGCACCCGGTTCTTTCGTACGGTCCAGTACGGCAATCTTCTTGGCAGTCTTGGGAACGGCGGCAAGGAAGTGCTTGGCAGAGAACGGACGATACAAGTGTACGGCAACCATACCCACTTTTTCACCGTTTGCTACCAAGTAGTCGATAGCTTCGCGGGCAGCTTCCGTTACAGAACCCATGGCGATGATAACGCGTTCTGCATCTTCTGCACCGTAGTAATCGAACAAACCATACTTGCGGCCTGTGATTTTGGAAATCTCGTTCATGTATTCCTCAACGATAGCCGGAACTGCTTCATAGTAGTTGTTGCAAGATTCACGGTGTTGGAAGAAGTGGTCAGGATTTTCGGCCATACCACGGGCAACCGGGTTCATCGGGTTCAATGCACGTGCGCGGAATTCAGCCAAAGCTTCCTGGTCGATAAGCGGAGCGAGGTCTTCGTTCTCCAACATTTCAATCTTCTGGATTTCGTGAGAAGTACGGAAGCCGTCGAAGAAGTTCATAAACGGAACACGGGCCTTGATGGTGGCTAGGTGGGCAACACCTGCCAAGTCCATAACTTCTTGTACAGAACCTTCGGCCAACATGGCAAAACCAGTCTGGCGTGCAGACATAACGTCCTGGTGGTCACCGAAGATACACAGTGCATGGCTTGCCAATGTACGTGCTGATACGTGGAATACACAAGGCAGGAATTCACCGGCAATCTTGTACATGTTCGGGATCATGAGCAGCAGGCCCTGAGAGGCGGTATACGTCGTCGTCAGAGCGCCGGCATTCAGCGAACCGTGGACAGCGCCGGCTGCGCCGGACTCTGCCTGCATTTCCTGCACACGGACCTTCGTGCCGAAGATGTTCTTACGGCCGGCGGCGGACCACTGATCGACCAGGTCGGCCATCGGGCTCGACGGGGTGATCGGGTAAATGGCAGCCACTTCCGTAAAGGCGTAGGACACGTGGGCGGCAGCATTGTTGCCGTCCATCGTAACGAGCTTTCTTGCCATAAACTTCATCTCCTATTTCTCTTATGCGTTAGCCTATATTTGTGCAATGGGTACCTATCAACCCATTCGCGTCAATATGATAACACAGTTGCAAAAAAACGTAAATAATAGTTTTTTGATTCGTATTTCATATTTCGAAACGTTATTATTGAAAACATGCAAGTTTCTGAGGAAAAACCGGCATTTTCACGGAAAACGCCTGCATTTTTCGCTGTTTTTTCGCTTGTGATTTCTCACCTATTGTTATATAATATATCACTGCTGTTAAGAAAGGGGCTGTCTACATGGTCAAAATCGAACAATCGAATGGCACCATCAGCATCACCAACGAAGTATTCACAAACCTTGCAGGCGACGCCGCGACCAGTTGCTTCGGCGTGAAAGGCATGGTCGGCCGCAGCAAGGACAGCGGTCCGTTCCAGCTTCTGCGCAGAGAATCCATGTCCAAGGGCGTCAACGCCACGTTCGCCGACGACGGGAGCATCTCGCTCGAGCTGCACATCGCAGTCGATCACGGCGTGAACATTTCCGCGCTCGCCCACAGCATCATCAACGAGGTCAGCTATAAGGTCAATCAGGCCACCGGCGTGCCCGTTGCGCGTGTGGACGTATTCGTGGATTCTATGTTCCTCGATTGAGCAGGGACATTTCGCATCGCTTCCCCTCCCGGGAGCCGCGCTTCCGGGCCATTTTCATTTCCCCCGTCGGAGGTGTACAGATTTGAGAGAAATTATTGATGCCGCAGCGCTTCGGGAGATGCTCCTGTGCGCGAACGCGGCACTGGAAGAAAACAAACAACGCATCAACGAGCTCAACGTCTTTCCTGTTCCGGACGGTGACACCGGCACGAACATGAGCCTGACGATGAACTCCGCCGCCATCGAGCTCGGCCGCAAGCAGACCGACACCGTCGGCGCCGTGGCCGACTGCGCCGCCAGCGCCCTGCTGCGCGGTGCGCGCGGTAACTCCGGCGTCATCCTGTCGCTGCTGTTCCGCGGGATCGCCAAGTCCCTCAAGGGCCGCGAGAACGCCAACGCCGCAGAGTTTGCCGCCGCCGTCTCCGCCGGTGTGGACGCCG
>ENA-OPBG01001688-OPBG01001688.1-human-gut-metagenome-genome-assembly--contig:-NODE-1688-length-14452-cov-2.136973_pt1 | contig 14452 bp, 10 predicted proteins | sample MGYA00241065_ERZ501446 | MGnify/ENA primary metagenome ERZ501446 (study PRJEB25962, sample SAMEA2042632) | human gut metagenome | biome: human gut; feature: human-associated habitat; material: faeces...
AAGACGGAACCATGACCGAAGCGGGAATTAAGAAGGCCATCAAAACCATTAATGCCCACCTGCGCCGCGCTTCCCATTTTTCCTGTGAGCGTATAGATATTTTTGCTACAGCCGTATTGCGCAATTGCACCAACTCTCGCGAAGCAACTGCCGCAATCGAAGCAGGCATTAACAAACGCATCACTATTCTTTCTAACGAAGAAGAAGCTCACCTGGGCTTTTTAGGAGCAAGTCTTGATCGTTATTTGGACCATGGCACCATGGTTGATATTGGCGGTGGCTCAACCGAGCTTACTCATATTCTTGATGGACTTGACCTGGACAAAGTAAGTATTCCCCAAGGATCTCTCTCTTCTTTTGCAAACTATACTTCCGGCATTTTGCCAAGCGCTAAAGAAGTGGAAACTATCGCAAAACAGTTCCGCACCCTTGCTTCTAAAGAAGGTGCTGAAATATACGCTTCCAAACAGCTTTATGGTATTGGTGGCTCCATCCGCTCGGCTGCGAAGGTGTATGGCGATTTATGCAACGACGGCGAGCGATATGAATATCTCTTACCCGATCATATTGACGCCATTTTGTCCCTCTACGCAAAAGATCCCGAAGCATTCGCCCGCCAGGCTCTCCATACAGTCCCCGATCGTATCCATACCTTCATCCCAGGATGCATAATCATCAGAGAGATTTTCTCTCTCTGCAAAGCGCAACGTCTCGACATCTTAAAATACGGCGTTCGAGAAGGATACTTAGCCGAACGAGTACTTGTTAAACCAATCGGTAATTCTGAAAACGAATCTTAAAATTCCCAAAGCGCTCAAGAGTAATTAAGAGTAATTGCCAGTTCATGCGCTAAAACCGTTACAATGGAATAAGAAGATTACTTCGTCAGTTATTTCTGACGAATTATTGGGGAATCGATAAAGGGAGATTAGACCTTATGATGGACACGAAGTCGAAAACCGACCGAACCAACATGCCCGCAGAAAGCGCCAACAAATCAGGGCGGCCCTACGTTCTTCCCTATATGCAAAATCGAGAGCTTTCTTGGCTTGAATTCAATAAGCGCGTTCTCGATCAAGGCGAAGATCACAACGTACCTCTTCTGGAGCGTCTTACCCGCGTCTCTATTTTTTCTAGCAACTTGCAAGAATTTTTCATGGTACGCGTAGGCAGCTTAACCGACCTTTCTCTGGTAAATAAGGAGTTGCGCGACAATAAAACCCAAATGACTCCCGATGAGCAGCTGCGCGCAATTTACGATCGATGCCACGAGCTTTATCCTGAACAGGAGCGCATTTATCGACAGATTCAAGAAAAGCTTGCCGAACGTGGTATTCGTCAGCTCATGGAAGACGAATTAAACAAGGAACAGGCAGCCTATCTTCGTGAATATCTCAACGCCCAGGTAGTTCCTTACCTTTCTCCTCAGATTATTAACTCGCGCCATCCTTTCCCTCATCTCGAAAACGGCGCACTCTACGTACTCCTTCGTTTGGACGAAGAAAACGCTCCCGAAAAACCCAAGGGCAGCGACAAGAAAAAAGAAAAGAACCTTGGCGCTGAAGATGCCACCTTCGGATTGGTGCCTCTTCCTCGTCAAGCAAAGCGTGTCATTCCCCTGCCAGGCGAAGGCACTCAATTCATCTTGCTTGAAAACGCTCTGAAAACTATTGTGGGCGACGTCTTTTCTATGTACACCACCAAACGCGCAAGTGTGATTTGTGTCACCCGTAATGCCGATATTGATCCTAATGACTACGGCACCGAAGACATGGATTACGATTATCGCGAGCATATGAAACGCATCCTGAAAAAGCGCGCTCGTCTGGCACCTGTTCGCCTGGAAACCGACACGCCTCTTTCTCCTGTCACCAAGAAGTTTCTTCTTAAGCGTCTTGGCCTTAAGATGCATCAGGTCTACGTCACAAGCGTTCCGCTAGATATGGGCTACGCATGGGGATTGGACGGAATGGTAAACCCAGAGCTTGCCCGCAAGCTTACTCCTGACCCTTTCACTCCCACTTGGCCTGCCTGTCTTGACAGGAAGCGTTCTATTATTGAACAGGTATGCGAAAAAGATGTTTTGCTTATGTACCCTTACGAAAGCATGGATCCTTTTGTCAACATGCTTCGCGAGGCGGCAAATGATCCTTCGGTTATTTCCATTAAGATCACCCTTTATCGTCTGGCAAGCCAGTCTCATTTAGCAGAAGCGCTTCTCGCAGCTGCTGAAAATGGCAAAGAAGTTACTGCTCTGTTTGAACTTCGTGCCCGCTTCGATGAATCTAACAATATCGAATGGTCACAACGCTTCGAGCAAGCAGGAGCCAATGTAATTTATGGTTTCCATGACTTTAAAGTTCACTCTAAGATTTGCGCTATTACCCGTCATACCGACAAGGGTATTCAGCACATTACCCAATTAGGTACTGGCAACTACAACGAAAAGACTTCAAAGCTCTATACCGACTTTTCCTTCATCACCACCAATGAAAGCATTGGTAAAGATGCTGCAGAATTCTTCCGTAATATGCAGTTAGAAAACGCATCTGATCGTTATCAGACGCTCTCGGTAGCTCCTCTGCAGATTAAGCCGATGATTCTGGCAAAGATCGATGAGCAGATTGAGCTTGCCCGCGCAGGTAAACCTAATGGATTGATGTTTAAAACCAATTCCGTTACCGATAAAGATATTATCGACAAAATTGCTGAAGCATCTCAGGCAGGAGTTCATGCAACCTTATTCGTTCGTGGCATTTCCTGCTTGGTACCTGGCGTTGAAGGCTATACCGATAACGTAAAGGTAGTGTCCATTGTAGGGCGCTTGCTTGAACACAGCCGCATTTACGGGTTTGGCCCACGTGATAACCGCGAGATTTATCTTTCCAGTGCAGACTTAATGACACGCAATATGGAAAAGCGTGTCGAAATTGCTTGGCCTATCATCAACCCTGAGCTTAAAGAAAGGGTAAATGAATATCTGGATACATCGCTTTCCGATACGGCAAAGTTACGTATGCTAAAAAGTGATCTTTCTTATACGCCGCTTGAGTTCTTCGCCACGGAAGGCCCTGATGGTATTCCTGAATCGTTCGATTCTCAAGAATACCTTATCAAGAAGGCACGCGAGGACTATCTGCACTCCTTGGAGGTTCGCGAAGAGCAGGCTGCTTTGCGCAGTGCTACCGCTCGCGTTCAGCGCATCCGCGACCGCGAAATGAAGGAATCACCCGTAACTCCTTTGGTTGAAAACCCCGAAACAGGAGAACCACTCACGGGTACTCAGGCAACGGTTCCTGAAACAGACGAATCCTTGCAAGAAGCAGCAACCAATGAACAGGTCACCCTAGAAATTCAGGCAGAAGAAACGCCTCTTCAGGAAACTGCAGTTGAAATCCCAGCTGACACTTCAGCGCAAGCTTCTGTGGCTCAGGCAGCTGAACCTGTCGCTGAAGTTAATGCCGAAACGACTGGCACCACTGCGCAAACCAGTTCCGCTTCTGCTACAGGTGGCATTGAGGAGATCGAGCCCGGCGTTGCAGGACCTTCTGCTATGGCTTCGGCTTCCACCCCAGCAGATACCTCTGTTTCTTCAGGCATACCTTCTACCTCCACCGAAGCTGACCCTGCTCAAACACAGATGCCATCCACTCAAACAGCTACCCCCGAAGTTGAAGTTCTTTCCGGGGAGCAGAAAGCAACTGACGCAGGAGCAATTCAACTGGTACCTAAAAAGCCAAGCTTATGGACTCGTATTAAGTTCCTATTCACAGGAAAGTTGTCCTAGCAAACAGTTTTCGGGTCACCTGCTCGATGCAACAGTTTTTGAGCCGCCTGCTCGGTACAATGCTTTTCGAGCTGCTTGCTTAAGGTAGCCCTTCGTTGAGCTACTCCATTGAGCTACTTTGATTAATACAACGTTTTCGAGCTGCTTTGCTTGATGCAAAGTAGCTCGTTTTTTACATGATGGTGCAGAAATTTACGGTTGTGCGCGATTTTTTTCTATCCCTAGCTCGATTATTGCTTTCTAAAAGGTTGTTGCTGCAAAAACGTTTGGTTATAGCCCAACGTTTTAACTTCGAGCCCTATAATCAAGAAAAACTATTCTTTTCAACACCCGCAACTCAGTGAGGTCATGCATGATTTGCCCAATCGTTACTTCTCCTGTTCTCCTACAGATTCCCAGCACAAACGCCACGCAAGCAGACCGTAGCGTTGGCGAAAACCTTAAAGAAACCCTTCAGGCGCATGCGCATGAATGTGTTGGTATGGCGGCAAACATGATTGGAGTACATAAGCGCATCATTGTCGTAGCGGATCAAAACGCCACCAAGAAAACGAGCGGCAAGATTCTCTCCAAGCAAAAAGGACATACTCTTCCCGAGCCAATTCTTATGTACAATCCGGAAATAACCAAATTCAGTAAACCCTACGAAACAAAAGAGGGGTGTCTTTCTCTTTCAGGTGTTCGTAGCACCACGCGCTACGAACAAATCACTGTGCGCTACCTCGATGAACAATTCAACGAACGCACCGAGCAATTCAGCGGTTTTACTGCACAAATCATTCAACACGAAATCGACCATTGTAATGGCATTTTGATCTAGGAGATTACCATGTCTCAACCCTGTGCTACTCACCCCCAAGCCTCTCATGTAGTTCATGAAATTACCCCTGTGTTTAATGAGTATTCTCGTGTTCTCCTGTTGGGTACCATACCCTCACCCAAGTCACGACAGCAGGGATTTTTCTATGGACACCCACAAAATAGATTTTGGCGCGTTTTAGCTGCCTTGTTTGATGAACCGCTTCCAGAAACCATAGAGGAAAAGCGTGATTTGTGCTTACGCCACCACCTTGCCCTTTGGGATGTCCTTTCCAGTTGCAATATAAAAGGCGCTAGCGATGCGAGCATCACCAATGCTCAACCCAATGATCTGTCGCAAATTATAAAAAACGCACCCATTCAGACAATTATTACTACAGGAGTTAAAGCAGGTCAGCTTTACCACAGATTATGCGAGTCCGTAACAGGAATGCCCTGTTCTGTTTTACCTTCAACCAGTCCTGCAAATTCGAGAGTATCCTTCTCGGAGCTTTGTGAAGCTTACCGTCAGGCACTTGCCCCTTATATCGAATTCGACCCCTCTTATCCAACCCTCGATGTTCCTGAGGTGGTCAATCTTGAACAGACAATCGCCAAAACGGACACCTCACTTTATACCCTTATGCACCGTGCTGGTAAATTTCTCGCATACGAGACTGAAAAATTCGCAAAGCAACAGAGCAAACCATCTCAGAGAATTGTTGTTTTATGCGGCCACGGCAATAACGGTGGAGATGGCTGGGTAGCAGCTGAATACTTAGCGAAAACAGGTTTTGACGTCGATCTTATTTCTTCATTAGAAGCGCAGGATATTAAAGCAGAACCAGCACATACCACGGCTTGCGAGCAAACAGAAAACCTCGAGACTTGCCCTAATGCACGCATTCTAATCAACCCTACCTATGAAGAGGTAGAGCAGAGTCTATCGCAAGCTGACCTTATAATTGATGCGCTTTTAGGCACAGGATTTTCGGGCGATACCATACGCGAGCCCTTTGCAACCTGGATCCGATCAAAGCAATCTTCCTATTGTTGCCGCTGATGTTCCCAGTGGATTTTCGGCGCAAACAGGCAATGCTGCCACACCTTGTATACGAGCGGCTCACACCGTTACTATGATTGCTCTCAAAACGGGACTCACCCACCCAAACGCACAAAAATATTGCGGAACCATACGAGTTGCACCCTTGATTGATACAACTCCCTACCTCGCATAATGCGCGGCAAATCAGGTTCCGCAATTTTTACTTGTAGACAAAACTTCGAATAACGTTTCATCCCTATTGTTGTTCTTGAATCCCCTAAAGCTAAGGTTATGGGTATTAGCGATGGTAAAAACATTAGCTATGGTTGCGAACATTAGATAAGGCTGAGGACACCAACTAAGGTTGGGAGCATTAGCTAATGTTAAGGATTTTAGCTAAGGTTGGGGGGTATTAGTCTTGAGGAAGCAACAACAGAGCAATCTGGGTTGCATTCAAGGCAGCACCCTTACGAATTTGGTCTGCTACATTCCAAAATGCAATGCCATTTTCAACCGAAGCATCCTTACGAATACGGCCCACAAAAGCACCATCTGTGCCTGCAAGTAAACCTGGCATGGGATACACGTTGTTTGCGGTATCGTCCATTACCGTAATACCAGGTGCAGCCTCCAAAGCGGCACGTGCTTCTTCAACGCTAACTGGACCTTCGAATTCAACATTTATAGCTTCACCATGGCAGCGCAAAACGGGAACACGAACACACGTTGCTGCCACCTGAATGTTTTCATCACCCATAATTTTCTTGGTTTCAACAACCATCTTCCACTCTTCTTTGGTAGAAGCATCATCCAAGAAAACATCGATATGAGGGATGCAATTGAAAGCAATTTGATGAGCAAAAGCATCAATGGTTAATTCTTCTCCGTCAAGGAATTGGCGAGTTTGAGCATAGAGCTCTTCCATTGCCTTAGCTCCTGCACCCGATGCTGCTTGGTAGGTGGAAACTACCACACGCGTAATGCGCGAAAGATCATAGAGAGGCTTAAGCGCTGCAACCATTTGAATGGTTGAACAATTAGGGTTAGCAATCACTCCGCTATGCCATGCAATATCCTGTGGATTAACCTCAGGAACAATCAGAGGTACGTCATCGTCCATGCGAAATGCGCTTGAGTTATCAATCATCACTGCGCCTGCATCGACTACCGCCTGACGGAACTGCTTTGATACCCCTGCTCCAGCACTAAACAGAGCAATGTCAACTCCTTCAAATGCTTCAGGAGTCATTTCTTGAACCGTCAGTTCACCTGCAGGAACCTTGCCGCAGCCTTTAAAAGGAAGCTTTTTACCCGCAGAGCGCTTTGATGCCAACGCACGTACTTCTGCTGCTGGGAAATCGAGATCATGCAAAACCTCGAGAAATTCATGACCAACCGCACCCGTTGCACCCGCAACTGCAACAACAGGATTAGCAGGCATTTCCTTTGTCCAGGTCATAAAAAGCTCCTTCAAGTAGGGTTATAAGATTTATTGCTACTCATATTGGCTACTCCCTAAAGAGCAACCCATGAGTATGAGGCTCATAATACTACGCTACCTCAAAGAATTGTTACAAAACAAATTCTTTGAGGTAAGCGGTAAAAAAGATTTATTTCGTTATACGTCGTTATACGCACATAAAATAACTTATCGCGCCTAGAGGTACTTCTTGCCAAATGCACACTTCTTGGTCACTTGCGAAAAGCCCCCTGTTCACATTTTTGCGTTTGAAAGCTTATGCCTTCTTTGCTTTTGCGGACTTTATACAGGCAACAAGTCCCGCCAAGAGGCCGATTACTCCATAAACAAGCATTGGCACTACACCGCACGCAAAAACGTCCTTACCAAAATAGACGATCGAACGAAGAGCATCTCCCCAATAGCGCTGAGGTGCCCAAGGATATACCCAATCACTCCAAAATGAAGGAAGCATCTCTGCAGGCAATAACGCCGTTGCCATACCGAGGGCAAAAATTACAAGAAGAACAAGGATTCCTAAAGGCTTCGAAAGGTCGGCTAACCCAACGAAAAATACCATCATGCAGAAAACTGCCAACCAGAAATATAAGACCAAAGAACCAACGGGTAAATCAAGACCTCCCGTCAGAGTAATTACTCCAACAGCAAGTAGCGCGATAAGCAGAGAAAGGACCGCGCTCATCCCAAGCTGAATGCAAAATACCCGCTTTTTATCCTTATGATCTGAATCTTTCTTACTCCACAACGCCACCGAAAGAATTAGCGAAGCAATTGCTGTCATAATAAAGAGGGGCAGCACTAAAAATTGAACAGCCATAAAAGATGACAAGGCACCGCCGCCAAGATCAGCCTCATTGATCAACTCTACATCAGCAGAAACTCCTGCCTGAGACATCATTGAGGTAATGGTTTGCTGCAAGATATTTGCCACCAAGGGATTCTTTCCCTGATTAATAATCACCGAAAGAGATAAGCTATCTCCCGCAGAATCAGAAGAGCCAACAGCTCCAGATCCTGCACCACTCATATCTGCTGCAGTGTTTGCGGCATTTGCCTGAAGCATCGATTCCGTAAAATCAGACGGAATAACTACCGCACCATACAGTTCATTGTTATCAAAAGCGGAATCAAGTTCTTCCTGCGATTCAAACTCAGCCCAGGAAATCGTCCGCTCATCATCCGATGCGTCTTCAGAATTATCCTCGTTTCCAGATTGAACCGCATCAGCATCCATCAGCGCAGAAAGAATGTTATCTCCTGCATTGATTGTTCCTGCAGGTGTATCGACACCCTTATCTAGATTCACAATTCCCAAAGGAAGATTATGGGGAGTTGCGTTAAGAATAGGACTGAACGCCAAACCAAAAATACAACTCACAAGGATTACCGCGACAAAGGGAATTGCATAAATCCGTTTTCCCAATTTTTCCCGCATCTCAAACTCCTTATCTCTTGATGCCCATCCAAGCAACGCTATACCTGCAATCAAAAGCCTTTTCTGTTCACTTTTTATGGTAATTAGAATATATTTCTAATTAAATAGAACATTTCTTTTGATGTTTCTGATTTTGCGAGCACCTTCCCTATAAAAGATGTTCGCTTGACCTAAAAGAGATTACTCTCGTCGTAGCAGACAAATTGCATGACCAGACAAGCTGAGGAATAACATGGCACGACCAAAAGAAGGAATCGGTCCCAGCGCACAACAAAGAATCGAAGAAGCTTATTGGGCTCTTCTTGAAAGCATGCCCCATGAAAAAATAACAATCGGGCAACTCTGTACGAAAGCGCACATCAATCACAATACGTTTTATTACCACTATCAAAGCATTGACGATTTAGCTAATCAAATACTAGAGCGTTTAGTTGTCTCACCGTCTCATATATCGTTTATATCGCACCTCTTTAGAACCGATGAATTACCTTCTCTGTTTGAGCTGTTCTCGCAAGCACATATTCTTTCTCGACTAGAAAAGATTCGAATTGTTGTTGGTCCCCACGGAACGCATTGGATGAAAAAGAAATGCGAAGAGGCTGTTCTTACCATTTGGTTTAATCTGTTTAAGATTGATCAAACTAAACTTTCGCAAGAGACCCATGCTCTTCTCACCTTTCACTTAGGAGGTATTTTTGCCCTTTTCAGTTCAGAGGTTTCACCTGAAGAACTTTTTGCCTTTCTTCGAAGCGAAAAAGCCCGTGAATATGCGCAAATTCTTCTTTCTATTCTTGGGTCATGTCCCCGAAAATCCGAGCACGTACATAAAGAAAAGTAGCCAATAATCCTAAACCGTCCAAGGCTTTAATGCGCACTCATGGACAAACGCGATACCCACAAAGCTCCCCTCATCTTGTAAAAAAAAGACAGAGCCACAAAAAAACTTCTTGACAAATTCCTCTGCAATCGAAAAAAAGTTCATTGAAAACAACATATAACCAAACCGTTGAAGCGGAAGTAAAAGTGGCCGTGCGCGCCCAGAGAGTCCGGGATGCTGGGATCCGGATCGAACTGCAAACCACTAAATGGACCGCTGAGGGCGCACCGAACTTTTGGACTTTTAATCTTGGTATGCTTGACTAACTCAATCTGGTGATTATCGCCGTATTCCTATCAAGCGTGATTTGTTGGCGGATTTCATAACGCCCATTGAAGCTCTACGCGTGTTACGCGCTGCGAGCACTCACTGTTTTTTGCTTGAAAGCGCAGAGGCTGAAGAAAGATGGGGGCGCTACACCTTTCTTGGTCTGAAACCCTCGCTGGAATTCTGCTGCTCGGGCGGTGTTGCTCGAATTCGTGAAAACATAGAGAAAGATCGCGAAACATGCGAAATCTTTAAAGTCGAACATCCCAGTACCGTTATTCGCCGTATAATCGCCGAAAACAAAAGCCCCCGTCTTGAAGGGTTTCCACCCTTTGCAGGAGGCCTTGTAGGTTATTTTTCTTTTGATTACCTCTCCTACAGCGAACCTTCTCTGCGTCGCCACCATTCATCCGATAATTTTCAAGCCACTGAAAACGAATTGTTCGAAAAAGAGTTTCTTGATGTCGACCTCATGCTTTTTGAAAGCATATTGGTTTTCGACTCCTACCGGCAAAAAATTTCCTGCATAACCGGCGTGCGAACCGACGATCTTGAAACTTCACAGCTGGAACGCTCTTACGAAAAGGCACAACAGGAGCTTGATACCTTAGAAAAGCTTCTCAGAACAGGAAAGCGAAAGAGCTTTGAGCCTTTGCGCCTTAAACATGAGCTCACTCCACGGTTTTCCGAAACGGAATATACCGAAATGGTAGATAGAGCAAAACGTTATATCTATGAAGGCGATATTTTTCAGGTGGTACTCTCCAACCCATTAATGGCGCCCGCAACAGGAAGTCTTTTCGATACGTATCGAATCCTTCGTAGCGAAAACCCCTCTCCCTATATGCTGTATTTTACGAGCGATGATGTCGAAATAGCAGGCGCTTCCCCTGAAACCCTTACCCGATTGGAAGATTCAAAACTCTATACCTTCCCTCTTACAGGAACGCGACCTCGCGGGAAAAGCCCTGAAGAAGATGAGCAGTTAGAGGCTGGTCTACTGAAAAACGAAAAAGAACTAGCTGAACACAACATGCTTGTAGATCTTGGACGAAACGACTTAGGACGCGTCTGTACCCTCGGTAGTGTTCATAGAGAAAGCTACCTTGAAGTTCTTAAGTTTTCCCGCGTTATGCATATCGGCTCTACCGTTGCAGGAACCATCGCCCCCAACAAAGACGCACTCGATGCAATAGATGCGGTTTTACCTGCTGGCACCCTATCAGGTGCTCCCAAAATTCGTGCGTGCGAAATAATTCACGAATTGGAAGGCACCTCCCGCGGCATCTATGGAGGGGCCCTAGGATACCTCGATTTATCAGGAAATATGGATATCTGTATAGCTATCCGCCTTGCCTATAAAAAGAACAATCTCGTTTGTGTGCAGTCTGGTGCTGGAATAGTAGCAGACAGTGATCCTGCTTCCGAATATCGCGAATGCCAGAACAAAGCAAGTGCAATAATTGATGCCCTCAAACGCGCCGAAGGAGGTCTCGCATGATTCTACTAATTGATAATTACGATAGCTTTTCCTACAACCTCTACCAACTTGTCGGCAGCATTAATCCCAACATAAAGGTTGTTCGCAACGATGCACTAACCGTAAACGACGTGGCAACTCTAAATCCTGAAGCTATCATCCTTTCCCCTGGACCGAGAAAACCTAAAGATGCTGGTATTTGCATACCGATAATCCAAGAGCTTTCAGGAAGAATTCCTTTGCTGGGTGTCTGTCTTGGCCATCAGGCAATTTTTGAAGCATTCGGCGGCAGCGTTGATCACGCAAAACATCTCATGCATGGAAAGTCTTCCGAGATCAACATTGATAACGCTTCTCCTCTGTTCAAAGGATTGCCTCAGACTATCCAAGTTGCACGCTATCATTCCCTTTCCGCCCAGGAAAAGACCCTTCCTTCGTGTTTGCGCGTAATTGGAAGAGGTGACGATGAAGTTATGGCGATTGAGCACTGCAGCCACCCCACCTATGGCGTTCAGTTTCATCCCGAATCCATCATGACCCCCGATGGCTTGTCGATATTTCGCAACTTCCTCAGCGCGGCAGAGTTTTTCAAACAAAACCAAGCCCAAAGCACCAAAACGCCCTGACTTTGAATTCGTACACGCCCCGATTCGAATTTCGCACGCGCCCTAACCCTAACCGCACACTCCCTGATCCGAATCTCGCATTTTGAACCAAATCGCACTCACGTCCTAGCCCGAACTCACCACACCTCACCACAGCTAACAAACAGAAAACCCCTCGATCAAAAGGAGAATCTCATGATTAAAGAAGCTATTCAGAAAGTGTCCCAAAAAGAAGACCTTCCCTATGAAGAAGCAGAAGCGGTCATGGACGAAATAATGAGCGGTCAAGCAACCCCTGTTCAAATGGCCGCATATCTAACCGCGCTTTCCATGAAAGGAGAAACTATTGACGAAATTAAAGACCAAATGAAAGAACTTGAAGGGAAACTACCTGATGTCGTAATGGCTTGTGTTGGTGGAGGATCTAATGCGATTGGATCTTTTTATCACTTTATTCAACATCCAGAAGTAAGGCTTATTGGATGCGAAGCAGCAGGACGCGGTGTTGACACTTTCGAAACTGCTGCCACTATTGCAACTGGAAAATTAGGTATTTTCCATGGCATGAAAAGCTATTTTTGCCAGGATGAACAAGGACAGATTGCACCAGTCTATTCGATCTCTGCCGGGCTTGATTACCCTGGAATTGGACCAGAACATGCCGCCCTCCACGATGCGGGTCGGGCAGAATATGTTGCTATTACTGATGAAGAAGCAGTTGATGCTTTTGAGTACCTTTCTCGCCTTGAAGGTATTATTCCCGCGATCGAAAGCGCCCATGCCGTTGCTTATGCACGAAAGCTTGCTCCTACCATGAGCCCCGATCAAAGCATCGTTATTACGCTTTCAGGCCGTGGCGACAAAGATTGCGCAGCAATCGCTCGATATAGAGGTGAAAATCTCTATGAATAGAACCTTTAAGCGCATCATGCAAAGTCCTAATCCCTCTACCCATGCCCATCACCAAGGAGAATAACCATGAGTACTATAGCTCGTGCTTTTGAAAATGGAAAAGCCTTTATCCCCTTTATTACGTGCGGAGATCCTGATCTAGAAACAACCGAACAGCTAATCTATGCCATGGAACGCGCAGGTGCAGACCTTATCGAACTCGGTATTCCCTTTTCGGATCCTACCGCAGAAGGCCCTGTGATACAGGAAGCAAACATTCGCTCGCTTTCTGCAGGAACTACTACCGACAAAGTGTTTGATCTCGTACAAAAAGTGCGAACACGATCTGCGATTCCCCTTGCATTCATGACCTACGCCAACGTGATTTTTTCTTACGGGATAGAAGCGTTTGCACAAAAAGCAGCCGAGGTTGACATCGATGGCATTATTTTGCCCGATGTCCCCTTTGAAGAAGCTGATGAATTTGATGTACCTTTCGCCGCCGTGGGAATCGATCAAATTTCTATGATTGCCCCTACCTCCCATGAACGCATCGCTGCTATTGCGCAGAAAGCTCGCGGGTTTGTTTACTGCGTATCTTCCCTAGGAGTTACAGGTGTGCGCTCCAACATTACAACCGACATTACAAGCATGGTAGCACTCGTAAAGCAACAGCAAGATATTCCCTGCGCTGTGGGATTCGGAATATCCACTCCCGAGCAAGCGCGTAATATGGCCGCTCAAAGCGATGGTGCTATTGTAGGAAGCGCCATTGTGAAACTTTGCGCCCAATACGGAAAAGACTGCGTGCCTTATGTTGAAGAATACGTGCGTTCCATGAAAGAGGCAGTCAACCAGGCACAGTAGCTACGAAGTGAAAGAGAAGAAGCCTACGCTGTACCCGAACAAAAAGAATACCTAGGCTACACCTGAACGAAAAGCAAACCTGGGCTGCACCTGAGATCTCCCTTTCCAGCAACAAAAAGCCGCTTTTCTGAATATCCCCCCTACAAGCAAGTGAGACTGAAAACTTTTGTTTTCAGTCTCACTATCGAGGTTCAGTTCATTTCAGCGACTTTTTTAAGTTCAATATCTCAAAGGCAAGAGAAATTCTAGAGTTCGATTGATGAACTAATGGGCTGCCCATTAAATTAGCGACCCTTTGCCATCTTTGCTGCAATCTCTTCAGGAGAAAGCTGGGTTTCTTCAAAGATGCTGTCGGAATCCAATCCGAATGCAGTGTGCAAGCAGCGAACTGCTGTTTGAACTTGGCTGCCCTCTACCACTACCGAAATGCGGATAGGACTGGTAGAAATCATCATGATGTTAACGTTGTTTTCCGCCAACGCCGCAAAAGCCTTAGCAGCAACACCAGGACTAGACTTCATGCCTGTGCCTACCAACGAAACCTTAGCAATATTGTCGTCCATCAAAGAAGTGGCCCCAAATTGCTGGGTAATGCGCTCCACTGCTGATAATGCTTGTTCTTTCTGAGAACCAGGGAACGTAAAGGAAATATTTGCCTTTCCGTCATTGGTAACGTTTTGAATGATCATATCGACCGAAACATCGCTTGAAGCAAGAATAGAAAATACTCGCGCCGCGATACCTAGTTCATCAGGAAGACCACGAAGGGTAATTTTCATTTCGGACGTATCGTGTGCAATACCAGAAATAACTGCCTGCTCCATAGAAGGAACGACCTCCTTGATAAGTGTGCCTTCTTCATCCGAGAAAGCAGAACGGGAATGAATTACCACCTTATATTTACGCGCAAACTCTACCGC
>ENA-OPBG01001697-OPBG01001697.1-human-gut-metagenome-genome-assembly--contig:-NODE-1697-length-14371-cov-2.336826_pt1 | contig 14371 bp, 10 predicted proteins | sample MGYA00241065_ERZ501446 | MGnify/ENA primary metagenome ERZ501446 (study PRJEB25962, sample SAMEA2042632) | human gut metagenome | biome: human gut; feature: human-associated habitat; material: faeces...
CCCCCGCCGCGATGCGCGCGCCCACCATGAGGTCGTCCACGTTGCGGCCGGACACCTCGCCGTAGCTGGGGTCGCTGCGCACGGAGAAGTACACGTCGCCGTTACCGGCAGCGTACGCGTGGCCCTGCTCGATCAGGCTCTTGATCATGCCGATCATGGGGCCGATCTCCTTGGTGGCGCGCGGGCGAATATCCGGGTCCATCACGTTGGCAGCGCGCATGACGCCGATGAACTTCTCGGAGAACTCCTCCGCCACCTCGGCCGCGGTGCGCCCCTTCTCGTTGGCGCGATTGATGATCTTGTCGTCCACGTCGGTGAGATTTTGCGCGAACGTGACCTCGTAGCCGCTCGCAATGAGCCAGCGGCGAATCACGTCGAAGCTGATGAACGTGCGTGCGTTGCCGATGTGGATGTTGTCGTACACCGTGGGGCCGCACACGTACATGCGGACCTTGCCCTCCTCGATGGGCTGAAAGTCCTCTTTGCGGTGCGTAGAGCTGTTGTAGATCTTCATGAGGGTCCTCCTGGGGGCGGTCGCCGTGTTCGCTTGCTGCTCGGGCAGTCCTCGCAAACCTCAGCGCGCTGAGGTTTGCTGCGGAACTCGCGACAAGCGTGCACGGCGACCGCCCGTGCATGTCGACTCTTGGTGATATCCTAACCGACTACTGCGTCGGCAGGCATAGGACTCGCTGAAACATCGCGTCGGGCAGGAATCCTTAACAGGAAAAAACTGAAAGCATCAGACCTAACATCGCTGCTCGAGCAGGCAGACGGCCCAGGCGCCGATGCCCTGGCCCTGGCCTTCCCAGCCAAGGCGCTCGGTCGTGGTAGCCTTGACGCCTACGCTCTCGACGGGCACGCCGAGCGCGCGGCTCAGGTTCTCGCGCATCTGGTCGCGGTAGGGCGTAATCTTGGGCTCTTGGCACGCCAGGGTGCAATCGGCGTCTACGAACTCATAGCCGCGCTCGCGCGCGTATTCCATCACGCGGGAAAGCAGCACCAGCGAATCGGCACCCTCGTAGGCAGGATCGGTATCGGGGAATAGCTTTCCAATATCGCCCCCGCGAATAGCGCCCAGCAGTGCATCAGAAACGGCATGAGCCAGCACGTCGGCATCGGAATGACCCGCCAAACCCTGATGGTGAGGAATATCTACCCCACCTAAAATTAGCTTGCGATCAGGTGCAAATGCATGCACATCGTAACCAAGCCCTACGCGTAATCGACTGAACGCAGCAGTGATGGAAGGGTTATACATATTGCTAATCCTCCCGTCGCTCTTCTAATGCAGCACGAATAGCGGCAGACATGAGGAGATAATCTTCTGGAACCGTCAGTTTGATATTGTCTCGCTTACCTTCGACTACCAAAACACGGCCACCCAAACGTTCAATTAAGGAAGAATCATCGGTTCCCACAAAACCATCCGACAACGCAGACGCATGGGCACGACGGTAAATTCCTGCGCGGAAGATTTGCGGAGTTTGAGCATTCCAGAATACCGAGCGATCGGGTGTTCCCACAATAACGCCGTTTTCAACCACTTTTAAAGTATCGATGGAAGGATGACCAACTACCGCCCCGTCGCAATCGATATTGCCCTTAACGGTGTTAATGGTGTGCTCAATCAATTCCTTTGTTACCAAAGGGCGCGCACCGTCATGAAGAATTACAAACTCATATTCTTCAGGCACTAATTCCAAACCAGAAAAGGCAGATTCCTGACGAATAGAACCAGCAGGTGCCATAACGATAGGAGTTACGAAAGGAAATGGATCAATTGCCTTAGCGAGATATTCTTCGGTGCGTTCTTCGGGGCACACCACGACAATAAGCCCCACATCGCCTACCGCATCAAACACTTCTGCGGAACGCGTAAGAATAGGCTTACCCGCTATTTCGACAAGCTGCTTACCCCCTTCATGGCCAAAGCGTTCTCCGCTGCCGCCCGCAAGAATAATAGCGGCTGTTTTGGGCTTTTTATCAACAACACCCTCAAGGCGGGGTTCCGCCTTGAGGGCATCGAAATTCATATCATCAAACATGGCCATCGCATGCTCGAGAACAGATGGAACGTATACGGGATCGATCGTCTTGTCACTCATAAGGAACTCCTGTACCACCGCGCGCTATACGCTTCACGCGCGGCGCGCCCCTGCTTAGGCTGATCTCGCCGATGCTAGTCGGCCGCTTGATCGCCAGAAGACGATCCGCCGCCACGCGACGAAAGTCCCGCATGGCTTAGATCATATCCCGCAAGAAGCAGCTCAGCCTCTGCAGCTATGGTATCACGCTTACGCGGTGCAGGTATAGAACCAGTTCCTGGTACGAAGGTAAGATGGTCTCCATCTTCGGTGTGCTCAACATCAACGTCAATCACCGAACCACTTGTCCATTTGCCTTCCAAGATTTGTTCAGAAATTGGATCTTCGATCAGTCTTTGAATAGCACGACGAAGAGGTCGAGCACCAAAGGACAGATCTGTTCCCTCTTTAGCTATCAGTTTGCTTGCCTGTTTAGTCAAGTTGATAGTCATGTTCTGCTCTATGAGGCGCTGGCGGAGCTCATCGATCATCAGATCAACGATCTCAACAATCTCATCCTCGGTGAGCGACTTGAATACGATAATCTCATCAATACGATTCAGGAATTCAGGCCTAAAGAGCTTTTTGACTTCACTCATTACGCGCGACTTGATTTCCTTATCGTCCAAACCGCCCTTGTCTCCTGAAGCAAAACCAAGCGGTGCGCTGGTAGTAATTTCGCGAGCGCCCACATTGGAGGTCATGATGATAACGGTGTTTCGGAAATCAACCACACGACCCTGAGAGTCGGTCAGACGTCCTTCTTCGAGAATTTGAAGAAGAATATTGAAGACATCGGGATGAGCTTTTTCGATTTCGTCGAACAGAACAACCGAATACGGACGCTGACGAACCGCTTTTGTTAGCTGTCCACCCTCGTCGTAACCAACATATCCCGGAGGTGAACCAACCAGACGCGAGACCGAATGCTTTTCCATGTACTCTGACATGTCGAAGGAAATAAGCGCATCTTCGGAGTTGAAGAGAAATTCTGCTAAAGCCTTCGAAAGCTCAGTTTTTCCTACGCCCGAAGGACCCAAGAAGATAAACGAACCAACAGGCCGCTTAGGATCTTTCAGCCCTGAACGGCTGCGACGAATTGCTTTGGAGAGCGCCGTAATTGCTTCATCTTGACCAATAACGCGCTCGTGCAGCACTGACTCCATACGAAGAAGTTTCTCAGTTTCCGCTTCGGTGAGGTTTGAAACCGGAACACCAGTCGTCATTGATACGATATCTGCTACATCTTCAACTGAGACTTCGTTGAGTGTCTTGGAAGTTTTTTCTTCCCAGTTCTTCTGTGCTTCTACGCGCTGTTTTTGAAGTTTTTCTTCTTCATCACGCACTCTTGCTGCACGCTCAAAGTCCTGATCGGCAATTGCAGATTCCTTAGCGGCGCGCAATTTGCGCAGGTCGTCATCGATCTTCTGCAATTCTTCAGGCAGCACCATGTTGCGAATTCGCATACGTGCGCCCGCTTCATCAAGAACGTCAATCGCCTTGTCGGGCAAGTAACGATCCTGAATATAGCGATCTGACAAGCTCACCGCCGCAGACAGCGCTTCGTCAGTAAAGTGAACGTGATGATGTTCTTCATAACGATCACGTAGGCCCTCAAGAATTCGAACAGCCTGCTCTTCGTTAGGCTCCTTTACCAATACGGTCTGGAAACGACGGTCAAACGCTGAATCTTTTTCAATATGCTTACGATATTCATCAAGCGTGGTAGCACCAATGATCTGAATTTCACCACGAGACAGCGGCGGCTTCAAAATGGCAGCTGCATCGATCGAACCTTCGGCAGCGCCTGCACCAATAAGGGTATGAAGCTCGTCGATAAACAGGATAATGTCTCCTGCCTGCTCCACTTCCTTAATAACTTTCTTTAAACGCTCTTCGAATTCACCACGATATTTCGAACCAGCAACTAAGGCGGAAACATCAAGGGTGTAAATGCGAATGTTATGTAGGATATCAGGCACCTGATCGGCAACAATAAGCTGTGCCAGGCCTTCCACTACCGCAGTTTTACCAACGCCAGGTTCTCCAATCAGGAGAGGGTTGTTTTTCTGACGACGGGAAAGAATTTGCATCACGCGCTCAATTTCACCCGCACGCCCAATGACAGGATCAAGCTTTCCGTCAGCAGCCTTCTTGGTGAGGTCGGTGCCAAACTCTTTAAGCATACTGTCAGAGGTATTCACCGTTGGGTCAAAATTGGTACCTGCATATACCGCAGACTGCCCCACCAAATCATTAAGAGCAAAACGGATAGCATCACCTGTTACCCCCAAACGCGCAAGAACATCAATTGCAGTGCCCTCATTCTCGCGAACAATACCCAAAAGAAGGTGTTCGGTGGAAATATAGGACTTGCCCATCTGCATTGCTTCGCGCAGCGAGTTTTCTAACACGCGCTTTACACGAGGAGTAAAACTGAGATGTCCCGAAACGTCAGTATTTTCATCAATTGATACGATTTGGCGAACACACTGCACAGCAGCGTCGTACTTTACACCAAGCTTATCGAGCGCTTGTGCCGCCAAACCATCCTGTTCTTTCATGAGCGCTAAAAGTACATGCTCAGTGCCCACGTACGGCTGGTGCAAAGCACGTGCCTCCTCCTGAGCAAGAACAAGCACCTTTCGCGCTTTGTCCGTAAATTTGTCAAATGACATATAAGCCTCGATTCTCGCGGCAGGATTTAAAAATGTCTATCCTTTTAAAATGCTCACTTAAAAATTGCTCATCCAATCCTAGCACTCGATAACGGAGAGTGCTAGTTTGTCATATTTTCGTAACAAGTCGTCACATATTTATCGCAAATATGCGCCTAAAATTCTACCATTTTATAGATATCTTCTACTTTACGCATAAAACGAGCGATAGTTCACGGGGCAATCGATAGCACACGCGTTGTCAATAATGTATGGCTTTATCGGTGGCGCATAACGAATAGTGCACGTGCCGTCGACGACATATGACAGCAGCTACGGTGCATGCCATTGCCGATGACGTGCACTTATTTCCAGTGGCGTACGCGTTGCTGGTGCGTTACTGGCGGTACATACGCTGTTGATAAGCTTCTGTTTTGGCAAATATGAGACTTGAATCTATAGCCTATTTACATGCTTTATTGACTTTTAGAAGCTCTAAATAAGGGACCATCGACCCGATAAGAACAGTTTTTGCCAAAAAGGCTAGTTTTGCAGCAAATCCGCGATGCACCTAATCAGAAGCTCGAAACTTACTCCGCGGTCTTTAAAGTTTGGTTGTTTACTGGAAACGATCCAATTTGGGTAGCAAAACTGCCCAGAACTACTGGTTTTGCATCTCCAGTGAACGCACAACCGTAATTTTCTGCACCAACTTGATGATTTTCGCTTAGTTTGTCAGATTGTTGGAAAACTAAACGAAAGCTAAAGACATTACGTCTATGCGGGAGCAAATAGGGAGCTCTCTTGAGTGAGACTTCAGTCATCTAACTAAAGGCATTTGCGCGTATGCGGGAATAGCAGTCCTGGTGGACTGGCTGGTTTCCAAATAGGCGCCCGAGAGGGCGCGTGCTGCTGTCCCCGACAGAAAACCAGCAGCACGAAACAACTTTACTAATTCGTCTTTGCTTCAGGACGCATATGCGGGAACAGCAGCACATCCCTAATGCTTGCCTGATTGGTCAACAACATCACAACACGGTCGATACCGATACCAATACCGCCCGCAGGAGGCATGCCGTATTCCAACGCACGAATATAGTCGGTGTCGTACTCCATTGCCTCATCATCGCCTGAAGCTTTTTCTTCCATCTGCTTCTGGAAACGCTCCGCTTGATCAACGGGATCATTAAGCTCAGAAAAAGCGTTTGCATATTCATGGCCTGCAATTACCAATTCAAAACGCTGAGTTAAACGAGGATCGTCCTCGAAACGCTTTGCCAATGGACTTACTTCCACGGGATAATCGCACACGAAAGTTGGATTAACGATGCTTGGCTCACCAATCTCGTCATACAGTTCCGCAATGAGCTTGCCTGCTGTCCATTCAGGCTTAACTTCGATACCATTTTTCTTTGCGAGCTCAGCCAAGTGCTCCACGGATGTATCGAGCGTAACCTCTTCACCTAATGCGTCAGATACTACCTTGGTCATAGGAATCGAGGGCCACTCTCCCGAAAGGTCAATTACCTGACCTTGATATTCAATTTGCTCAGTATCATTTACTGCCGCATTTGCAGCTTTGATGACTCCTTCAGCAAGTTTCTTCATGCCTTCAAGATCGCTAAAGGCACGGTAAGCTTCCATAGTGGTGAACTCAGGATTATGGGTAGGATCCATTCCTTCGTTACGGAAAATTCGACCAATCTCGAAAACGCGCTCAAATCCACCTACCAGCAAACGCTTCAAATGAAGCTCGGTAGCGATACGCAAATAGCATTCCTGATTCAGCGCATTAAAGTGCGTGATGAATGGCTTAGCGGTTGCACCACCTTGAATGGTCTGCAAGAAGGGAGTCTCCACCTCGTAGTAACCATCATTTTCCATGTAATGGCGAAACGTAGAAATAATCTTCGAGCGCTTAACAAAGGTATCGCGAACCTCGTCATTGACGATCAAATCCACATAGCGCTGACGATAACGCAGCTCTTTGTCAGCCAAGCCATGAAACTTCTCCGGCAAAGGACGAAGAGCTTTAGCAAGAAGTTCAAACGCATCAACCGCTACAGAAAGTTGACCACGTCGAGTACGCATTACTAAGCCTTCTGCGCCAATCCAATCACCCAGATCAAGGTCTTTCATTTCCGCGAAGGCATCTTCACCTAATGCGTTGATTCGACAGAACAGTTGAATCTTTCCAGTAGCATCAAGCAATTCGAAGAAAATAATCTTTCCCTGAACACGCTTTGCAACGATACGACCAGCAACAGCAACACGATCTTCAGTATTTTCACCATCGCCGAGCTCTTTATATTTTTCGTCCAGATCGGCAACATGGTGGGAATAATTAAAGGCGTGACCATAGGGATTCTTCCCTTCAGCCAGCAATGCCTCACGCTTTGCACGACGAACTTCAATAGGATCGTCTTCAATAATCTGTTCAGTTGAATCTTGCGCCATTGCTATCCATTCTTCAATACAAGCAAATCAGCTTGTTTTCCTAATCACTTACCTCAATAAAGTCTAACTATGGTTTTAAGGTCCGCCTACCTACCGATCCGCCTACCGTTTTTGCTGGACTCTTTCAGGAAACGCTTTAGCCTACCCTCAACAAACCATCCATGACGAACATTCTCCATTGAGCTACTCTTAGCGGACCATACAGACCGTGGCAGACCATAGAGACCTTAGTGAACCATGCAGATGTATTATCCTTAGTGTTCGATCTTCAGGATTTTCATCTTGATAACACGACCAGTTGGTCCCGTAGTTTCCACCTCGTCGTCTTTTTTGTGACCCAAAAGAGCAGCACCTACAGGTGATTCATTTGAAATCTTGCCTTCAGCAGAATTGCTTTCTGCTGCACCGACGATAGAGAAAACGCGCTCGCGTCCGCCCATTTCAACCGTAACACGGCTGCCAATGTTTACCTTGCCAGAGCGCTTTGGAGCAGAAACAACCGTAGCCTCGCTAAGAATGCGCGTAATTTCCGCGATACGAGCCTCCATCATGCCTTGCTCGTTTTTAGCATCATCGTATTCGGAGTTCTCGGAAATATCACCAAATTCACGTGCTACACGAATGCGCTCGCCAATCTCTGCACGTTTTTCCGTTTCCAGATAATGCAGTTCTTCTTCGAGCTTCTCTTTGCCTTCTTCGGTCAGAATGTAGTTGTTTTCAGCCATAATTTACTACCCCTCGACCAAGCGCAGCCTTGGCCTCTTATCCTTTCTCTACCTGCGAAAGGGGCGCGCCCACGAAGAGCGTGCCCCTTGATTTACTTTCTATACCACCTAAGCTCGCCTTAAGCGTTGTTGGTTTCCTCCGTCGCTTTGGGAGCAGGTTTTGCTGAGGTTGGCTCGGGCTTATCGATAACCTCCACCTCGATTTCCTCAGGGGTGCTGTCTTTAGCCTCTTTAACCGGAACCTCTTCGGCTTCCTTGACCTTTTTATTACCGCCTAAACCTTCGCGTAAGTTCTTGACCGCTTTGCCAATTGCGGTGCCTAACTTTGGAAGATTTTTTGGACCAAAAATAATAAGAATTACGATAAGAATAATGGCAATTTCGAAAATGCCGAAAGGTCCTATTTTCATGCAAGTACCTCCACATCCTAGATGGCCTCTTTGGAGCCAATCAAAGTTTAGCTAGCATTTGACCTGTGCGTCAAAATCCTAAAGAGAACACCCAGTTACTATCTTCGAGCGAGTACCTTCACTCTAGCAAAAAGAGCACCGCCTTTCGCGGAAGGCTCCCTTAGTGGTTGAAATGGTCGGGATGACAGGATTCGAACCTGCGACCTCTGCGTCCCGAACGCAGCGCTCTACCAAGCTGAGCCACATCCCGTTTTGCTAATTAAGCTCAGTGCTTTGATGATCTACATAGCTCCCTTACAACACCGCCTGTTGTACAAAAGACCATAACGATCATCGGTAATTAGCGGGTGCTATATTAGCACATATTTGCGAAAAGAACAGGGCCGCCCCGCTTCCTCCATAATTGGCAAGCGAAACGGCCGCTGTTAGATGAACAAAGGCAGCAACGCGCTTTATTACACGTCCTATTTGCGCATCCTATGACGCGCTCTATTGCACGCCTATTAATAATCGCTTAATGCGCTTCAACGCGAGCTCTGCTAGCAACAAATACTAGTAGCGAACATAATACATGCCTGCATGAACGGCACTAATCTTCACCACGTCGCCAGTACGAGGTGCGTGTATCATTTGTCCATTGCCAATATACACACCCGTGTGGTGGCTGTTGAGACAGAAATCACCTGGCTGAGGATTAGAAACGCGCGTCCAATTTCGCATGGTATAGGTAGTGCACCAATGGTTACCATACGTGCCTGTGATGCAATAGCCGACCAATCCTGAACAGTCAAAGGAATTAGGACCAGAAGCACCCCACACATAAGGCTTACCCAGCTGAGCATACGCACGATCAACAATTACGTTTCCTGTTACGGTTGGCGTTTTATTGTTGTCGTAGTTTCCACCACCAGATTGATTTTGCAGGGCTGCCTGTGCCGCAGCTTGACGAGCACGCTCTGCTGCTTCTTCCTCTTGACGAAGAAGTTCTTCTGCTTCAGCGGAAAGCTGATCATACGTTGCCTGCATCTCTGCAGTTGTTGCTTCAGCTTCTTCCTTTACCGCCTCAGCTTCAGCAGTCTTATCGGCAGCAATCTGCGCCTGCTCTTCAGCTTCGGTCTTTGCTGCTTCTAGCTCTTCACGCGCATCTTTGGTTTGCTGTACAAGCTCTGCGTCGTTTTCGTTGAGCTTTTCGAGCATATTCCAGGTGGTTGCAAATTCCTCAAAAGAAGAGGCGCCCAAAATTACATCGACAAAGCTTACGGATCCCGAACGATACATGTCTCGCGCACGGTCGCCAAGTTGTTCCTGATAGCCTTCGATTTCTTTTGTTTTTTCATCAACTTTTGCTTGCGCTTCTACAACCTTAGCTTCAGCTTCTTCTTGTGCCTCAAGCGCTGCATAATAATTGTTGGATGCTTCGTCCAGCTTTACTTGCATTTCTTCAAGCTGACTAAGAACCTGCTGTGCTTCGGCACGTTTTTCTGCCGAAGTTGGCTCTGCATAAGCGGAAACAGTGGGAATCATAAGGCCCACTAAAAGAATACCAGCCATTACTGCTGCAATAATTGCCCGCTTTTGTGTTGCGAATTTTGTGCTCATCTGGGGATATCCTTCCTCTGATTCGAGCATACGTAGTTTGTTTAAGCGATAGCTGTTTTATCCTACCATGCCCTCTTGGCACACACAATATTTTCACAGCTTCATCATGGCTTAGTGGTGTTAATTTTTTCACATAAGGCCTGGTCAGATTATCGTTATTTCATTATTACTCCAGCTCAAACCACAACACCAAGTAACATCTTTTCAACTTTTTATCTATATATTGTGGTTTTGTCTTATGAACCTAACTTTTTGGGTTTGCCCCATTAATTCAAGCTTAAAAATAACGACGGAGACTTTTTATTCCGTGTTTAATTCCGTCTTCTTATACAGCAATCGACCCCAGTTTCTCGAATGTACTTACCAACTTTTAATGCCCGATTCTATTTGTCAGATAAAACGGCACAAATAAAGCCCGCACAAAACGGGCTTTACGTATACTGAGATTTCCGTTTATGAACGACTAAGCTTTATGCCAACGCTGCACGCTTAGTAGACTACATAAATCATATCGGAATGAACTGCGCTGATGGTAACCGTTGCGCCAGAATGTGGAGCATGGATCATCTGGCCATTGCCAATGTAAATACCGCAGTGATGATCGTTTACGCAAATATCACCAGGCTGAGGATTGTTGGTACGCGGCCAATTCATAAAAGTACCAGTGGTACCAAGACGAGAGTGAGAACCGGTCAGGCAGTAACTTACTAAACCAGAGCAGTCATAAGCACCAGGACCAACACCACCCCATGCATAAGGCTTGCCAATTTCAGCGTAAGCCCTTGCAACTGCAGAGCTGTTTCCACCGCTGGTTACGTAGTTGCCACCGCCACTATTATTGTTGTTATTATTATTGTTGTTATTATTGCTATTGTTGCCGCCGCCAATGTTGCCGGATTCAATAGCCTCTTCAGCTGCCTGAGCCTGTGCAGCATCTTCGGCTGCCTGCTCCTGCTCAACTAAAGCAGCTGCCTCAGAGGAAAGGTTGTCATAAACAGACTGCATTTCAGCAACTTTAGCATCTGCAGCATCAGCTACCTGCTTAGCTTCTTCTGCCTTATCGGATGCTACCTTTGCCTGCTCTTCAGCTTCAGTCTTAGCTGCTTCGAGCTCTTCACGAGCAGTCTTGGTCTGCTGAACCAGCTGAGCATCATCCTGGTTTAAGTCTTCCAAGATGTTCCAAGTTGTCGCAAAGTCTTCAAATGAAGTTGCGCCAAGGATTACATCTAAGAATGTTGTAGATCCAGAACGATACATGTCACGAGCACGATCACCGAGCTGTTCCTGATATCCCTGAATTTCAGCGGTTTTTTCTTCGATCTGCTTTTGCGCTTCTTCTACTTTAGCTTCAGCATCGAGCTGTTCCTGCAAAGCATTCTGATAATCACCGCTAGCTTGATCGAGCTCTGCCTGATAAGCATTGAGCTGCTCGAGCGCAGCATCCGCCTCTGCCTGAGCCTGATCTGCGGGGCTTGCAAAAGCACTTGATACCGGAATGGCTAAGCCTACTGCTAATACCACCGCAAAAAAGCCAGATAAAACGGCTTTCGCGTTGAACTTACGTACTTGTTCAGCCATATAATTTAGCCTCCTTATGCTCACCATTCGCTTTACTGATTGCGTTACTTATTTCAAATATGCAAAGCGTGAGCTTGGTTCATGGTAACAAAAGGTCAACGTTCAATCAAAATAATGTGAAGATGGACTTCATAACACCAGTTCATAGCGTTTCTTTTACTTTTTGCGCTCCACCTCGTTTTTAGCGATCTGCTCTCTGACGTACTGAAGCTCTCGCTCGTAGCGCCGTTGCGCTTCCTGAGCTCCGAACGTCTGCAAATTATCAGGGGAGGCAAGCTTAGCTTCAAAACGAAGTCCCTTGAGCGAGGCAGCCTTTGCCTGGATAAACAAGAAAGCAAAGCCAGCGACACCAGCCACTAACGAAGCAGCCAAAATTGCCACTTTCGCAATCATAATGTCGTCAGGATTTACGAAGGCTAAATTTGCAACAAAGATTGCCATCGTAAAGCCCACGCCACCAAGAAGTGCAGCGCCCAGCATATGAGCCCAATTAACGTTTTCAGGAAGTGATGAGAGCTTCGTTTTAACAATTAACAAACTCATGAGCATGATGCCTAAAGGCTTACCAATTACCAACCCGAAAAATACTCCCAGGAAAATTGAATCGCTCACAATATCGCCTATGGCGGTCTGAGTGAACGCCACATCAGCATTGGTAAGCGCGAAGAGAGGCAAAATTGCAAAATATACCCAAGGATAGAGCTTACGCTCCAGACGCGTTGCGGGCGGAACTACGTGACGCGCTACGCGCTCTAAACGAGATACACTTGCCAAATAATCTGCCTGGCCAATGACAGGCTCATCTGGCGTAAACGTTTCGTGAACCTCTTTTACACGTTCGCCCGACCAATTTGCAAAGCTCTTCAAGTCAACACGAGATCCCGAAGGAATCACGAAGGCTAAAAGTACGCCAGCAATTGTCGAATGAACACCTGACATAAATATGCAGTACCACAAAACCGCACCAACCAGTAAATAAGGAATTAGAGAATAGATGTGGGATCGATTCATAATAATGAGAGCAATGAGAACCACGAGTGCTGCCCCAAGCCACATCAAAGAAGGACTCTGACCATAGAAAATAGCAATCACCAAGATCGCTACAATGTCATCTGCAACAGCAAGGGTGCTCAAAAATACTCTTACGCCCGCTGGAACACGAGATCCCAGGAGAGCCAAGATGCCCAAAGCAAAAGCAATATCTGTCGCAGTAGGAACGCCCCACCCCATCATGGTATCTGGATTTCCAGCATTAAACAGCAGGTATACCACAATCGGCATCATGACGCCGCCAAGAGCTGCACCAACTGGCAAAATTGCCTGGCGGATATTCGTCAATTCACCGACCGTCATTTCATACTTTATTTCCAGGCCCACCAAAAGGAAGAAAATCGCCATCAGAATATCGTTAATGATATGCGCAAGCGACATTTCCGCATGAGCATCACCAAACCCAAGCGTTACCTCGGTATGCCAAAATTCGTAAAACCCTTCATGAAATGCCGTGTTTGCCACAATCAACGCAATAATAGCGCCAAGCAACATGACACCAGCGGCTTTTGTGGTGGAATGAGTAAGCTCTACGATTTTATGATACCGACGCTGATGGCCTTCTGCCTCTTTGATGAAAATGTCGGATTCGTGATGATGATGCTGAGCCATACAAGGGACCTTTCGTTTAAAACAAGGGCATACCAAGCCTAACATCTTTAGAAGTATCTGTTTTCCTAGAAATACCAGAAAACGAGGATGTTTTCTGTTTCTTGTTAAGAAGCCGACAAAAAGTAGCTTTCTCAAATCTCTCAACAGATTGAACTTGTTAGTCGATTTGAACTTAGTAATTTCTTAGTAACTTAGTAGTAAGTAATTTGGTAATCCACGGTTAAGCCGCCCACGGCTTAGTCGTTGCCAGTTTAGCCACCGACAGCTTAGTCACTCGAAGCTTAGCCCATCCAGCTTACAGAACGTATGCAATACTCTTTCAAAACATGAACGCGCTCAAATTCTTCCCACAATCTGCTCAAAGTGCGCTAGACTGATAGATGAAAACGGTAGACGAGGGGAATTGGAAAGCCGTTTCCAACTGGGAGAATCAATTGCATGCGAGTTATTTATATCGCTGCTTTAGTTTCATCTCACTCAAGAATACTCGGCACCCACTCCTCAAGTCACATCGTAATATTGGTTCCAGTATGAGAGGTGAAACTATGGATATCACCATCACCGGTCGTAAAATGCCCGTAACTGAAGCTTTGCGTGCTTATGCAGAGGAAAAAATTGGTAACTCCATGAAGGTTATGGATATCGATCCATTAACAGCTGAAGTTGTTCTTCATGTCGAAAAGAATCCTGCTAATCCAACCCCTGCGACCTGCGAAGTAACTATGCGCGCTCGCGGTCATATCATTCGTGTAGAAGAACGCGATGAAAATATGTATGCTGCCATCGATGTTGCTGCCGCAAAAGCACTTCGTCAGCTGCGTAAATACAAGACTCGCGTTATCGACAAGAAGATCGCCGATGCACCTGTTGTGGACAAGTCCGCTCCTGCAGCCGAGCTTGACCTTGATGGCTTAATGGCAGAACTTTCTCAGGATGACGAAGTAGTTCGCGTAAAAGATTTGGTGCTTGATCCCATGACCGAAGAAGAGGCCCTTATCCAGATTGATCTCTTGGGTCATGACTTCTTCGCTTACATCGATCGTGATACCAGCGCTTTCTGCATTCTGTATCGCCGTACCAATGGTGGTTATGGTCTGCTCAAGCAAACCGAAGCTGAATAATCGTTATTCAGTCATACAGTTTTATTCGAAGAGCCCTTACTGGGCTCTTCTTTTTGTGGGTCACTCTTCTTTTTTTTG
>ENA-OPBG01001710-OPBG01001710.1-human-gut-metagenome-genome-assembly--contig:-NODE-1710-length-14266-cov-3.133981_pt1 | contig 14266 bp, 13 predicted proteins | sample MGYA00241065_ERZ501446 | MGnify/ENA primary metagenome ERZ501446 (study PRJEB25962, sample SAMEA2042632) | human gut metagenome | biome: human gut; feature: human-associated habitat; material: faeces...
CGAGCGGATGGCCGCGGTCGAGGCGTACCACAAAGCCAATCGACATCTCGCCCGCGTTCTCCGCACCGGCGAGAAACGCGTCGAAGGCGGTGCGCTGCGCGTCGTCGAGGCGCAGGTCTGCGAAGTCGGGCAGGTCCTGCAGGGCGTCCATCTCGGGGAGGGTGATCTTCTGCTGGCGCTCCGCGCGCCGCCTGCGCGACGCCGCCGTCCGCTGTCCCCGCTTTGCCACGCACACCTCCCGGCCCTTCCGTCCTTCTCGCCCATCTTAGCGCAGCACGACTGCGGGACGGGCCGGTCTCCGGCGGCAGGGCCGCTCGCCCGTGCGCGCGATTTGCGCCGAAGCGGAGCAACTACGGAAAAGAGGCCAAAATACGCAGCGGTTTTCCGTAGTTGCTCCGTCTCGACAAAAGTGGACGGCGGGGGCGAGGCACACAGACGAGCGGCGCCCGATGCCCGGCGCCCGCGCACGCGCCCGGAACGAAAACGGGCCCCGACGGAAGACCGTCGGGGCCCGGGCAAGGCAACGGAGCGCGAGGCTAGTCGGCGTTCTTCTCGACCGCGCGCATGACCGCCTTGTAGACCTCCATGATCGGGATGATCAGGAAGGCCAGGCCGATGGCGGTGAGCACGGCCATGGGGTCGAGCGTCATGAAGCCGAAGACCTCGGCCATGAAGTCGACCTCGACGGGCACCACCGTGAGCGCGAGCGCCAGGAGCGCGGCGCCCCACAGCCACTTGTTCTGGCGCTTCATCGAGAAGATCGAGGCGCGGCGGCTGCGCATGTTGAAGGAGTGGAAGATCTCCACCATCGAGAGCGTGATGAAGGACATCGTGACGCCCTCGGGGTCGGGGATGCCGTCGATCAGGTCGGCAAAGTCGATCGCGCCGTTGTGGAAGTACATGCCGGCGAAGAAGCTCGCCAGGACGAGCAGGGTGATGATGACGCCCTGGAAGGCGATGTCGACGCCCATGCCGCCGGCGAAGACGCCGTCGGAGGCCTTGCGCGGCTTGCGCTTCATGATGTCGCCCTCGGCCTCCTCCATGCCGAGCGCGAGCGCGGGCAGGGAGTCGGTGATGAGGTTGATCCAGAGCAGCTGGACCGGTTGGAAGATCGTGAAGCCGATGAGCGTGGCCACGAAGACCGAGAGCACCTCGGCGATGTTGGCGGAGAGCAGGAACTGGATGACCTTGCGGATGTTGTCGTAGATCCTGCGGCCCTCCTCCACCGCGTTGATGATGGTGGCGAAGTTGTCGTCCGCGAGCACCATGTCCGCCACGTTCTTGGTGACGTCGGTGCCGGTGATGCCCATGCCCACGCCGATGTCGGCGCGCTTGATCGAGGGGGCGTCGTTCACGCCGTCGCCGGTCATGGCCACGATGTTGCCGCGGCTCTTCCAGGCGTCGACGATGCGAGCCTTGTGCTCGGGCTGGACGCGCGCGTAGACGCTGATCTGGGTGACGCGCTCCTTGAACTCCTCGTCGGAGATCTTGTCGAGCTGGGCGCCGGTGATGGCCTGGGAGGCGTCCTCGACGATGCCGAGCTCCTTGGCGATGGCGACGGCGGTGTCGATGTGGTCGCCGGTGATCATGACCGGGCGGATGCCGGCCTCGCGGGCCTCGGCGATGGCGGCGGTGACCTCCGGGCGGACCGGGTCGATCATGCCGGACAGGCCGCAGAACGTGAGGTCGTGCTCGAGCGCCTCGGGCGAGCAGTCGTCGGGCAGGGCGTCGTAGGTGCGGCTGGCCAGCGCGAGCACGCGCAGGGCCTCGTCGGCCATGGCCTTGTTGGCGGCCAGGACCTCGCGCTTGCGCTGATCGGTGAACGGCACGACCTTCTCGCCGTCATAGATCTTGGTGCACCGGCCGATGACCACGTCGGGGGCACCCTTGGTGTACTGCTCGAAGGTGCCGTCGGCCTCCTCGACCACCACCGACATCATCTTGCGGCCGGAGTCGAACGGGGCCTCTCCGCGGCGCGGGTGCTCCACGTCCAGGCCCTTCATGCCGGCCTTGGCGGCGTCGTTGACGAGCGCGCACTCGGTGGGCTCGCCCACGGCCTCGCCGGCCTCCTCGTCCCACTTGGCGTCGGAGCACAGCGCCATGCCGGCGAGGAACTTCTCCTGCGGGGCGGCGAGCTCGTGCTTGACGACGGTCATCTTGTTCTGGGTGAGGGTGCCGGTCTTGTCCGAGCAGATGATCTGCGTGCAGCCCAGGGTCTCGACCGCGGTCATCTTGCGGATGATGGCCTGGCGCTTGGACATCTTGGTGACGCCCATGGAGAGCACGATCGTGACCACGGCGACGAGGCCCTCGGGGATGGCGGCGACGGCCAGCGACACGGCCACCATGAAGGTGTCGAGGATCATCTCGGGGTGCGAGCCCAGCTCGCCGAAGTGGCGCACGATGTCCACCGCGAAGATGATCACGCAGATGGCGAGCACCAGCTTGGTGAGGATGCCGGAGAGCTCGTTGAGCTTGATCTGCAGCGGCGTGAGCTCCTTCTTGGCGGTGGTGAGGGCGTCGGCGATCTTGCCCATCTCGGTCTTCATGCCGGTGCCGGCCACGACGGCGCGGCCGCGGCCGTAGACCACGGTGGAGCCCATGTAGCACATGTTCTTGCGGTCGCCCAGGGGCACGTCGTCGGTGCCCTCGGCGAGCGTGATGGCCTCGACGTGCTTCTCCACCGGCACGGACTCGCCGGTGAGGGCGGCCTCCTCGATCTTCATCGACGCGCTCTCGAGGATGCGGCAGTCCGCGGGCACGGAGTCGCCGGCCTCGAGAAGGACGATGTCACCGGGGACGAGCTCGGAGCTCGGGAGGTGGCTCATCTTGCCGTCGCGGACGACCTTGGACTGGGCGGCGCTCATCTCCTGCAGGGCCTCGAGGGCCTGCTCGCTCTTGGCCTCCTGGACCACGCCGAGCACGGAGTTGAGCACCACGACGAACAGGATGATCGCGGCGTCGGCCCACTCGGGCTCACCCTGCAGGAAGCCGGCCACGACCGAGATGGCGGCGGCCACGAGCAGCATGATGACCATCGGGTCGCCCATCTGCTCGAAGAAGCGCTTCCACAGCGGGGTCTTCTCCTCCTCGTCGAGCTTGTTGGGCCCGTACTGTGCGAGGCGGCTCGCCGCCTCGGCAGAGGTCAGGCCGCTCTCCTCGTTCGAGGAAAGCTCACCCAGCACGTCATCCGCGGACGCCAGGTACTCTTTCAACGTTTTTCTCCTCCTGGGTAGGACGTTCGCCCGACAGACTTGACGCCCGATCGTAATTCCCCAGGAGGGGCAAGGGCTCGTCATGGCTGCCATGCCGGGCAGCTGACAGAACAAGGCACTATGATACCCAAATTCGGCCGGCAGAAACACGTCTCGCGCGCATTTATCGCAAGTCGGGGGCGCAGCGCAAGCTTTTTTCGGTGGACGGAGAGCTTACATGGCCCTTGCGTGCGCTAAACTGGTGAGTCGTATGGTTGTTCGAGCGCACGTGGGTGCGCGCACGGGAAAGGACGCGTCAATGAAGATCCTGTTCTTCGGTACCGCCAGCTATGACAAGGACTCCTTCAGCAAGGAGCTCGTCAACTATCCCGACCTCAAGATCGACTTCACCGAGACCAACCTCACCCCCATGACCGCCGCCCTCGCCCGTGGCTACGACGCCGTGTGCGCGTTCGTCAACGCCGACGCCGGCGCCATGACCCTCGAGATCCTCGCGGGCTTTGGCGTGAAGCTCGTCCTCATGCGCTGCGCCGGCTTCGACGCCGTCAACGTCGCCGTCGCCAAGGACCTCGGCATGAAGGTCACGCGCGTCCCGGCCTACTCCCCCGAGGCCATCGCCGAGCACGCCATGGGCCTCGCGCTCGCAGCCAACCGCCGCATCGTCAAGGGCTACATCCGCGTCCGCGAGAACGACTTCTCCCTCGACGGCCTGGTCGGCGAGACGCTCTACGGCAAGACCGCCGGCATCATCGGCACCGGCCGCATCGGCGCCGCCCTCTGCCGCATCTGCAAGGGCTTCGGCATGACGGTCCTGGGCTCCGACCTCTACCCCAACCAGAAGCTCGTGGACGACGGCGTGGTTGACGAGTACGTCGACTACGACGAGCTCTACCGCCGCTCCGACCTCATCTCGCTGCACGCCTTCCTCAACGAGGAGAGCCGCCATATGATCAACGACGAGTCCATCGACAAGATGAAGGACGGCGTGATCTTCGTGAACACCGGGCGCGGCGGCCTCGTCGACACCCAGGCGCTCATCCGCGGCATCCTCTCCGGCAAGATCGGCGCCGCGGGCATCGACGTCTACGACGAGGAGGGCCCGAACGTCTACCAGAACCGCGCCGGCCAGGTCATCGACTCCGTGACCGCCCGTCTCTGCTCCTTCCCCAACGTCGTCATGACGAGCCACCAGGCGTTCTTCACGCACGAGGCGCTCGGCGAGATCGCCCGCGTCACGCTCGACAACGCCCAGGCCTTCGCCAACGGCACCGACTTCGTCGACCGCAGCGTCGTCTGCTAGGCACCCGCCCGCCGACGTCGCTGACACACCGCCATTGAAAGAAAGGGTTCAGATGGCATTTTCCAAGAAGAAGACCAAGATCGTCTGCACCATGGGTCCGGCCACCGAAGACGAGGAGGTGCTGCGCCAGCTCATCCTGCACGGCATGAACGTCGCGCGCTTCAACTTCTCCCACGGCAGCCACGAGTACCACCGCAAGAACATCGAGCGCGTGCGCGCCCTCTCTGCGGAGCTCTCCATCCCGGTGGCAATCCTGCTCGACACCAAGGGCCCCGAGGTGCGCACCGGCCTTCTCCAGGACGGCAAGAAGGTCACGCTCGAGACGGGCAAGACCTGCGTGATCACCACCGACGACGACGTCATCGGCACCGCCGAGCGCTTCTCGCTCGACTACAAGAACCTCCCGCAGGAGGTCGAGGAGGGCACCGTCATCCTGATCGACGACGGCCTCATCGGCCTTGAGGTCGTGAGCGTCGAGGGCACCGACATCACCTGCACCATCACCAACGGCGGCGAGCTGGGCGAGCACAAGGGCGTCAACTTCCCCAACCTCAACATCAACCTGCCGTCCGTTACCGCGCAGGACCGCGCCGACATCATGTTTGGCTGCGAGCTCGGCATCGACGCCATCGCCGCGTCCTTCATCCGCGACGGCGCGGCCGTCAACGAGATCCGCAAGATCTGCGTCGAGATGGGCGCGCCCAACGTGCTGATCTTCCCCAAGATCGAGAGCGCCCTGGGCGTCAAGAACTTCGACGAGATCCTGCACGAGGCCGACGGCATCATGGTCGCCCGCGGCGACCTGGGCGTCGAGGTGCCCGCCGCCGAGGTGCCCCACATCCAGAAGACCATCATCAAGAAGTGCAACGCGCACTACAAGCCGGTCATCACCGCCACGCAGATGCTCGACTCCATGCAGCGCAACCCGCGCCCCACGCGCGCCGAGATCACCGACGTCGCCAACGCCATCTACGACGGCACCGACTGCGTCATGCTCTCCGGCGAGACCGCTGCCGGCAAGTACCCGATCGACGCCGTGCGCACCATGTCCGAGATCTGCAAGGAGACTGAGAAGTACCTGCCCGAACGCAAGGAGTACCACGACCGCGGCGGCGTGCGCAACGTCAACGGCGCCACCGGCTTCGCCGCGCTCGAGATGGCCGACCGCGTGAACGCCAAGTGCATCCTGGCCCCCACCCACTCCGGCCGCTCCGCGCGCCTGATCTCCACCTTCCGCCCGAAGATGCCGCTCTTCGCGATGTCCCCGAGCGTGGAGACCATCCGTCGCACCTGCTTCTACTGGGGCGTCTACGCGTACCGCACCACCGAGCAGGGCTCGCTCTCGAGCACGCTCTACAACGCGCTGACCGTCGCGCGTGACAACGACCTCGTCGAGTCTGGCGACATCGTGGTCATCACCGCCGGCGACCCGCAGACCTCGCCGCGCCTTGGCGACTACACCACCTCCACCAACATGGCGATGGTGGCGCAGGTCCAGTAAGGCAACGCATCCCAAAGCACGCCTGGGCCCCCGGGCATTCCTCCGAGAAGTGCGCTACGCGGAACTTCTCTTCGGAATGCTCGGGGGCCGTGCTATAAGAGCGTTGCTGCAACGAAAAGAGCTGCGCTACTCGGTGGTCAATTTGGGTTGTCAGTGGTTTTTTCGGGTCCCTCCAAGTAGCAAGCAGCTCTAACTTCTGAACAACCGCAGGTCAGAGGCTTGCGCGCTCTTCCGCCTACTCGAGGGGTCCAGAAGAAACCACTGACAACCCGTCTTCACCCCGTTAGCAGCGTCGTTTCGCCATGCAAAATCACCGCTCGCAGAGCCAGTAGCGCGTCGAGAAGGGCGCGAGCTCGGAGCCGCCTCCGAAGTCGTGGTCCTCGCCCGTGATGAGGTCCACCGCGCGGCCGCACTGGGCGTCGAAGTGCGCGACGGCCGGCTCCGCGCCCGCGTTTATCGCCACGATGACGCGCTGCGCCTCACCGTGCTCGCCGCCTGCGTAGCGGCGCTGGAACACGAGCTGCTGCGGCTGGCACTGGAGCTGCGCGTAGTCTCCCCAGACGATGGCCGGGCTCTTGGCGCGCGCCTCGGCGAGCGCGGCGATCCAGTCGGTGAGCTCGTTCCACTCGGGCGCGTCGAGCGCGGGACGCAGCTCGTGGTCACCGGGGAGCTGCTCGCCCTCGATGCCCCACTCCGAGCCGTAGTAGACGCTTGGGACGCCGCACATGGCAAACAGCAGGCCGTAGAGCGGGCGCAGCTGGCGCGCGTCGTCGAGCTTGGTGGCGATGCGCGGAACGTCGTGGTTGTCAACGAAGTCGAGCAGGTGCCGGCCGGTGTAGAGGTCCCAGGGCTGGCTTCCGCTCTGGCGCTCGAGCGCGTAGGCGATCTCGTGCATGTTGGCGGAGTTCATCGAGGACCACAGGCCCTTGTACGCCTCGTAGTTGGTCACCGAGTCGCACATGTCCTCGGCCATCCACTGGTTGTAGTCGCCGAACATGGTCTCGCCCAGCAGCACGAACTTCTCGCCGCGCTCTTGGCCGATGCTGTTGGCGAGGTTTCGCAGGAAGCGGAGGAACCCCTGGTCGAGGCAGTAGGCAACGTCCAGGCGCAGGCCGTCGACGTCGAACTCGCGCACCCAGCCGCGGACGACGTCGGCCAGGTAGTCGTTGAGCTCGGCGCTCCAGTGGTTGAGCTTCACGAGGTAGGGCACGCCCTCCCAGCAGGTGTAGGACAGGCCGTCGCCCCACTGGTTGTTCCCGTTCCAGTCGATCTCGAACCAGCCGGCGTACGGGCTCTCGCCGCGCCGCCGGAGCACGTCCTGAAACGCCCAGAATCCGCGGCCCACGTGGTTGAGCACGCCGTCGAGAAGAACCTTCATGCCCGCGGCGTGCGCGGCGTCCACCACCGTGCGCAGGTCCTCGTTGGTGCCGAGGCGGCAGTCCACCTTCGTGTAGTCGCGCGTGTCGTAGCCGTGGGCGTCCGACTCAAAGACCGGGTTGAGCAGCAGGCACGTTGCGCCGAGCTTGGCCATGTGCTCGATCCATCCGTTGTCAACGAGCTGCAGGATGCGGTGCTCGAGCACGCCGTCGTTCTCGTGCGGGGCTCCGGTCAGTCCCAGCGGGTACACCTGATAGACAAAGGACGGCTCATACCAGCTCATGAGGGGCTCCTCTCGGGGAAGGTCCGCGGACCCCATCATTCTAGCCGCGCGCCGCTCGCCTATTTTCTGGGCCGTAAGCGGTCGGGGCGCGAGCGCGCGGGCCGCGGCTCAGCTGGCTGCCGACTACTCCCGGGCCTCCCCGTCGCGCCCCGCACACCGCAGCGCGGCGTCCACCGCATGCGCCACCATCTCGCTCACGGCCTCGCGCGTGTAGAACGCAACGTGCTGCGTGAGCACCGTGTTGGGAAACTGGCGCAGGTAGGCCATGTCGCGGTTGGCGATGATGTCGTTCACGCGCGAGGCGTGGTAGATCTCGTCCTCGCCCGCAAAGACATCCATCGCGAGCGCGCCGATCTTTCCCGTCTCCACGCCGCGCACGAGCGTGTCCACGTCCATGAGGCTCGCGCGCGCCGTGTTGACGAGTACCACGCCGTCGCGCATCGTCGCGAGGGTCTCGTCGCGGACCATGCGGTCGTTCTCGGGCGTCGCCGGCACGTGGAAGGTGATGACGTCGGAGCGCCGGTAGAGCTCCTCGAGCGTCACGTACGTCCCCAGGGGAAGAAACGCCTCGCTCTGGTGCGGGTCAAAGCCGATCACCGTGGAGCCAAAGCCCCCAAGCCGCCGGGCCACCGCGCACCCGATGCGCCCCGTGCCCACGATGCCCACCGTGAGGGAGTCGAGCGTGCGGCCCATGAGACCCGGGAGGGAGAAGTCGTTCACGTTCTGGCGGTAGACCATCGGCTTGTACTTGCGCAGCGCCACGAGCATGAGCATGAGGGTGAAGTCGGCCACGCTGTCCGGCGCGTAGCTCGTGTTGGAGACGCTGATGCCCAGGCGCTCGGCGGCCGCGAGGTCGATGTGGTCCGTGCCGATCGTTCGGGTGACAAGCACGCGCAGCCCGCGGGCGGCAAGCTCGGCGAGAAGAACCTCGTCGTAGCTGACCATCCCCAGGATGAGCGCGGCGTCAAACCCGCGTACGTCGTCGGCGTTGGACGCGGTGAGCGGCTCCTCGCGGCAGACGAGCTCGTCAACGTCGGCACGCGCCGCCTGGCGCTCGAACTCGTCCCTCTCGTCGGGGCGGACGTCAAAGGCGATGATCCTCATGGGGGCTCCTCCCAGCCGCTTCCGTGCACCAGTAGTATCGCCCCGGACGCGAGGCGACACAAGCCGGCCGGGCCGACGCCCGCCTGTCGGGCCTTGGCGCGGAAAGTGCTTTCGCCGGCGAGAAAAACCTCCATCGGGGCTTTTGTCCCATGCCGCCTATCCGCTGGCGCACAATTCCGGAATTGTGCGGCGGGGGCGACGCACTTGGAGGAAAAACGCCAGTTGAGGTTCTTCTCGCGCCGGTAAGATCCGCCGCGAGCGAGGCGAGGTCCGCACAAATCGGAAATTGTGCGGGCCGAAAGACCGGCTCCGGCTACGCCTGCGGGTAGGAGGCGTCGTCCACGGGCTCGAGCCACTCGTTGGAGCAGCCCTCGCCCGGCGCCTCGAAGGCGATGTGCGAGAACCAGCTGTCTGCGGCGGCGCCGTGCCAGTGCTTCACGCCGGCGGGAATCACCACCACGTCGCCGGGGGTGAGCATCCGCGGCTCCTTGCCCCACTCCTGGTACCAGCCGCGGCCGTCGGTCACGATGAGGATCTGCCCGCCGCCCTTGGTGGCGTGGTGGACGTGCCAGTTGTTGCGGCAGCCCGGCTCGAAGGTCACGTTGGCGAGGCCCACGCCGCACTCCGCGGCGCTCGTGAGCGGGTTGAGGTAGGAGCTGCCGATGAAGTACTGGGCGAAGGCCTCGTTCGGGGCGCCCTTGCCGAACATGGGGGTGAAGTCGTCGCTTTCTGCCATGGCTCTTCTCCTTTGGTCGATGGGTCGCTATGCGCGCGCGGCTGCCGCGTTGTCGATGCACGAGAGGGCGTTCAGGCTGCGCGGGTAGCCGATGTAGGGCAGCATCTGCGAGACCACGCGGTACAGGAAGTCCTTGGTGCGCCCGAGGTTCATGTTGCCGCCCGCGTGGGCCGTCGCCTGCGGCTCGCAGCCGCCCTGGGCCGCGATGTAGCAGAACGTGACCATCTCGCGGTCCAGGTCGGAGAGGCCGCCGCGCGTGTAGTAGTCGCCGAAGCAGTTCTCGGCGAGCCAGCGGTTGACGTGCGCGCGCTCCGCGGGCCCGCTCTCCCAGCTCTCGCGCATGCCCTCGCCGAAGTAGTCGACCTGCTTCTGGTTGCCGGCCGCGCACCTGGTCTCGAGCGTGGTGGTCGCCTGGGGCTCGAGCGGAAGCTCCACGCCGCGCGCGACGAGAAGCTCGTTGGCGGCGTCCAGGAACGGCCGCACGCGGCCGATGCCGAGGTAGGCGCACGCCTGGTAGACGACCTCCTTGAGCTCGACCGGCGTGACGCCCGCGTCGAGCGCCTCGGCGGCCATGAGGCGAAACTCGTCCAGCCCCTGGCAGCCGAGAAGCGCGGCGAGCACCACGAGGTAGCGCTCGCGGGGCGGCAGCTCCGCCGCGGCCTCGCCGGGCACCTCCTCACCCGCGAAGTACGCGAAGCGCTCGGCGAACTCGGGGTCGGTCAGCTCGAGCCCCGCGACGCCCTGATAGTCTGCCATGGTTCCTCTCCTTTCTCGCCCGTGCACCCGGCGCCGGGGGCGGCGTCGCCCGCGGGCGCGTCTACTTTGCGTTGGGATTGGTCGTGCCGGCGAGGGGTTTCTCGCCGGGGCGCGCCGCCGGCCCCACGAGCTCATGGGCCACGTAGGGCTCCTCGAGGTAGGAGAGCTCCTCGTCCGTGAGCTCCACGTCAAGCGCCGCGACGGCGTCGTCCACGCGCTCGGGGCGCGAGCAGCCCACGATCGGCGCCTCCACCCCGCGCGCCCAGTGCCACGCGAGGGCCACGCGCGCCATGGGGACGTCGTGGAGCGCGGCCACCTCGGCCACGCGCGCCACGATGGGCATGTCCTGGGCCTCCGCCGCGTCGTACTTGTTGCGCATGGTCGCGTCGGTGGTGCTGCGCGCGCTCGAGGAGTCCCAGGTGGGGCGACACAGGTGTCCGGACGCCATGGGGCTGTAGGGCGTGAGCGCCACGTCGTACTGGCGGCATACCGGAATCAGCTCGCGCTCGTCCTCGCGGTAGAGCAGGTTGTAGTGGTTCTGCATGCTCGTAAACTGTGTCCAGCCGTTCTTCTCGGCAACGAGCTGCAGGTTGTGGAACTGGTAGGCGTACATCGCGCTCGCGCCGAGCGCACGGACCTTGCCCGCGCGCACGAGGCCGTCGAGGGCCTCCATGGTCTCCTCCATGGGCGTGGCGTAGTCGAAGCGGTGGATGATGTAGAGGTCGAGGTAGTCGGTGCCCAGACGGCGCAGGGTCCCGTCGATCTCGCGCTCGATGGCCTCGCGCGAGAGCCCGCCCTCGTTGAAGAAGACCTTGCTCGCGAGCACGACCCTCTCGCGCGCCACGCCCAGGTCGCGCAGGGCCGCGCCGATGTACTCCTCGCTCGTTCCGTGGGCGTAGCAGTTGGCCGTGTCGATGAAGTTGATGCCCAGCTCGAGCGCGCGGCCGATCACCGCGCGGGTCTCGTCGGGGCCGACGGTCCACTGGTGGAAGTCGGTAGACGGGGCCCCAAAGCTCATGCCGCCCAGGCAGATCCTGGATACCTCGATGCCGGAGTGGCCGAGTTTCGTGTACTTCATAGAAACCTCCTAGTCCGCTTGCTTCGCCTCTGGGGCGAGAAGAACGTCGAGCCGCCCATCAAGCGCGCGCAGCGCCTCGAGCCCGCCCTCGACGCGCCCGATGGTGAGCTGGTCGCCGTAGCGCATGGAGTTCCTCTCGTCGTCGAAGAAGATCGCGAGCCAGCCGCCCGCCGGGTTGTAGTTGAGGTCCCCGTCAGTCCAGCCCCGGTGGACGAGCTCGGGGTCGGCGGGCAGCGAGAAGGGAAGCGCGCCGCAGCACCCCACAGTCGAGGCGCACATGCGCAGGGTCAGCGGGAGCCGCTCGGCGAGCGCGAGGGCGGCGGGGGTGTCGTTGAGCGTGGCGCGCACGGTGACGTCGCCCAGGCGCACGGCGATTCGCCCTCCCACGACCGCCTCCCCTCGCCGTCTCCTCTCCGTACGACTCCAGTGTGAACCCGGGCGCAAGGGAATACAATTGCTTATAATCTATATCGTGATATGCGTTTTGCTTATATGTTTTGCGCCGTCTGGAGGAAGCCATGGAGCTCAGGGCCCTTCGCTACTACCTCGCCGTCTGCGAGCGCGGGACCATGTCGCGCGCCGCCGAGGAGCTGCACGTCACGCAGCCGGCGCTCTCGCGCCAGATCGCCGGCCTCGAGCGCGAGCTCGGGTGCGAGCTGCTCGAGCGCCGCAGCCGCAGCGTTCGACCAACCGAGAAGGGCCTCTACCTGCGACGCCGCGCCCAAGAGATCGTGGGGCTGGCCGACCAGACCTCGGCGGACTTCTCGCATGGCGACGACATCGTGGCGGGCGACATCCACATCGGCGCCGGAGAGAGCGCGAGCATGCGCCTCATCGCCCGGCACGTGCGCGCCTTCCGCCGGCGCTACCCCGACGTCCGCTTCCACCTGCACAGCGCGGTGGCGACCGACCTCGTCGAGCGGCTCGAGCACGGGCTCGACGACCTCGCGGTGCTCATGTCCTACCCCGAGGACGAGCGCTGCTCCCACCTGAGGCTGCCGCTCAGCGACGCCTGGGGCCTCGTCGTACGCGAGGACGACCCGCTCGCCGAGCGCGAGGTCATCTCGCCCGCCGACCTCGTCGAGGGCCCGTTCATCATGCCGGAGCGCTCGTGGACGGGAGAGCGCCTCGCGGGACCGCTCGCCACCTGGTTCGGCGACGACGGGGAGGGCGTCGAGGTCGCGGCGACCTACAACCTCTCCTTCAACGCCGCGCTGCTCGTGCAGGAGGGCGTGGGCCGCATGCTCACCCTCGAGGGCCTCACGCCCACGGGCCCCGACAGCGGCCTCGTCTTCCGCCTGCTCTACCCGCCCGCGGTTTCGATCATCGACGTGGTGTGGAAGCGCACCGCGACGCCCTCGCGCGCGGTGCGCCTGTTCCTGGAGAGCCTCCGGGAGGCGTGACGGGCCCGACCGGTGCCCGGTGGCCAGGGCGCACAATTCCGGAATTGTGCGCAGGCCGAAGGCCCCCGCGGGGCAGAGTGCCAGCTGGTGGTTCTTCTCGCCCGGGAAAGCGGCCTCGTCGCGCCCTCTCGGCCGCACAATTTCAAAATTGTGCGGAAAACGCCCCGCACAACCCCGCTTCTCTAAGCGCGAGAAGAACCTCAACTGGCGTTTTACTCCGAGGGAGCCGCCCGTCCCCGCACAATTCCGGAATTGTGCGCCTGGGGCGCCCACCGGCCCCGCTAGAGCGACGCCCCCAGCTCAAACGCCTCGCGCAGGTGCGCCGAGGCGCGCGTCATGCCCGGCGTGCCGCAGCCGTAGCCGAGCACCTGCCCGCGGTCGCGCATGTTGAGGTAGCGGCAGAGCGTCTCGTAGTGCGCGACGAGCGCGTCGAAGGTCCACTCGTCGGCGTTCCACGCAACGGCGAGAAGAACCGCGTCGAGCCGACGCGCCGAGATGGCGGAGTTTGCCGAGCAGAACCGGTCGATCACGCACTTGAGCTGCGCGGTCATGCCGTAGTAGTAGAGCGGCGTGGCCAGCGCAAGCAGGTCGGCGGCCGCTATCTTGTCCAGCAGCGGGCCCATGTCGTCGCGCTGCACGCACGGCCGCGCGCCGTAGCCGCAGGCCACGCAGCCCCTGCACGGGGCCACGTCGAGCGCGCACACGTCCACGCGCTCCACCTCGTGGCCCGCCTGCCGCGCCCCGCGCGCGAACTCCTCTGCCATGATGGCCGTGGACCCGTCCCGGTTGGGGCTCCCCTGCAAGATGATGGCGTTCACGTTGCCCCCTCTCTCTACGGGTGGCGCACACGTGCCGCCCGCCGCCTACTCCACCAGCGCGACCTCGACCGTGCCGGAGAGCCCGGCGAGCTGCTCCTCGCCGGCAACCGCCCGCCCCAGCTCGTAGAGCGAGCCGTTGCGCGAGAAGGGCCCGTAGAACATCACGACGTCGCCCCACGGCTCGTAGTAGGCCAACGTCCCCGCCGCGCCCGTCTCGGCAAGCGGCGTGTCCGTCACGTCGAGCTCCGCTGGCGGGTAGAAGACCTTCTCGTTGTTGGAGAAGTTTTCGACCTCCAGCGTGAGTGGCAGCTGGGCGAGAAGCGCACTCGCCGCCGGGCTGTCGTTGAGCTCGTAGGTGACCACCGCGTCCCCGCAGGTCACGGTTATGGTTCTCTCGTCGGCCATGGCATCCTCCTCCACTGGGGCGCCAACCGGGGCGCCCGTCGTCAGCGCAGCGTCGTCCTCCCCGCCCGCGCAGCCGCCCAGGAGCGCGCCGGCTCCCAGCGCAGCTGCCGCGGCGAGGAAGTTGCGACGACTCATCATGCCCGTGCCGCCCTGGCAAAGTCCGCGCACGGCCCGAGCGCGCTGCCGATGTTCCTTCGCATGATGGTTCCTTTCCCGATGGGTTCGCCATGGCGGCGAGAAGGGCGCGGGGCCGGGCGTTTCCGGCCCCGCGGGCCAAACGCCACAGGCTG
>ENA-OPBG01001718-OPBG01001718.1-human-gut-metagenome-genome-assembly--contig:-NODE-1718-length-14235-cov-3.421368_pt1 | contig 14235 bp, 10 predicted proteins | sample MGYA00241065_ERZ501446 | MGnify/ENA primary metagenome ERZ501446 (study PRJEB25962, sample SAMEA2042632) | human gut metagenome | biome: human gut; feature: human-associated habitat; material: faeces...
GATGCCGCAGACGGTGCCGTTCTGCTGGTAGCTGGCCCAGCCGCTGCCAGTGATGTAGCCGCGTACGATGCACTCGATGGGCAGCATGGTCAGCTTGCGGCACTTCATGCTCCGGCCCTCAAAGGCAGGCGTGCGGAAGAACTCGGGCATATCGGCGGTATCCACGCTCAGCATGTGGTTGGGCAGAACATCCTTGGTGTAGTCGAACCAGAATCTGCTCATCTGGGTCAGCACCTTGCCCTTGTTGGTCACTTTATTTTTCAGGATCACATCAAATGCAGAGATACGATCGGTGGCAACCATAATGAGGCTGTCGCCATTGTCATAGATCTCGCGGACTTTGCCTTCCTTGATGGGCTTGAATTCAGTCATAGCAAACACTCCATTTTTTCCTGATAGCTCTTTCATCAACGTCCTCGCCCGCTCCGGCATTGCAAAGCAATGAAGGACAGGGTGAGCCGTTTTCCGTTTACCTATTCAGTCTATCACACTTACTGTCCGTTTGGAAGAAACAGATTCCAAGGAAAATCACCCGCAATTTTCGATTTCTTCGTGAAAAGTGTCAAAAATCAGCAACATTTTTCGTCGAATTGACGGCTAAAGTCGTACTTTCCCAGTTGACAGCGGCTCAGAACATGGTATCATTGAAGTATCAGAATTCAACTGCATCAGGAGGTAAGACCTATGGGCAAATTCCCGAAAGACTTTTTGTGGGGCGGTGCCACTGCCGCCAACCAGTGCGAGGGCGCTTACAACGAGGGCGGGCGCGGCCTGTCCAGTGTGGACGTGGTGCCTTTTGGCCCCGACCGCTTCCCCGTGGCGCTGGGCCAGCTGAAGATGCTGGACTGCGATGCCGAGCACTTCTACCCCTCCCACGAAGCCATTGACATGTACCACCACTTCAAGGAGGACATCAAGCTCTTTGCCGAGATGGGCTTCCGCTGCTACCGCCTGTCCATTGCCTGGACCCGCATCCTGCCCAACGGCGATGACGCGCAGCCCAACGAAGAGGGCCTGCGCTTCTATGAGGAACTCTTTGATGAGTGCCACAAGTACGGCATTGAGCCGCTGGTGACCCTGTGCCACTTTGATACCCCCATTGCCCTGATCAAAAAGTACGGCGGTTGGAAAGACCGCCGGATGGTGGATGCCTACGCTCACTACTGTGAGGTGCTGTTCCAGCGCTTCCGGGGCAAGGTCAAGTACTGGCTGACCTTCAACGAGATCAACATGCTGCTCCACATGCCCTTTATGGGAGCCGGTCTGCTCTTTGCGCCCGGCGAGAATGTGCAGCAGGTCAAGTATCAGGCCGCTCACCACGAGCTGGTGGCCAGCGCAAAGGCCGTCAAGCTGGCCCATGCCATCATGCCCGATGCCATGGTGGGCTGTATGCTGGCCGCCGGTCAGTTCTACCCCCGCACCTGCGCCCCTGCCGATGTGCAGGCCGCTGCCGAGGCCGACCGCGACAACTACTTCTTCATTGATGTCCAGTCCCGCGGCGAATACCCTGTCTGGGCCAAAAAACGGATGGAACGGGCAGGCATTGCCCTGCAGGTGGAGCCGGGCGACGAGCAGCTGCTGAAAGAGGGCACTGTGGACTTCATCTCCTTCAGCTACTATTCCAGCCGCTGCGCCACTGTGGACCCCGAACTGATGAACAAGGCCAGCGGCAATGCCATCATGGATGCCGTCAAGAACCCCTACCTCAAGGCCAGCGATTGGGGCTGGGCCATCGACCCGGTGGGCCTGCGCATCACCATGAACAGCCTGTATGACCGCTACCAGAAACCGCTCTTCATCGTGGAGAACGGTCTGGGTGCGGTGGACAAGGTGGAAGCAGATGGTTCCATCCACGACACCTACCGCATCGACTACCTGCGGGCCCACATCGAGCAGATGGAAAAGGCCATCAACGAGGACGGCCTGCCCCTGCTGGGCTACACCACCTGGGGCCCCATCGACCTGGTCAGTGCTTCCACCGGCGAGATGAAGAAGCGGTACGGCTTCATCTATGTGGACAAGGACAACGAAGGCAAGGGCACGCTGGCCCGCAGCCGGAAGGACAGCTTCTACTGGTATAAAAAGGTCATCGCCTCCGACGGCGAAGATCTGGCCTGAGCCAACTGTGAGGAAAGGAATCATAGCACAAGATGACGACACCCCAAATCATTGCGCACCGCGGTGCATCCTATCTGGCCCCTGAGAACACGCTGGTCGCCTTCCGCAAGGCGATGGAGATCGGCGCGGACGGCGTGGAAATGGATGTACAGAAGACCTACGACAACGAGCTGGTCATCCACCACGACTATATGGTGGACATGCACACCGACATCTCCGGCCAGATCTACGACCTGACCATGGGTGAGCTGAAGGCTCTGGATTTCGGCAGCTGGAAAGATGCCATCTACGCCAACGAGAGGATCGCCACGCTGCAGGAAGCGCTGGAGCTCTGCGCCGACATGGAGGGCACGCAGGTACAGCTGGAACTGAAAAGCCCACTGCAGGACGACCCCGACTTTGTGCCCCGGGTGCTGGATGCGGTCCGCGCCGCCGGGCTCACCGACCGGCTCACCCTCATCTCCTTCCACCACTCCCAGCTGCGGCAGGCAAAGCAGCTGATGCCTGAGCTGAAGGTAGGTGCGCTGACCTACGGCGCTTTCCTCAGCATGGTGCTGCCTCCGCCGGTGGTGTGGAAGGATCTGGGTCTTGTGAACAGCATGGATGAGCCCTTCAGCGAGGAAAACTGCATCGACCTGCGGAACAATCTCATCTACCGCACTGTGGCCGACAAGGTCGATATGCTCCGTGCCAACTTCCCCGGCGAGACCGTGGAGCAGGTCATCGGCCATCTGGAGGAGCAGGCGGATGTGGCTGCCTACATCAAAACGCTGGATTTCCCCGTGGACATCGTCAGCTGCGAGTACCACACCGCCTACTCCAACCCCGATCTCGTGAACCAGCTCCACGCCATGGGCATCCAGGCCGCGTTCTGGACCGTGGACACCCAGGACGCAGTCCGTTCCCTGCTGCCCCTTGGCCCTGACTGCATCGTCACCAACCGGCCTGACCGCGTGCGGGAATGGGTGAATGAGGAAATGAGGAAATAAAAAGATCACAAAACGTCCCCGTGCAGGATATCAAAACTGCACGGGGACGTTTTCTATGTCAGCACTGCATTATCTGATGTCCGGCATCGTTATGACGGCGCTCTCCTTGCGAGCACGCTCTGCGCAGAAAACGCCCAGATGCCCATTGATCGAATCTTTGATCGTTGTGCAGGAGATGGAAGGCTCCTCGCCCTGAAGCACATGAACAAAGTCCTCCACCAGCCGCAGGTCGCCGCCGCCATGAGAGCCTGTCATGCCGCTCTTATCTCCACCGATCTTCAGGTCTACCACTTCCTCGTTCCAGCCCTTCTCGCTGGCGGTATCTATGGTGCGCACAGTGAAAACCGAATCGTCAAACACACCCTTGATCTCACCCTTCGTACCAATGATATGGATATTACGCTCCGGCTTCGCTGTGCCGCCGATCATGTTCAGGGTCGCAGTTGCACCATCCGCAAAATTCATCAGCACCGATTGATGATCCACCACCGTATGTTCACAATCCCACACACAGCGTCCATGGATATTGTCTGTCATCAGCGACTTGCGCTTGTCCTCCAGCGTCGGATTCTCAATATTCTCCAGGCAGTCCCATACATAGAACGCCCACCGATCCGGGTGATCCAGATAATGCTTTTTGGCAGAGTACAGACAAGTCTCCTCGCACTGACAATCCACCAGGCAGCGCTTGCCTGCCCCTGCGGGCTTTTTGGCAGGATCAAACTGGAAGTCACTTCCAAAGCTAGCGATCTGTTTGGGCGAAACGCCGCTCTTCAGCCACATGATGAGATCCATGTCATGGCAGCACTTTGCCAGCAGCATCGGAGCCCCGCATTTTTCCTCGTTGCCCCATTTGCCGCGCACAAAGGAGACAGCCAGGTGATGGTAGCTGACATGCTCCGTGGCCTGAATATTGATAATGTCACCGATCTCCCCGCTCAACAGTCTCTGCTTGATTGCGACATAGAAGGGCGCATACCGCAGAACGTGGCAGATCATCACCTTCCGCCCGGTCTCTTTTACAACCTTATATAAATAGTTCACTTCCTCCTCGCTGATCGCGAAGGGCTTTTCCAGCAGCATATCATATCCTGCACGCAGGAGCGGAACCGCAGTGGGTACATGCTGGCGGTCCATGGTTCCATTGATCACCGCGTCTGCCAGCTTGGGCCTTTCTGCCAGCTCCTCAGCACTCCTGAAGCACATCTCCTCCCCGAAGCCATGCATCTCCGCAACCTTTTTCCGCCGGATTGGATCCGGATCTGCTACGCCCACGATCTTCAGCTCGTCCGGGTGTTCCAGCGCATACAGGCTGTACAGGATCGCCCGATGGCCTGCGCCCACGATGATGGCCGTGATCTGCTTACTCATAGTTTCTCTCTTCCTTTCTTTTGAATGGATCTCCGATTCCAATTTTGTTTCCAGCATATCTTTTTGTGCCGAAATCGTCAAGGTGAAGGAGCATGACATTTCATCCCGCACCATGACGAAAGGAAGAAAAGCCGCATCTTTGTGGATATTGTGCAACAATCACACTCAAAAATGAGAAAATCTTTTGTGCGTTTTGTATCGAAAAATGTTGCAATTTCAAAAAGAACATGATATGCTTCTGAGTAAGGAAAAACCACTGGTCGGCAGCGTACGAGCTGAACGGAGGTTATGGAAGCACGGGGATCTTCCCCGTCCCATTCCATAAATCAAGGAGGAAAAGATTTTATGAAAGAAAGAAAAATCAGCAGACGCGCCGTATGCAGCGCTATGGTCGCTTCCCTGGCATTGGGTGTTCTGGAGGGCTGTGGCAGCTCTTCCTCTACGACTGCTTCTTCTGCTGCCGGTTCCGGAGCAGCTGCTTCCAACGAGCGCATCACCGTGCGCATCCTGAAATCCAAGGCCGCAAACGAGGTTGCTGCCGAGCAGATGGATGTCTGGAAGATCCTGGGCGAAAAATTCAATATGGATTTTGAATTTGATAACCCCCCGCAGGACAATTACAACGAGCGCCTGAATCTCGTGATGATGGATGCACAGCTGCCGGACATCATTATGGATATGCCCACCACCGAGGTGCTGAAATACGGCGAATCTGGCGTGATCCTGTCCCTGAACGATTACATCGAGAACGACATGCCCAACCTGAAGAAGGAGATCGACAAGCGGGACGGTGTCGAAAAAGCACTGACTTACAGCGACGGCAATATTTATTATATGCCCATGCTGGATGAGAAGGTCTCCGGCAATATGCCCTACATCGTCCGCACCGACTGGCTGGAAAAGCTGGGCATCGAAAGCCCCGTGACCCTGGAGGACTGGGAGAACTACTGGCATCTGGTCAAGACCACCGACCTGAACGGCAACGGCACCAACGATGAGATCCCCTTCAGCTCCTACGATATGACCGGTCTGCGGAATTTCTGCACCGCATTCGGCTGCCTGGACGATTTCTATACTGACCCGGACGATGGCGGCAAGGTCCACTACGGCCCCATTGATCCCAAGTATAAAGAGGCTGTGACCTGGATGCATGACATGTATGAGAAGGGCTATATTGATCCCGAGATCATCACCATGGACTACGCTTCCTTCGTGCCGAAGCTGGCCCAGAACACGGTGGCTTCCTTCTACGGCCCGCTGGGCGGTATGCTGGCTGCACAGAACGCCACCATGCCTGCTTCCTTCCCCGGCTTCCATGTGGAAGCAACCGTGCCGCCCAAGGGTACCGCACAGATCCATTCTTATATCGATCAGGAGCCTCGTGCGATCGCAGCAGCCACCATTACCGCAAGCTGCAAGAATGTTGACCGCGTGATTGCTCTGCTGGATTACATGTACAGCGACGAGGGCACCCTGCTGATCAACATGGGCATTGAGGGCACTCACTACACCATGCAGGACGGCAAGCCGATCTTCACCGATTATGTTATGAAGAATCCTGACGGCCTGTCTCCCAAAAATGCGATCGGCACCTTCACCTTTGCACAGAGCTCCGGCCCGTTCATTCTGAGCCAGGATGAGGTCACGCAGCTGGATGATGATTCTGTCAACCGCGCAAAGCAGGACTGCATCATTCCCTTCCTGGAAGAATCCAAGAAGTACGTCATTCCCGGCTCCACCTCCTTCTCCTCTGAGGATGATGCCGTCCGTCGTGCAGTAATGGCCGATGTGGATACCTACGTTGACGAGATGATCATCAAGTTTGTTTCCGGCCGTGAGCCGCTGTCCAACTGGGACACCTACGTTGAAAAGGTCAATGGCATGGGCATTGCAGAGGTCATCGATATCTACCAGAAGACTCTGAATGGCTGATGCCTCAGCTGGCACCTATTTTTTGATCCAGTAAAATAACGGCCGGGGCAGGAACACCCTGTTCCCGGCCTATTTTTTCCTGGGTTCTTCAGAACGAAAACAGGAGAATACCACCATGAAAACTGCCACCGCAGCAAAACCGATCACACTGCCAACAGCGAACCGCCTTGATCATGCCTGCAAAAAGTTCTGGCGCAGCCGCTATCTGCTTTTGATGCTGCTGCCCGCCCTGATCTGGTATATCGTGTTCATGTACGCGCCCATGTACGGCGCGCAGATCGCCTTCCGTGATTTCTCTCCCGTACTGGGCATCACGGGCAGCAAGTGGGTCGGCTTCAAATATTTCACCCAGTTCTTTAAATCCGAGTATTTTGGCCGTCTGATCAAAAACACACTTGGCATCAGCCTGTATTCAATTATTGTGGGCTTTCCCATTCCCATCATTCTGGCTCTGCTGATCAACGAAGTCCGCGGTAAATTCTTCAAACGCAGCGTACAGACCGTGGTGTATCTGCCCCACTTCATCTCCGCTGTGGTCGTTGTCAGTATTCTGAGCGCCCTGCTTTCTCCTTCCAGCGGCCTGATCAACCAGCTGATCACCGCCTTTGGCGGTACGCCGATCCACTTTATGGCCGAGCCCAAGTACTTCAAGACGATCTATGTTCTTTCTGACATCTGGCAAAGCGCCGGCTACGGTTCCATTGTGTACATGGCGGCACTGACCGGCATCGACCCCTCTCTCTACGAGGCCGCCACCGTTGACGGTGCTTCCAAATGGGACAAGCTGATCCATATCACGCTGCCCGGCCTGCTGCCCACGATCATCATCATGCTGATCCTCCGCATGGGCTCTATTTTCTCGGTCGGCTATGAAAAGATCATGCTGATGTACAACCCCGCAACCTATGAGACTGCCGATGTGATCTCCACTTACGTTTACCGCCGTGCCTTTGAGAGCGGCGATTACAGCTTCTCCGCGGCTGTGGGCCTGTTCAATTCTGTGATCAATTTTACCATTATCATGCTGTTCAACAAGTTCAGCAAAAAGATCAGTGAGGTGAGCCTGTGGTGATGAAAAAGAATATTGATGCGATGAATCACCCCACGAAAGTGAAGGAAAGCATCGGGGAACGAATCTATACCATTGTTGTGTATCTGCTGCTGATCCTGATCAGCGCAACCATCATTCTGCCGCTTCTGCACATCATCAGCGGCTCGTTCAGTGATCCCATGCAGCTGCTGACAGGCAATGTTTCCTTCTGGCCCAAAGGCTTTACGACCTCCATGTATGAGAAGGTTCTGAAGGATGCCAGCATCTGGAAGGGTTATCTGAACACGATCCTGTATACCGTGCTGGGCACCCTGATCAGCGTGACCCTTACCGCCTGCGCCGCCTACCCCCTGTCTCGCAAGGATCTGTTCGGGCGCAATATCTTTATCAGCCTTTTCATCTTTACCATGTTTTTCAACGGCGGCATGATCCCCACTTACCTGATCATTCAGAAGCTGGGCATGCTGAATAAGATCTGGGCGCTGGTGCTGCCTTCCGCCATCAGTACCTATAACATGATCATCATGCGCACCTTCTTTGAAAACACCATCCCCAATGAGCTGATCGAGGCCGCAGCCTTAGACGGCTGTAACGATATCACGACCTTCTTCCGCATTGTTCTTCCGCTCTCCGGTGCAGTGTTCGCCGTTATGGCGCTGTTCTACGGCGTTGCACAGTGGAACAGCTGGTTCCCGGCATTGCTGTACATTCGGGATCGCTCTCTGTACCCTTTGCAGATGATCCTGCGCGAGGTCCTGATCCAAAGCGACATCGGCAACATGGCCGGTTCCACCGGTGATGTCGAGGTCATCGGCGATGGTCTGAAATATGCCACCATGGTGGTTTCCACCCTGCCGATCATGTGCCTGTATCCGTTCCTGCAGAAGTACTTTGTTGCCGGTGTTACCATTGGCGCGGTCAAGGGCTGATGGGAGGATACCATACCATGCAATCACATGATCTTTCCTTGCCTGCGTGGGGTCCCTACACCAAACGATACAGCGGCATTTCCCATGTTCCTGCGGCCAACGATGGCGTTCGATTTGACCTGTCCGTTTTTCCAGGAATGTATCGCCGCCGGGTCGATGTGCCCAATGTACGGTTTGAAAGCGGCTTTCACCCCTGGGCTGCGGCTCCGGATCTGAGCTGCTACACGTTCCGCCACGAGCTCCTGTGGAAGGATCAGCTGTATGCAGACATCTCTTTTGCTCCCTTGGGGGAGGATGCCCGGTTGATCCGTGCCGAACTCCACAACAATACCGATGCTCCGCAGAATCTGGTGCTTCATTATATGGCATCCGCCTGGGATCCCGTTCCTTCCTACCGCGGCTTCTCCCTGCCGGGCTGTGAAGTATCCCTGCCGGAAAACGCGGCCTTTGTCTGGGCAAAGGATTATGACACCCTGGATTTTTCCATCCACCGTCCCAATGAATGTCTGACCTGGGATGGTCTGCGCCGGGGCGAAGAAGCCGTTCCCGGCTTTGGTCAGGGATACGGCATTGGCACGGGGTTCGGCTGTTCCGAAGGCAAAGGACCTTTTGGACAGGTCGTGCCCAACGGAAAAGGGGACACCGTTACCTTTACGCTTTCCCTTACCGCGCCCCTGCATACCCCCTGTCTCTGTGTACGGTATTGGAATCCGGCAGATGAGAGTTCCGAGTACGATGTCAATGGTCAGGACACGCTGCGGCTGCCGCCCTGTCAGAAGCCTTCTATTGCCATCCTGCCGCTGAATGCTTCCATTCCCGCCGGGAAATTCACTCTGGCCCTGACTGCTGCCGGTGTTGGAGGGGCGAAGCTGGATTGTCTCGCTCTGTGCGAGCAGGCGGACGCAGGTAACTTTACCGTTACACTGCGTGGAGATGGCTCCCGGCCTCAGATGAGAACTATCTGACCCTGCAGTATCCCCACATTCAGGAGTGCTACGGGATCCTGTGGGATGATATCACCACCCATATTCGCACGATCGAAAACGATGAGCTGGATATCTTTCTGCGTGACACCGTACACGACCATGTAAATGCCACACTGCGCGGCAACGGAAAAGGGCATTACGTCAATCTCTTTATGGGGCCGATCCCCTTGGAGGCAGGACAGACAAAAGTGATCTATGGAGCGGTCTGTGCTGCTCCGGATGCTTCTGCCGCCGCGCTGCGCTGCCATGAGCTGCTGACGCAGCGCAGCGATTGGGAGCATGTATGGCAGCAGGCTTCTGCCTCCCTTGCAGCACCGCCCGCTTTACCGGCTGCCGAATCGCTTGCCTTGGGCCAACAGTTGATGAATGCAGTTCTCTGCACCAACGTTGTGTATCCGGTGTACACGCGGGGACAGTATATCCGTCACTACACTCCCGGACGCTGGTGGGACTGTGTCTACACATGGGATTCCGGATTCATTGGAATGGGTCTGGCTCAGACCAGCCTGCGCAATGCCTTTGACTGCCTGAACACCTACCTGATGCCCCCGGATTCTGTGGATGCTGCTTTCTTACACCATGGCTCCATGGTGCCCACGCAGTTTTATCTGTACGCTGAGCTGTTGAAACACACCAGCAGCAGAGAACTTGCAGCCTACTGCTATCCACGCCTGAAGCTGTACTATCGCTTCTTCACCGGGCAGGAAGGCGGCTCCACTACCGCCAACCTGCACAGCGGCCTGCTGCGTCCCTGGGATTATTTCTATAATTCCGGTGGATGGGACGATTATCCCCCACAGCAGGAGGTCCATCGCCGCCGTTTGCAGGCCAGCTGCGCGCCCGTGGTCACAACTGCCCATGCGATACGCTGTGCCAAGATCCTGGCTTACACCGCCCGCCTGCTGGGCGAGACAACCGACGCAGATGCTTTTGATGCCGATGCGCTTCGCTTGGGGCGCTCCCTGCAGACTGCATGGGACGAGGAAAGCGGTTACTTCGGGTACCTCCTGCACGATCCTTCCGGTGATGCTGCAGATATTCTGCGCACCGAGCAGGGTTTGAACTACGATATGGGCATGGATGGCGCTTCGCCGCTGTTTGCAGGTGCCTGTACAGAACCGCAGAAGGAACTTCTGTGGCAGAAGCTGCAGAGCCCGGAACACCTGTGGTGTGCCTGCGGCCTTTCTACCGTGGATCAGAGTGCGCCGTACTATCGGCGTGACGGCTACTGGAACGGCGCTGTATGGATGCCTTATCAGTGGATGTTCTTCAAATCTGCACTGGATGCGGGCCTTGCCGATTTTGCTTACCGCATTGCTGACACCGCTCTTACCCTGTGGCAGAACGAGTGTGCCGAAAGCTACTGTTGTTTTGAACACTTTATGATCGAAAGCCGCCGTGGTGCCGGCTGGCATCAGTTCAGCGGGCTTTCTTCTCCCATTGTACAGTGGTTTTCTGCTTACTACCGCCCCGGCACCCTCACGACCGGTTTTGATGCCTTTGTCCGGCATACGGATTGGGCATCGGACAACAGCGCCTTAAATGCCACACTGGATTTTACTGCAGCGGGCCGCAGCACTGTTCTGGCTGTTCTGCAGCCGGGTCCAAAAGCTGTTACAGCCTCTGTGCCCTGCACCGTGACCACACGCCACGATGGGCTGCTTGAGCTGACCTTTGCATTGGATGCTCCCTGCACCGTGACCATAAGCATCCATTCCTGAATCCACCTGTAAAAAGAAACGAACGATGTCCGTCCGGATCGGATGACATCGTTCGTTTTTTCTGCGCTGAAATCAGTTGTCTCCCTTGCGAACTGCAGAAGGCGAGAGCTGATACTTCCGCCGGAATGCCTTATAGAATGTATTCGCCGTGGAGAAGCCGCACTGTTCTGCAATATCCGTAATATTCAGATCTGTCGTTCTCAGCAGCTGCATTGCATGATCCAGACGCAATTCTTCCACATACTCTGTGTAGCTCTTTCCGGTTTGCTCCTTCAGGAATTGCGAAAGATACTTTTTCGAGATCTTGAACTGCTCTGCCGTCATCGCCGCATTGATCTCCGGATTCTGGAAATTCTGTGCCAGCCAGTCCAGAATATTCTTTTGAAGCGCATCATTGTGGCTATGTTTCAAGAATTGCACATGATTGCAGATCTCCACACAGCAGTCCTGCAACCGGCTCAGCATCTGGCAGGCAGTCAGTTTAGAGTCATAACTGCACAGATAGGCGATATCCGGACAGCGTACCCTTTCTGCCGTGTTCAGCAGAATGCCGCCTGCCGTGTAAAAATCCTGCTTGAAGTTTTCCGGGTCCAGATTATCCACCGAGAACAACTCACTCAGAAGCGAAACCGCTTCTTCCGTGCATCCGGAAAGCAGATATTCCCGAAGCCGCGCTGCATTGGTTGCATTGACCGTGGTACCGCGCTGCGCACTTCTGTTCCCCAAATAGCAGATCTTCTGTGTCGGATCCGCATAGGCCGCCACATTGCGGGCCTTCCAGTAAATATCTGACAGCTGCTCCATTTTCTCAAAAGGATCGCTCAATATCAGGGGAGTTGTCAGATGCAGCGCATCATACAGCTGCTCTGTGCGGGAACACATTTCCCGCAGTTCCTCTGCTTCATCCGTTTCCTGCGTCAGGATCACCAGGATCAGGTCATCTGCCGTTGCCTGTACATAAAATCTCTGCCCGTAAATTTGACGTATCTGCTCTGACACCACCACAGTACGCAGCTCTTCTTTCAGTGAGCACTCGGCGTTTTCCTGAAGAGATGGGATCAGCAGCAGAAAGTTATAGGCTTTCAGCTGCACCGCATCCGTCAGCTGCTGAAGGTTTTCCTGACTTACAGACCCTGTGCGCAGCAAAATTTCCATTTTGCCATGTTCCAGCTCGCTGCGTGAATGCTCCAGTTCCCGCGCCAGTTCATGCTGGCTGTTCACATTACGGAGAAAGATCTCATTCAGCACTTTCCGCGATGCCAGATCCGATTCGTCCAGCGTATCCAGCATCGGACGCAGGCTGTTCATGTCCTCCAGTGTCATGCAGACGCTGATCAATACACAGCCCAGAACGCCCACGATCAGATACAGACAAATTGCACGCTGTACTGCCAACAGACCCGCTTCGTAGAGCGACGGCGGCATTCCAATGACCGCCGTTGCATTCAGAGATGCCACATACCGCGCTACCATCAGATAGCGCTGCCCCTGATAGATCTCCCAATCCGTGTCATCTCTCGTCAGGGGAAGCGACGTTCCGTCATAGTTATTTCCCGCCAGGATCGTTCCGTCATCGGAGATCAGGCAGAAAAGCCCTTCCCTGCGCCATTGCTGCTGCGAAAGGAACATTGAAACGACATCTTTTTCCTTGATCAGCACCGTCATTGCGCCGCAAAGGCGGCCCGCCGTGTTCACATAGGGCTGATATACTGTGACATACGAATTGCCATAGCTGGAATGCATCAGTTTGACAACATGGGCGGGCTTTATCGTCGTTACATCGATCTGATTCTGTGCATCCCATTCCTCCTGAGACACATCCTCATACTCAAGTGCTCCCGGGTAAAAATTGCTATGGCTTTCATACGCGCTCCGGTCATCCAATATGATGCCATTCCGCTCAAATGTAATATAGCTGTATGTGATCACAGAGGAATCGTAGGTCTTATCCTGTAACGATTTGCTGGCTCTCGTCAGTGTCTGATAATCTCCCAGAATACTGTTGTCATAACTGCTGGCAAGCAGAGTATACTCCGTTTCGCTGAACAATTTGTTGGTCGTGCTGCGGATATTGCTCAGGCAGCGTTCAAACTGGGTGGTGCCGATTGCCAGCATTTCCATCGCACTGGAGGACTGCGCCTGGATCGTCTGGCGGATCATCAGGCTATATAGAGGAAACACGACCAGGAAGAACCCAACCGGAATACAAAGATACCTTAAAAGCCTTCGGATCCAGTTTCTAACAAACAGTCTCTTACGCATCTGCAAAACTCCAAGCAATGATGATTTCTATGGAACTGTTGGCTGCGCCTGCAAGGCGTTTATGGAGCCGGTGCATACAGCACAGATCCTCCCTCCGCGATTTCGCAGCATCTTTTTAATTATTTTACCACAGAAGGATTTTCTCCTCAACATTTTTATTGATTTGTAACAAAAATCCACTTTATCACCATGATTTTCAATGCTTAAAAATCTCTGTCAGATGGTCTATCACTTTGCTCCGCAAACCGTGTTGTCGTTCAAAGCCACCACCCGGGGCCTGATTGTCTGAGGGAACTCGAATCCCTGGCCCCTCTGATTAAAAGAGCCCACCGGGCTGAGCACTCTGATTTTGAAACTTTCGAGTTTGCGTTATTTTTGCGCAAAACATCGTGATTTTTCACGTTGTAATTTCTGCACCCTTTGCCGTATTTTGCAAGTCAGCGTACCCATTGCATCCCTTGAAACCGTGCAAAAACAGTGCAGAAACCGTGCACTTACTCTGGGACAAATAAAAAATGATGATTTTTGCTCCATGACTTGGTGGCGATTTGAGTGACCACAAAGGTATATTTGATATATAGGAAGATGAATGCCCACTCGTCTGAGGAATTCTCAGGGGAGTGGGCATTTCTGTATAATGGCATTTTGTATATGTCACTTGCCACTTTTAGCATGGAGGTTTCCATTTTTTGAGATGAAGTTGACTCTTTTAGCATAAAGGTTGCCGTTTGGGGAAAGAAGTTTCTGCTTTTTTATATGGCAAGTTTCCGCACTTTCCGCATTACTTTCCACACTTTCCGTACAACTCCGTGGTGCTGTCTGCGGTCTCTGGCGGCTGCTTTTCTCCACAAAGCATGACCTTGGCAGAGAAAACGC
>ENA-OPBG01001720-OPBG01001720.1-human-gut-metagenome-genome-assembly--contig:-NODE-1720-length-14230-cov-2.861164_pt1 | contig 14230 bp, 8 predicted proteins | sample MGYA00241065_ERZ501446 | MGnify/ENA primary metagenome ERZ501446 (study PRJEB25962, sample SAMEA2042632) | human gut metagenome | biome: human gut; feature: human-associated habitat; material: faeces...
TCATCTACCACCAGTACGACTTGTGCCGGATGCCCGTCCAACTCCCGCTCGAAGGCGAGCATGATGGAGGCTGCCACCTGCGAGTGGTTGTGTCCGGTGACACCGAGGTAGGCATCCGGTTTCCTCATGGAAAGGTCGGAGAAGAGCGAGGCATCCAGGCTGGTGTCATCCTGCGGACCGGTGTAGACGATGCGGTAGGAGATGTTCTTTCCTGCCTCTCTGGCGGCGTCGATGGCGCGGCAGATGGGGGCTATTTTCATGAAGTTGGGGCGTGCGCCCGATACGATTGTTATTCTCATTGTCGTAGTTGGTGAAAAATGATACGACAAAAATACGTTTTCTTAGGGAAATTATTTGTTACTTTGCCTATTATTTTCAGAGTGTCTGTTGAAAATACACACTTATTCAATGTTTAATTTATAATTTTTAATTTTTAATTCTCAAAGTGATAATGCCAACATTTGTTCAGATACTCGATTTCATTGGCACATTTGCCTTTGCCATCAGTGGCATACGCCTGGCCTCGGCCAAGCGGTTCGACTGGTTTGGAGCGTATGTGGTGGGTTTTGTGACGGCCATTGGCGGCGGTACGATACGCGACCTGTTGCTGGACGTCACCCCGGGCTGGATGACGGATCCCATTTACTTGATTTGTACCGGACTGGCCTTGTTGTGGGTCATCCTCTTCGGTAAACATCTCATCCATCTGCACAATACGTTCTTCATATTCGACAGTATTGGCCTGGCACTGTTCACGGTGGTCGGCGTGGGCAAGAGCATCGCGCTGGGCTATCCCTTTTGGGTGGCCATCATTATGGGCAGCATCACCGGGGCTGCGGGAGGTGTGATACGTGACGTATTCATTAACGAAATTCCGCTGATATTCCGGAAGGAGATTTATGCGATGGCTTGTGTGGTAGGAGGGACCTTCTACTGGATGTGCCATCTTCTGGGGATGGAGTCTTTCGTGTGTCAGATTGTGGGCGGTGTGACGGTGTTCGTTACTCGCATACTGGCGGTGAAGTATAGGATTTGCCTGCCTATCCTTTCGGGCAATGAGGAGGAGCAGGAAGGGTAGTCCGTTATCTGCTGTCTGAGAATCTCAGGGATTTTCCGGTGAAATTCCGGGCAATGTGCAAAAGAACTTCAGGTGTTAAAAATAAGATTCCCCGGCATTTGCAACCGAAATGTCGGGGAATCTTTCATATTCCTCGTTCCCCTGATAAGGGGGAAGGAGGATGGGATTGCTAAAGGGATAAAACAAGGTTAGAACAATGCATCCTTCGTGTTGAAAAGTTTGCGTTCGTTCAGTTTCACTACCTTGCCGAATTTTTCCAGTCGCTTCAGGTCAATGTTCTTTGGGTTGCCCATGATGGAAATGCAGTAAGGTTTGTCTTTGATGTTCTCTTCGTAGAATTTCACGATGTCGTCAAAGGTCAGTGCATCTACTTTCGGCAGGTTTTCCTTTGCTGGGTCGTCTGTGTAGCCTCTGTAGCCCAAGTCTACCAGTTCCATGGCTTTGTTGCGGAAGCTGGGGTGACTGGTCAGCATGGCTTGGCGGAGGTAGCTCTTGATGTTGTCGATACGTTCCGGATTTTTCGGCATGTCGTTGACGAGACCCATCAGTACGTCCAATGCATCGTTTGCCTTGTCGTTCTGGGTACCGATGTAGCCGCGCAGATAGCTTGCTTTTCCGGCTATGCCTTGCGTGCCGACGAATGCGTAGGCTGTATAGGCCATGGAGCGTTTTTCGCGGATTTCGTTCAGAACGATGCCGGTGAAGTCAAGACCGAAGTATTGGTTGAATGCGCTACGCAGCACGTCGTCCTTTTTGTCAGCCTTCTGCATCGGGATGTAGAGGTGGATTTGGGCTTGTTCTGCATCGTTGTTAGGCAGGAAGTAGACGGTGTTTTCGGTCACCGGCATCATGTCCTTTGCCTGTGGGGAGTTGGACGGGCGTTCGTTGGCCACCAATGGGAGGTTCTTGCTCAGGATATCGTATACTTGGTCGAAGGGGAGTGTTCCGGTGAAGAACACTTTGGCCTCGTAGTTGGAGGCGCGGTTGATGTCGCCCGTCAGTTCTGAAATCTGTAATTCGTAAATCTCCTTGTCGGTCAGTTCCTTGATGTAGTCTGATTTCTCTCCGTAGAGCATGTACTGCCGCAGTGCTTCGTTCAGGATGCTGACGTTGTCTTTGCGCTGCTGGCGCATACCCATTGCCGAACCTTTCAGACGTGCCAGTTGCTTTTCGTCCAGTTTTGGCATCAAAATCTGGCGTGAAAGTAGCTGGCAGGCTTGCGGCAGGGTGGCTTCGTAGCCCTCCATGATGATGTAGAGGTTGTCATCATCGGCTGTCACGTGGCAGGTTGCGTTCAGCTTGCTGAGTTCTTCTTTCAACTCTTGCGGTTCGTAGGCCCCCATGATGCCTGCGTTGTTCATCAACTGGGCGGCATAGCCAAGTTTTGGGAATTCGCGTTCACCGGCTCCGTATTGTACAACCAACTGGAATACGTTATTCTCCTTGTTGGGTGTGTAGTACATCTTTGAACGGTCGTTCAGTTGCTTGATTTGCACTTCGCCGTAGTCTGCGAATTTCTCCTCCATCTGTCCGATGGGCAGGTTTTTGAATTGTGTTGCATAGAGCGATTCTTTTCCTATCGGAGGTTCTACGGGTTTGTAACCCGGCTTCTCAATCTTGGCGTTCTTGTCAGGCTTTCCTTTTTCGATATATAGGGCCAGGTAATTGTCTGACAGATATTTCTTGGCTACTCGCTTGATGTCGTCAGTGGTGATGGCCATAATCTTGTCCTTGTAATTGAGTATGTCGCCCAAGTCCTGCTCGTTGTAGAAGGCGTTCATCAGTATCATGGCCTTGTCCTCGTTCGACTCCATTTCCAGGTCGAACTGGCGGCATTTCTCGGCTTTGATGGCATCAATTTTCCAGTCCTCGAATTCTCCGTTGGCGATTTGCTGGATGGCTTTCAAGGCTTTCTTTTCGGCGCTCTTGGTCGACTCGAAACGGCGCTGGTTTTCGTCGTAGAGGGGAATGGCCGCTACGATGGCGCGTCCTTGTTCGCGGAAAGTACGGGTGTAGGCTCCGGCGCTGGTCAGTTCACCGTCCAGTACCAGCTTGTCCATAGTTCCGGTCTGACTGTTGTTGTTCAGCAGTGCCAGGGCGATGTCCAGAGCGTCTTCGTCGAGATGTCCGGCAGGTACTCCATTGAATACCATTGCCACTTGCGGGTAGAATCCTACTTTAGCCGAATACTGTTTGCGGCCCTTTATTTCGAGGTTCTGGTAGACCTTGCGCTCGGGTGAGGGTTTAGCAGCCAGACGTCCAAAGGCGGCATTGATGCGTCCGCTGATTTGTTGGGCTTTGATGTTTCCTACGAGTACCAGTACCATGTTTTCGGGGACATACCATTGTTCGTAAAATTCAATCAGCTTGCTCAGGCGGGGATTCTTCAGATGTTCGGGCAGGCCGATGATGGAACGGGAATAAGGATGTCCCTCAAAAGCTTTCTCCATCACGAACTGGTTCTGTGCACGTCCCTGGTCATCTTGTGAACGGTTATATTCTTCGTACACGTTTTCCAGCTCCGACTGGAAGGAACGGAATACGGGATGCAGGAAACGTTGTGAGGAAATTTCCAGCCATTTGTTTATCTGATAGGCAGGGAAGGAGCTGTGATAGAAGGTCCAGTCATAGTAGGTGCCTGCATTCACCCCTTTGGCACCCATGCTTTCCATCAGGTTGGAGTATTCGTTGGGAAGTCCCAATTTTCCAGCTTTGACGGTCAGCTCATTGATTTCCTTGCTGATGGCTTCTTTTTTTGCCGGGTCGGCTTCTTCGGCCATCTGGTCGTACTTGGCGATGATTTCCTTGTAGATCGGTTCTTCTTCCGTCCAGTTCAGCGCGCCTATCTTGTCTGTTCCTTTAAACATGACGTGCTCCAGGTAGTGTGCAAGTCCCGTGTACTCTTCGGGGTCGTTGATGGAACCGGCACGTACGCCTACCAGTCCGAACACGTCCGATTTGGATTCATCTTCCCATATATATACGGAAAGACCGTTCTTCAGCTTGAACGCCTTCAGTCCTTGTCCGAAGGAGGGCAGGGAAATGATAAGGGTAGTCAGCAGAAGAAGTGACTTAAATTGAAATGATTTCATAAAATAAAGTGTTTTTATGTAATAAAAGTGTTTTCCTATATGTAGGCAAAGCTATAAAAAAATCACGTAACATTTACGAAATCTTCGGAAAAATGATAGTTTTCAGTATATAATATCACCCGTAAACTATCAGAGAGGGGGGTGTAAACTGTCAAATGATAGTTTTCACCCCTAATAAAAACCGTATTCCGTCCCCCGGGGCTTCAAATCTTCCTTATACTTGCAATCGTAAAACCTAAACCATTATTAACTATTTAAAAATTGAGCAAAGTATGAATACTTACAGTTTTAGAAAAGATTTGCTTGCAGTGCAAGAAGAACTGCTTCGCTTTGCATACAAGTTGACAGCCGACCGGGAAGAAGCGAATGATTTGTTGCAAGAGACATCTCTCAAGGCTTTGGATAACGAAGACAAATTTGAACCCGACACCAATTTCAGAGGTTGGATGTATACCATTATGCGCAACATCTTTATCAATAATTACCGGAAAATAGTTCGCGAACAGACTTTTGTGGACCAGACGGACAATCAGTATCACCTCAGCATGCCCCAGGACTCTGGTTTTGCCAGTACCGAGGGTGCCTACGACCTGAAAGAAATGCATCGCATCGTCAATGCCCTTCCACGCGACTATAAAGTCCCTTTCTCCATGCATGTGTCCGGTTTCAAGTACCGCGAGATTGCCGAACGCCTCGGCCTTCCGCTCGGAACGGTGAAAAGCCGCATCTTCTTTACGCGCCAGAAGTTGCAGGATGAATTGAAAGATTTCATCTGATAATAATTTGATAGTAGCAATATGATATATAACATATTGCTTATGATGAATTTTTAAGGGTTATTCTTGACTATATGTCAGAATAATCCTTTATATTTGTATATGTTAAGTTAACCGAAGGAAAATCTCTTATTATTGACTATGATGAAAAAGGAAATTAAATTCAGTCTTGTTTACCGGGACATGTGGCAGTCGTCCGGTAAGTATCAACCCCGGGTAGACCAGTTGGTACGTATTGCTCCGTTGATAGTTGAAATGGGTTGTTTTGCACGCGTTGAAACAAACGGAGGAGCTTTTGAGCAGGTAAACCTTCTGTATGGTGAAAATCCCAACAAGGCTGTACGCGCCTTTACCGCACCTTTTAGGGAAGCAGGCATACAGACGCATATGCTCGACCGCGGGCTAAATGCACTGCGCATGTATCCCGTTCCGGCAGATGTGCGCCGGCTGATGTACAAGGTGAAGCATGCCCAGGGTGTGGACATTACCCGTATCTTCTGCGGATTGAACGAGACGCGGAATATAATTCCTTCTATCAAATATGCTCTGGAAGCGGGCATGATACCGCAGGCTACGCTCTGCATCACGTATTCTCCCGTCCATACGGTGGAATACTATGCCAGTATTGCCGACCGGTTGATTGAAGCCGGGGCACCTGAAATCTGCTTGAAGGATATGGCGGGCATCGGACGTCCGGGTATGCTGGGACAGCTTGTCAGAACCATTAAGGAGAAGCACCCCGATGTGCTGATACAATACCACGGGCATAGCGGTCCCGGACTTTCCATGGCTTCCATTCTCGAAGTCTGTGAGAACGGTGCCGACATCATCGATGTGGCGATGGAACCCATGTCGTGGGGCAAGGTTCATCCGGACATCATCTCCGTGCAGGCCATGCTGAAAGACCTGAGTTTCCAAGTGCCCGACATAAACATGAAAGCCTACATGAAAGCCCGTGCCATGACGCAGGAGTTCATTGACGATTTCTTGGGTTATTTCATGGACCCCACCAATAAACATATGTCCTCACTCTTGCTGAAGTGCGGTTTGCCGGGTGGCATGATGGGCTCCATGATGGCCGACTTGAAGGGAGTGCATTCCGGCATCAACATGATACTGCGCGGTAAGAACGAGCCGGAACTCAGTCTGGACGACCTGCTCGTCATGCTGTTCGACGAAGTGGAATATGTATGGCCCAAGCTGGGTTATCCTCCTTTGGTGACTCCTTTCAGCCAGTATGTGAAGAATGTGGCTTTGATGAACCTCATGCAGCAGGTAAAGGGAGAGGAGCGTTGGACGATGATAGACAACCATACGTGGGACATGATTCTGGGCAAGAGTGGACGCCTCCCCGGTACTTTAGCGCCCGAGATAGTGGAACTGGCTAAGTCCAAAGGCTTTGAGTTCGTGGATACGGACCCGCAGCTGAACTACCCGGATGCTCTGGATACATACCGGAAAGAGATGGACGAAAACGGTTGGGAATATGGCGATGATGACGAGGAACTCTTCGAGCTTGCCATGCACGACCGGCAGTATCGCGACTATAAATCCGGCGTTGCCAAGAAACGTTTTGAGGATGACCTGCAGCGTGCCAAGGATGCGGCGATGGCCAAAAACGGATACTCGGAAGAAGAAATCAAGAAGCTGAAGCGTGCCAAGGCAGACCCGATAATCGCGCCTTCCAAGGGGCAAGTGCTTTGGGAGGTTTCCGTCGAAGGTCCTTCTTCTGCTCCTTTCATCGGACGCAAGTACCAGCATGATGAGGTGTTCTGCTACATCTCTACGCCGTGGGGCGAATACGAGAAGATATGGACCGGATTTACCGGACGTGTGGTGGAAGTCTGTGCCAAGCAAGGGGATGTGGTCAATAAAGGGGATGTGATTGCTTATATCCAGCGAAGTGATATTTTTGCATAAAGTGGAGGATGACTGTTTTTCAGTCATCCTTTATCATCCAGCCATTTCTTGATGGTTTCCTTCAGCACTTCTTGAGTGAAGGGTTTGGTAAGGAAGTCGTTGCAACCTGCTTCCAGGGCAGCTTGCTTGTCGTGCTCGTAGGCATAGGCTGTAAGGGCGATGATGGGGACGTCCGGTACCAGTTCACGGATGATGCGAGTGGCGTCGATTCCGCCAAGGTTGGGCATTTTCATATCCATCAAGATGAGGTCGGGGTGGACTTCCTCGAACATCGTTACGGCTTCCATGCCGTCTTTGGCATGTTTCAGCCGATAGAGTCGGCCTAAAATGGCGTTAATTAGGATGAAGTTGCTTTCTGTATCTTCGGCAATCAGGATGGTCTTGGAAGGAGGGGTAGGGAGTGCTCCGACCTCTTCATTCTTCGGGGAATCTCCGGGGGCTGCATTTTTGCCCCTCTGCTCTGTGGAGTGTGTCTCTGCTGTCGTTTCCTGGTTGTCCTCTTCTTTCTTTTCCGCCTCTGTTTTGCTGGTGGATTCCAGCGGGAGAACAAAAGTAAATGTGGTGCCTTTACCCACCTCTGAAGTGACGGATATGTTGCCACCCAGACGTTCGATGATGGTTTTGCAGATAGAAAGTCCCAATCCGGTGCCCTGGGCAAAGTTGTTCACCTTGACGAAACGTTCGAATACCCGGTCCACCTTGTCCGGTGCAATGCCCATACCCGTATCGGTGACGTGGAATGCTACATACTTGCCTTCCCGGCGATACCCGTAACTGATGTGCCCGGTGGTGGTGAACTTGAAGGCATTGCCTATCAGATTGGAAATGACCTGGAAAATCCGGTTCTTGTCTCCGTCAATCACGATATTCTCGTCAGAGGGTTCGTATATCAGTTCCACTCCTTCGGGACAGCGGAAAATATGTGCGTCGTGTATCTCCTTGCAGAGTGGATGGAGGCGTACGGGCGTGATGGTGAACTCCACGATGCCCGATTCTATTTTTGATAAGTCGAGGATTTCGTTAATGAGCTGGAGCAGGCGTTCGTTGTTCGATTCCACTATTTCGTAATAGCCTAGCCGTTCTTCCTCGTCGGTACTTTCGGCAATGATGCGCGAGAAGCCTACAATGGCATTGAGCGGTGTGCGTATCTCGTGGCTCATGTTGGCGAGAAAGGCGGATTTGAGCCGGTCGGAAGTCTCGGCTTTCTCCTTGGCTACGAGCAGTTCCCGTTTCATCTGTTCCATTTCCGTGATGTCCCATTCGATGTTCAGCAGGATGGGGGAGAAGTCGTTGCTTTCAATCTTCATCTTTCGCTTGTCCAGATAGATGGAGTTACCGTTTCCGTCGCGTTCTTCCGCAATCCAGTGCATCTCTTTGCCGGTTCTGGCTATTTCGATGTCTTGCGCCCTCTTTTCCTGAGCAGTCTCCAGAGGATAAAAATCGAAGTCGTCCTTTCCCAATGCCTCTTGTATGGGGATTTCGCGGTTATACGATTCGCGGTTGCGGTAGAGGTATTTGAAGTTGTTGTTGATGTCCTTCACAACAATGCCTGCCGGGAGGTTTTCGATGATTTTGTCCAGAATCAGGTAGAACTGTTTGATTTGTTGCTCATGCCGGATGCGTGTGGATACATCCCTTCCGAATGTCCAGATGGTTCCTTCCCCTTTGTCGCTTGTCACCCAATAAGCGTTTCCTTCAATGGCGAGTACTTCCGGACGCTTGGGCAGCGGATGGTAGACGATGTATCCGTGGTTCGTCTCTCCACGTTTGACACGGTTGGCAAACTCTTTCCAGGATGTTTCATCCCTGCCGTATGAGGGCAGGTCGTATATCTTCATCCGGGTGATGTCTTGGCCATTACCGATGCCATGCCGTTCCTTGAAGCAACGGTTGCAGAATATCAGCGTGCCGTCTTCGTGTGCCGAATAAATGTCCTCGGTGGAGTTGTTGATGGCATGTGTCAGCAGATTGATGTCGTTGCGCCGTTTCTGTATGTCGGTAATGTTCTGTATGTATCCTTCTATAGTGACATTCCCGTCTTTCTGCCGTTCGCGGGCAAACGCTTTGAGGCGGATATAGAAAATGTTTCCTTTGAGGAAGATGCGGTAGTCCACGCTGTTTTCCATCTTGCCTTTCAGATTCTCTTTCATCCAGCCGGTAAAGCTTTTCCGGTCTTCAGGAAGGATAAGTTCCAGATAATTGTCCATATTGATGTGCTGCACCTCTTCCGAACACATGATACCCGTATGGCCTGCATAACAGAATATGCGGGTCTGGGTATCGTATTGCCAGTTTCCGATGAGGGCGGCCTTTTGTATTTCGTTGAGCTCGTGGTTTTTCTTTTCGAGTTCCAGTTTGCGCTGGCTGCGTTCTGTGATGTCGCGGTACTGGCAGAGGACCATGCCGTCGTACGGGTACATGATGCATTTAAAGTAATAGGTAGTGTGACCCAGTGTCATTTCGTAATTATGGACTGAACGTACCTTTTGCGTCAGTACCTTCTTGAACTCCGGATATACTTGGTAGTAAGTGGACGGCGGTATCAGTTGGAACAGATTCTTGCCCAGCAGCTTTTCTTCCTTCATGAACCAAAGGTTTACATTGTGCACTGCGATGTCCATGCAAATGCCGTCCCGGTTCAGAAGGAGCATGGTATCTGACGTCAGCTTCAACAGTCTCTCGGCGTTTTCAGCTTGTTTCAAAGTGTTTTTCATTCTTACAGTATTAGTTTCATGCCCTTCTGGCCTTCTCCCATGCGCCGCTTGCATTGCCTGTGCGCTTGTGCAGGTAGTTGAATCCTCGTATGACGTTGACGTTCATGAAGAGGAAATAGTAGGGGATGAAAAGTATCTTGTTTTTTATATGCTTCATTGAAAGGTAGTACCCCCAACTTCCCATGAGGTAGAAAAGAGCTTGTAACAGCCAGATGATGGCATACAGTAATGGCGTGCTTGTCGTAAAGATGAGAATTGTGTTGAGGGGAAGCAATAGGAACAATAGGATAGGAGTGAGCGACCAGCGCAGCACCCGGTGGGAAATATATTGGAAACAGAATGTGCCGTAACGGAATGGGTTGAGCAGCGGACGCAGCCGCCAGATGGATTGCAAGCCCCCGGCAGCGATGCGCACCTTGCGCTTTTCTTCTTCGCGCATGTCTGCCGAGCCGCTTTCTACGGCATAGGCATTGGCACAATAGGCAATGGTGTGTCCCTGCATGACGATGCGCAGGGAGAGTATGAAGTCGTCGAGCAGCGTATCTGTCTGCATTTCCTCGAACAGCTCGCGGCGCACGGCAAACAGTTCACCCGCTGCGCCTACTGCCGAATAGAGGCGTGCGTCGAGCGCTTTGAGGGTGGATTCGTATTTCCAGTATAGCCCTTCTCCCCCCGAGGCAGCATTGTCCTTGCTTTGCACGGCGATACGTTTTTCGCCTGCCACGCATCCCACTTTAGGGTCGGTGAAGGCGTGCACTATCTCCCGCAGGGCTTCGCGGTTGAGGTGAGTATTGGCATCGGTGAACACGACAAGGGGCGTTTCTACGAAATGTATACCGCGGTTCAGGGCGGCTGTCTTGCCTTGGCGTTGGGGTTGGTGGAGGACGATGGCTTGCGGCCAGTGGGAGAGGCGTTCGTTGGTATGGTCGTTGCTGCCGTCGGTCACCCAGAGGATGCGTAGCTTGTCGGCGGGATAATCCAGCTCCAGGCAGTTGCGCATTTTTTCATCCACTACATCTTCTTCGTTGTAGGCGGCGATAAATAGCGTCAATGGGGGTAAAGCATCGTCGGCAGGCATCGGACGGGGCGCAGGCTTACGGAAACATTCTTTTATCTTGACCAGGATATATAATAGTATACCATATCCTATATAAGTATAGAACACTATGAATAAACTTATCCAGAAGAGTACTTCAAAGGCTTTCATGTATCCGCTCGTTTGCTTTCTTTTTTGATAAAAAGAAATGTGATTGCCAAAAGTATGGATAATCTTTTACCGATGCAAGAAAAAGAAAAGAAAAATAAAATGTTTGTTTCTCAAGGTGTTCCGATGTTATAAGGAAGTGGGCTTCCTATAGAGGTGAGCTTGAATAACCTTGTGAGTGAGAGGCGATTAAAGGCTTTCAATCATCATTCTCCATAGGAAAGGGATGGGCAGGTAGGCAGGGCGTTACTCAAAACGCTTCTGTCATATTGAAGTAAAACAACATCTGGTTGTTTACCGTGTTTTTGCCTAAATCCAGGCGGACGTTCATGCGTGGCTGTACCTCAATGCGCAGACCTACACCATAGTTGGGCAGTACACCCTCTATCTTGCCGGGAGTGGGGCCCATGAAGCCGCAGCCGGTCCAGGCTACAAACCCTATGTGGTTGAGCATCCGCTTCAACCAAGTGCTGCGGTCGGTATTGAGCATCTGTCTGTACTCCGCCATGACCACATGCGAGGACTTGTCGCGATATTGCCCCATGTAGTAGCCGCGCAGGTCGAAAGGCGTTCCGGTGAGGGCATATTGCGTCAGAGGGACGTCGCCGAACACGTTCTTGGTTTGTGCCGTCCACGCAAGTACCCTGCGCTTGCCCAGTGACTTGTATTGGCGGTAGTCTATCTCCAGGCGGTAGAAGGTCTGGTCGCTGCCGATGAACTTGGCGTACATCATGCCGCGGAAATCCAGATACATGCCACGGTAGGCGTTGGCTGGGACGTCACGGCTGTCGTATGTCAGCAGGAAACCGAGGCCGGAGTTGAAGTTGTTATAGCCATTGGCCGTACCGCCTGCTTCTTTGTACGAAGGTTCGTCCACCAAGAACTTGCCGGGCTCCGTCAAGTGGTCGTAATTGATGTCGATTTGAGGTCCGGCAAAGATATTGCTGTTGCCCAGTCGGAAAAGGAACCAGGGGTTGATTTGCACGCCGCTGTACCGGTATTTGCTGGTACTGTCGCTTCGTACGTAATCTTTATTGGTATTATAGCCGATGCCGTAAAAGTTTTCTTCCGTATTTTTATAGCTGAACTTTCCGAAGATACGGAAACGGTCGCCCTTAAAGAAGAGTTGCGGTTTGGAGAAGAGATTGATGCCACCGTTGAACATGAAGGCGATGGCCATGGGCACTACGGAGCGCAGCTGCGTGGTGTCGCTGGGGTTCATGCGGAAGGTCATCAGGGCGCTTCCTCCCAGCACGGCACCGAAGTCGGGGGTGTAGCTGGGTCCGCCCAGAATATTGTAATGCAGATTCCGGCGCGCTACCTTTTGCTTGCGTAGTTCTTTTTTTGTCAGTGCAGGAACGCTGTCGTTTGTGGCGGCCGCAGTCTGTTCCTGGGCATAAAAGGTGGTGGCGAACAGCACCAGTGCGATAATGCTTAGTATATATCTTTTCATGTCGTACGAAATGTGGGTGCAAAGGAAACTATTTTATTCCGAATAGTTTTCACTGTAATAGATAATAAATCTAAAGATGTCACTAAAATTATCAAAAAAGACATTACTTTTGTCTGCTTCACGAAGCAAGACATCAATAACTAAAAACACATAATCTGAATGAAGAAACGATTTTTATCTGTAATTGTTCTGAGTGCCGCACTGTTCTCTGTGCAGGCACAAGAGGGAAAGGGGGGTATCAGCCCCGAAATGCTTGGACAAATCAAGCAAAGTTATCAAGGCACGGCTGCCGACAAGGCGCTCCGCAATGCCATAGGCAATAATGACATCCGTAAACTGGCACTCAACCAGGAGAATATGCAGGGCATGGATACCCACTTCTCCATCAAGGTAGAATCCAAAGGTATCACCGACCAGCAGTCGTCTGGCCGTTGCTGGCTGTTTACGGGCCTGAATGTGATGCGTGCCAAGACTCTTGCCGAATACGGTTTTCAGTCTTTCGAGTTCTCCGAAGTCTATCCCTTCTTCTGGGACCAGTTGGAGAAGGCAAACCTCTTCTTGCAAGGCATCATCGACACCTCCAAGAGTCCCCTGACTGATAAGACCGTAGAATGGCTCTTCCAGCATCCGCTGAGCGATGGGGGTACCTTTACCGGTGTGGCCGACATTGTTTCCAAATACGGCCTTGTTCCCAAAGATGCCATGCCCGAAACAAACAGCAGTGAAAATACCTCCCGCATGGCCAACCTCATCTCTCTGAAGCTGAAAGAGTATGGTCTGCAACTGCGTGACATGGCTGCCGCCGGTGCCAAGCCCGAAGCTCTGGAGAAGGAGAAAACTACGATGCTCGGAACCATCTACCGCATGCTGGTGCTGAACCTCGGTGTACCTCCCACGGAGTTCGACTATGTCCGCCACGATGCCAAGGGTAATCCTGTGGAGACAGAGCATCACACTCCCATGTCTTTCCTTGAGAAATATGGAGACAAACAACTGCTGACCAACTACGTAATGCTGATGAACGACCCCAGTCGCGAGTATTACAAGTGCTATGAAATAGACTATGACCGCCATCAGCGCATTGGCGAGGGACATAGCTCCCGTCAGGCACAGCCCCACCGACGCCGCCAGAATTAGAACGCTGAACAGGTGGAGGACCATCTCCTGGCCCCAGATATAGGGAGTAAACAGCTTCTCCACCGCCAGATTGTTCGCCCGGCTGTCCTCCAGCGCCTGCCGCACCCGCTTGTCGCCCTTTCCGGTCAGGTTAAAGGACTTGATGACGCTCATGCCTTGAAGCTGTTCCAGCACTGCCTCCACCAGCCGAGCTTCATCCCGCTGCCGCTTGGGGGCGATTTTGGCGGATTGCTTCTCCATTCTGGAGAGGAGGGCCAGATACACCAGCATCCCCGCCAGGGCCAGCAGGCCGATCCGCCAGTCCCAGAACAGGACGCACAGCAGCATGACGGCGGAATTGATCAGGCCGCCCAGGATACCGACCAGCACCATGGGGCCGGTACTCTCCACCTCGTCCAGAACGGTGGTGGTGATGCCGGTGAGTTCTCCCAAGCTCTGGTCGTTGAAATAGCCCATGGGGACCCGCTTGAGCTTGTCGCCAATGGAAATGCGCTTGTTCGCCACCATGAAGTAGCCGGCGTGGGTCTGCCAAAGCTGGGTAAAGCGGTTGAGAATGGCCCGGCCTAAAATGCTGACAATCAGCAGCCCCAGTGCCTGCCATGCGGGGGCACTGGAAACTGTACCGTTTACCAGGGCCAGAATAATCACATAAATGGCAGAAATCTGAAACATATGGAAGATGGCGTAGAAAAAACCGCCAATCATGGATTTTTGGATGTTTTTCTGCTCCTTCCCGGCAAACCGCCAGATTTTTTTCAATACCTCAATCATGCTGCGTCACCGTCCTTTGCGCCGATGTGGGCGTTCCACATTTCCTGATACAGTCTGTTCTGGTCCAAAAGCTCTTTGTGCGTCC
>ENA-OPBG01001726-OPBG01001726.1-human-gut-metagenome-genome-assembly--contig:-NODE-1726-length-14197-cov-3.733206_pt1 | contig 14197 bp, 7 predicted proteins | sample MGYA00241065_ERZ501446 | MGnify/ENA primary metagenome ERZ501446 (study PRJEB25962, sample SAMEA2042632) | human gut metagenome | biome: human gut; feature: human-associated habitat; material: faeces...
GGGCAGCGTGGTCGGGCGCAACACGCGCGCGGCGATGCAGTCGGGCGTGGTGCTCGGCGAGGTCGCCCGCATCGACGGCCTGCTCGACATGATCGCGTCAGAGCTGGGCGGGCAGGCGGCGGTCGTGCTGACCGGGGAGGGCGCCGCGTCCATGGCGGCCCTGCTGCGCCACGAGGCGTGCGTGGACGACACGCTCACCTTGCGTGGCCTCTGGCTGCTCTGGCGCGCCAACGTGCGCTAGGGGGCCTCGTGGCGGGCAAGGTGACGCTCAAGGACATCGCGCGCGAGGTGGGCCTCTCGCCCACGGCGGTCTCGCTCGTGCTCAACGACCGGCCGTGCAAGATCTCGGCCGAGAGCCGGCGCCGCATCAAGGAGGTCGCGCGCCGCAAGCGCTACATCCCCAACCAGATAGCGCGCAGCCTCGTGACCCAGCACTCCCAGACGCTCGGGCTCGTGGTCCCCAACATCGAGAGCAGGTTCTTCTCGTCATTTGCGCGCAGCCTCGAGCGGGGGTGCCGCGAGCGGGGCTACGCGCTGTTCATCACGAGCTCGGATGACTCCGCGACCAACGACTCGGAGCTCGTCCGGCTGCTTGCCAACCGCGGGGCGGACGGCCTGTTCGTCGTTGCCTCGGACGAGCCGACGGCGGACCGCGCCCTGGCCTCGACGCTCTCGAGCCTGCCCATGCCCTACGTCATGGTCGACCGCCTGATCGAGGACCTCGCGTGCGACAAGGTCGCCTTCAACAACGAGGAGGGCGGCTACCTGGCGACGAGCCACCTGCTTAGGGCCGGGCACCGGCGCGTGGCCTGCATCGTCAACGCCTCGTCCAACACGGGGCGCCGCCGGCTCGACGGCTATCTGCGCGCGCTCGCCGAGTGGGGCGTCGAGCCCGACCCGGGCCTCGTCTTCGTGAGCGCCTACTACATCGCCGACGCCTACGCCACCTCCGAGGCGCTTCTCGCCACGGACGCGACGGCGGTCTTTGCGAGCAGCGACAACATCGCGCTCGGGCTGCTCAAGCGGCTCTACGAGCGGGGCCTGCGCGTGCCGCGGGACTACTCCGTGGTGAGCTACGACAACTCCGCGGCAGACGTGCTCTTTGAGCCGGCGCTCACCTCGATCGAGCAGAACGTGGACGAGCTGGCCGCCGCCGCGCTCGAGATCCTGTTCCGGAGGCTCTCCGAGGAGGGCTCGGGGGAGCTGGGAGCCCCGGTCGAGCGGGTGCTCGAGCCGCGCCTGGTGATCAAGGACAGCGTGCGGGCCGCGAGGGCGCCGTTCTTCTCGCCGGGGGAGCAGCGCGGGGTAAGGATTCAGTAAATCGGGCCCCGAAGACAATTCTCGGAAAGGTAAATCGTTTTACCCAATATACTGCAATCAGTTGGAAACAAGGCGCCCCGCAAGGGAGGGCGCACGAAGAAGGGAGAAAAGCATGGCTCAGCCCACCATTGGCACCCCGTGGCAGAAGCTCAACGGACCGGTGCCCGAGGAGGAGCTCAAGGGCGTCGACCGCTACTGGCGCGCCTCGAACTACCTCTCCGTCGGCCAGATCTACCTGCGCAGCAACCCGCTCATGCGCGAGGGCTTCTCCCGCGAGGACGTCAAGCACCGCCTTGTTGGCCACTGGGGCACCACGCCGGGCATCAACTTCCTCTTTGGCCACGTGAACCGCCTCATCGCCGACCACAAGCAGAACGCCATCTTCCTGATGGGCCCCGGCCACGGCGGCCCGGCCGGCACCGCGCAGTCCCTGCTTGACGGCACCTACCGTGAGGTTCGCCCCGACATCACCGACGACGAGGCCGGCCTCCAGAAGTTCTTCCGCCAGTTCTCCTACCCCGGCGGCATCCCCAGCCACTACGCGCCCGAGACCCCCGGCTCCATCCACGAGGGCGGCGAGCTCGGCTACACGCTCTCCCACGCCTACGGCGCCGTGCTCGACAACCCGAGCCTGCTCGCGGTGGCCGTGGTGGGCGACGGCGAGGCCGAGACCGGCCCGCTTGCCACCTCCTGGCAGACCAACAAGTTCATGGACCCGCTGACCGACGGCATCGTGCTGCCGATCCTGCACCTCAACGGCTACAAGATCGCCAACCCCACGATCCTGGCCCGCATCTCCGACGCCGAGCGCGACGAGTTCTTCCGCGGCATGGGCTACCACCCGTACAACTTCGTCGCCGGCTTTGACGACGAGGACGTCTCCTCCATCCACCGTCGCTTCGCGGCGCTGCTCGAGGCCGTCTTCGACGAGATCTGCGACATCAAGGCCCGCGTGGCGGCTGGCGAGGCCTCCCGCCCGTTCTACCCGATGATCGTCTTCCGCACCCCGAAGGGCTGGACGTGCCCGAAGGAGATCGACGGCAAGAAGACCGAGGGCTCCTGGCGTGCCCACCAGGTGCCGCTGGCTAGCGCCCGCGACACCGAGGCCCACTTCGAGGTCCTCAAGGGCTGGCTCGAGTCCTACAGGCCCGAGGAGCTCTTCGACGAGAACGGCGCCATCCGCCCCGAGGTCACCGCGTTCATGCCCGAGGGCGAGCTGCGCCTGGGCGCCAACCCCAACGCCAACGGCGGCATCCTGCACGCCGCCAACCCGCTCGAGCTGCCCGACGTCCGCGAGTTCGAGGTGCCGGTCGCCGAGAAGGGCCACGGCTTCGGCGCCGTGGAGGCCACGCGCGTGCTCGGCGAGTACACCGCCAAGCTCATCAACGCCAACCGCGACAAGTTCCGCATCTTCGGCCCGGACGAGACGGCCTCCAACCGCCTGCAGCCGTCCTACCAGGTGACCGACAAGCAGTGGTTCGGCGAGGGGAACTACGACGACCCCGCCAACGACGAGCACCTCTCGCCCGTGGGCAACATCATCGAGCAGCTCTCCGAGCACCAGTGCGAGGGCCTGCTCGAGGGCTACGTCCTGACCGGCCGTAACGGCCTCTGGAGCTCCTACGAGTCCTTCGTGCACATCGTTGACTCCATGGTCAACCAGCACTGCAAGTGGCTCGAGGCCACCGTGCGCCACATCGACTGGCGCAAGCCCATCGCCGGCCTCAACATGCTGCTCTCCAGCCACGTCTGGCGTCAGGACCACAACGGCTTCTCCCACCAGGACCCCGGCTTCGTTGACGTCCTGCTCAACAAGAACTTCAACAACGACCACGTGGTGAACATCTACTACCCGGCCGACGCCAACCTGCTGCTGGCCGTGGCCGAGCGCGCCTACGTGTCCACCAACTGCGTCAACGCGATCTTCGCCGGCAAGCAGCCCGCCCCGACGTGGCTGACGCTCGACGAGGCCCGCGAGGAGCTCTCCGCCGGCGCCGCCGAGTGGAAGTGGGCCTCCAACACCGCCGACGGCGAGGAGCCCGACGTGGTTCTCGCCTGCTGCGGCGACGTGCCCACCGGCGAGGCCATGGCCGCGCTCGACCTGCTCGACAAGCTCGGCGTCAAGGTGCGCCTGGTGAACGTGGTCGACCTCCTCAAGATCCAGAACGTCTCCGAGAACGACCAGGCCATGAGCGACGAGAAGTTCGTCGAGCTCTTTACCGCCGACAAGCCGGTGCTCTTTGCCTTCCACGCGTACCCCGGCACGGTCCGCCGCCTCATCTGGGACCGCCCGAACCACGACAACTTCAACGTTCACGGCTACCAGGAGCAGGGCTCCACGACCACGCCCTACGACATGGTGCGCGTCAACGACATGGACCGCTGGGCCCTTGCCGCCGACGCCCTGCGCATGGTCGACGCCGAGAAGTGGGCCGACCAGATCGACGAGTGGGAGAAGTTCCGCGTCGAGGCGTTCCAGTTCGCCGTTGACAACGGCTACGACCACCCGGCCTTCACCGACTGGAAGTGGCGTGACGCGAGCGACGCCGACTCCGCCATGAGCGCCACGCAGGCCACCGCGGGCGACAACGAGTAAGTAGCGCTCGCCTGATTCACCTGTAAGCGCCCCGGCCCCTCTCCTCGGCTCACTGAGCAAGCTCAGAAATCGCCGAGCGAGAGGGGCCGGGGCGCAGTCGTATCGGCCGAAGGTCGCGGCAGCGAAGAGGGCCGCCTCTGGCGAGAAGTGCGGGCGATTGGGTGCCCCGGCATCAAACATGCCGCCCAATCGCGCGGGTTTTGCGCCGCGGGGCGCCGGGGGAGATGTGCGGGCACCAGGGAGCCGCTCGCGCCGGATCAATGGTATTCTCGGGTCGACGCGGGGCGATGCGCTCCGTTGACCTGGAGGGCCTCGCGTTGACGGCGTCGCGGGCGACGCCGCGGATGGGCAACGGCCCTCTCCAAGGCCCTGAGCGGGAGCAGGTGATTCCCATGGCGCGCATTCTGAACTTCGGCTCGTTCAACATCGACTACGTCTACGGGGTGAGCCACATGGTCACGCCCGGGGAGACCCTCGCCGCGCGCGACCGCAGCGTCTATCCCGGCGGCAAGGGGCTCAACCAGTCCGTGGCGCTCGCCCGCGCGGGCGCGGCGGTCTGGCACGCGGGCATGGTCGGCCCCGAGGGGGACTTTCTCCTCGACGTGTGCCGCGAGTCCGGCGTGGGGGTCGAGTTCGTGCGTCGCACCGAGGTGCCGACCGGGCACACCGTCATCCAGGTGGATGACGAGGGTCAGAACTCGATCCTGCTCTTCGGCGGCGCAAACCGGGAGATTGACGAGTCCTTTGCCGACGAGGTCCTCTCGCACTTCGGGGTCGGCGACTACATCGTGCTGCAGAACGAGACCTCGTGCCTGGCGCACATCGTGGACGTCGCACACGAGAGGGGGCTCGTCGTCGTTCTCAACCCGTCCCCCTACAACTCCGACCTCGATGCCGTTGACATGGGGAAGGTCTCCCTCTTCCTGCTCAACGAGGTCGAGGGCGCGCAGATGGCCGGAGGGTCCGCGGACCCCGAGGACGTGCTGGGCGCGCTCGCGGCGCTCTACCCCAGCGCCCGGGTCGTCCTCACCCTTGGGACGCGCGGCTCGATCTACCAGGGGCCGGGCGGGAGCGATCGCCACGTCCAGCCGATCTATCACGTCTCGGCCGTCGATACCACGGCGGCGGGGGACACCTTCACGGGATACTTCGTCGCGTCGATAAGCGCGGGGGAGCCGGTGGAGGTCGCGCTTGACCGTGCCGCCCGCGCCTCGGCGATTGCCGTCACGCACCACGGCGCCGTCCCCTCCATCCCCACTGCCGACGAGGTCGCTGCCTACGTCTTCTAGCGACTCGTCCATATCGTTGCGGGCCGGGAGTCCCCTCTACTTTTCCTTCCTGGCTCCCGGCCCGTCTATGCCTCCCGGGATGTCATCTCTGGCGCAAAACCCGTGCGATTGGGTGCCGGCCGGCGCCCGCGCTTCCCGGGATGCCGCCTCTGGCAGGAACCGCGTGCGATTGGGTGGCATGTTTGATGTTGCGGGCGCGACGGGGCGATCGGTCACGCCTGTGAGCTGCGGCTTTGCTGGCAGGTTCTTCTCGCCTGGCGAGAAGTGCGGGCGATTGGGTGCCCTGGCATCAAACATGCCACCCAATCGCGCGGGTTTTGCGCCGCGGGGCGCCGAGGGAGATGCGCGGGCTTTGCGCCGCAGGACGCCGAGGGAGATGCGCGGGTTTTGCGCCGCGGGGTCGTACGTGCCAGGGTCGTGCGTGCCGGGGTCGTCTACTGCTGCGACTCGCCCCCGCACATCACGTCGTGCGCCGCGTCGAGCGCGTCGATGAGCGGCGTGAGGCCGTCGAGGTTGGCGCTCATGTCCGTCATCACCGCAAAGACGTACGGCCCGCTCTCCGAGAAGACCACGCCCGCGTCGTTGGTGGCCACGAGCTCGCCGTTGTCGGGAAACCACCCTGGCTTGGCCCACACCTCGCACTCGTCGCGCAGGAGCGCCCCCGCCGGCGTGTAGTTGGTGCGCGCGAGGTAGCCGGCCAGCTCGGCGCCGCCCGCCTCGCCAGACGTCCCAAAGCGGTAGATCTCCTGCCAGCACGCGGCCAGCTCGCCTGCGGAGATGTCGGGGTAGTACCAGATGGAGCCGTCGTAGGCCGCCTCCGTCGCGCCGTGCGCGCCCAGCCACGCGCCAAACGCCGGCATCCCGTACGCCCCGATGAGCGCCTCGTAGTCCTCGTTGGACGAGTTCACGAGGCAGCGCTCCATCACGTCCGCCATCCCGCCCGAGCCGCCGCTCGTCTCGCACACCATTGCGCAGTAGAGGGCCTTGATGGAGCTTGCCGGGTAGAGGCGCTCGTCGGCGTTGTAGGAGATGCTTCGGCCCGTCTGCAGGTCGACCAGGGACACGCCCACGGAGTACCCCTGGTTGCGAAGCGCCGCAATCTCGGCGTCTACCTGCGCAAATGCCTCCGTGGCGAGAAACCCGTCCGGCGCAGTCACGCTTACGCCGCTCTCGGACGTGGCGGAAACGACGGGCGCGTCGGCCAGGAGCTCGGCCTCGGTGGGCTCCGGCTCGGGCGCGGGCTCCGGCTCGGCCGCCGGCTCTGCTACGGGGTCGGTGATCTCCATCGGCTCTGGCTCCGAAACGTCCGCGTCCCGCGACCGCCCGTCGGGCGCAACGCCCTGCCACACGGCAAACGCCCCTCCCGCCACCACGGCGAGAAGAACCACCGACACCACAACGACGCGCGCCCTCATGGCAACCTCCCCACGACGGCTCCATTCTGCCACGTGGGATCGTGCGGGTACGCGATCTTCTCGCCGGCGAGCGCTAGTAGCCCGGGATCGTCATCGTCTCGTCGTAGAGCAGCTCGGAGCTGCCCCCGCACAGTTCCCCGTGCGCCGCGTTGATCGCGTCCACCAGCGGCAGCAGGCCCTCGAGGTCGGAGTTCATGATGGTCATCACCACGATCACGTATGGCCCGCAGTCGGAGAAGACCACGCCCGCGTCGTTGGTCGAGGTGAGGTCGTACTCGTCGGTGGGATACCAGCCGGGCTTGGCCCAGACCTCGAACTCGTCGCGCAGGAGGGCGCCGAGGGTCGTGTAGTTGGTTGCCGCGAGCGCGTCCACGAGCTCGTCGGACCCGTCCTCGCCCGGGGTCCCGAAGCGAAAGATCTCCTCCCAGACCTCGGCCAGCTCGCCCGCCGAGATGTCGGGGTATCCGTACTCGCGCGCCTGCGCGGAGGCCTCCGTCGCGCCCGCGTGCTCGAGCCAGTCCCCGAACGCGTCGAGCCCGTAGGTGTCCCGCAGCAGCTCGTACGCCTCGTTCGAGGAGTTGACCAGGCACTCCTCGAGCGCCCACGAGAGCTCGCCCGCACCGCCGTACTCCTCGCAGACCATCGCGCAGTACGCGGCCTTGATCGAACTCGCGGGGTAGAGCCGCTCGTCGGCGTTGTACTCGATCGAGTGGCCCGTCTCCAGGTCAAGCACCACGATTCCGAGGTTAACGTCCTGCTCCTCAAGCTCCGCCACCTGCTCCTCGAGGTAGGCGAGCTCCTCCGACCCCAGGAACTCCTTCGGCTCCGTCGCGACCGTCTTCGCATGGCGTTCCTCTCGCTGTGGTGGAGTCTCGATTATCTGCCCGGAGGAGCTCGCAGACCGATAAGACTTCTTTCAGAAAACGCATTACGAACTGCTCACTTATAAATCTGTAAGCAACCTGAACTCAGCTTGGCCCACGAGCGCCGCGCGCCGCGTCCCGGATGGGAGGCAGGGTTGAAGTCGGGTTGTCAGTGGTTTTTCTGGGACCCACCGAGTAGCGCAGGGGTGTGGCCTCACAGCGCCGCAGGTAGACAAACGGCACCTTTGAGGTAGTACATGACGGGTCCGGAAAAACCACTGACAACCCAATTCCGGGTGCCTCGGGCCGCCCGCCGTCGCCTCCGGCGCTCCGTGAAGAACTTGTGCCGAGCGCATCCGTGTCAAGTTTCTGCACAGGTTGTGCAATACTACGCAGGCTGTGAAGAAACGGGGCAACGCGCCCCGGACACGACGAAAGGCATCGCGCCACATGCAGGAATGCGTGCTCAGCACCGACCGCCGGAGCGTGCGCACCAGACGCGCCCTGCGCCAGGCCCTCGCGGAGGAGATATGCTCCACCGGGGACCTCTCCCGCGTCACCGTCACGGCGGTGACCGAGCGCGCCGGCGTCACCCGGCGCACGTTCTACTCCCACTTCCGTGACATCCCCGACCTCGTGAACCAGATCGAGGAGGAGACGCTCTCCGAGCTGCGCGCCCCGCTCGCGCGCCTGGCGGCGTGCCACCTCGACGACCTGCGCCGCGCGCTCGACCACGGCGACCCGGCCCCGGGCGCCCCCGAGCTGCTCTCCGCCGTCCGCGAGCGCCGCGACTACCTGCGCGCGCTTCTCGGCAACGGGGGAGACCCGGCCTTCGCCGAGCGCATCAAGGCGCTCGCCCACGAGGTCATCGGAATGCGCGCGCTCGACGGGCTCGACCTGCGCGCGCTCGGCCCCTTCTTCGACTACTACCTCACCTTCGCGATCTCCGCCGAGGTGGGCGTGCTGCTGCGCTGGCTCGAGTCGGGCTGCCGCGAGAGCGTGCCCACGATGGCGCGCCTCATGACGGCCCTCATGTTCGTGCGCCCCGGCGACCTCTACGACAACCCCATCGACCTCGACATCCCGAGCTTTGCCCTGGCTGCCATGTGCTCCGAGGAGGAAAACTAGATGACCGACAAGACCGCCGCTTCCATCCAGGCCGAGAAGGACGCCCGCAAAGCCCTGGAGCTCACCCAGGACGGTGCCGAGCTCTCCCCGGCGCACCGCACGGACTTCAGCCACGCGCACCTGCGCCTGGGCATCGACGTGGGGTCCACCACCGTCAAGCTCGCCGTCATCGACGACAACGACAACCTCGTCTACGCCAACTACGAGCGCCACCACACCGACATCCGCGCCACGGCCAAGGAGCTCTTCGCCCGCGCGCGCAAGGTGATCGGCTCCGCCCCGATGCGCGTCTCCATCACCGGCTCGGGCGGCATGCTGCTCGCCAGCTGGCTCGACCTCGAGTTCGTGCAGGAGGTCATCGCCTCCAAGCGCGCCGTGGAGACCCTCATCCCGCAGACCGACTGCGCCATCGAGCTCGGCGGCGAGGACGCCAAGATCATCTACTTCGACAATGGCATCGAGCAGCGCATGAACGGCACCTGCGCCGGCGGCACGGGCGCCTTCATCGACCAGATGGCGAGCCTGCTGCACACCGACGCCGCCGGCCTCAACGAGCTCGCCAAGGGCGCGACGCAGATCCACCCGATCGCCAGCCGCTGCGGCGTCTTCGCCAAGTCCGACGTCCAGCCGCTGCTCAACGAGGGCGCCCGCCCGGAGGACATCGCCGCCTCCATCTTCCAGGCCGTTGCCAACCAGACCGTCTCGGGCCTCGCGTGCGGCCATCCCATCCGCGGCCACGTGGCGTTTCTCGGCGGCCCGCTCCAGTACCTCTCTGAGCTCCGCAAGCGCTTCTACCTCACGCTCAACCTCGACGACGAGCACATCATCGTGCCGGAGAACGCCCACCTCTTCGTGGCCACCGGCGCGGCGCTCGCCGGCGAGTCCGACAAGTACGTCACCTTCGACGAGGTCATCGCCGCGCTCGAGGGCCTGCACGACGTCCAGGGCTCCGAGGTCGAGCGCCTCGACCCGCTCTTCGAGACCGAGGAGGACTACCGGGAGTTCAAGGAGCGCCACGACGCCCAGGTGGTGCCCAAGGGCGAGCTCGCGAGCTACCACGGGCGCGTGTTCATCGGCATCGACGCCGGCTCCACCACGATGAAGGCGGCGGTGGTCGGCGAGGGCGGCGAGCTGCTCTACACCTGGTACGGCAACAACAACGGCGACGTCCTCGGCACCGCCCGCACCATCATGGACGACATCTACGAAAAGATGCCCTCCGACTGCGTGATCGGCCACGTGACCACCACCGGCTACGGCGAGCAGATCCTCATCGAGGCCCTGCGCGCCGACTCCGGAGAGATCGAGACCGTCGCCCACCTGCGCGGCGCCAAGGCCTTTGTCCCGGACGTCGAGTTCATCCTGGACATCGGCGGCCAGGACATGAAGTGCCTCCAGGTCAAGGACGGCGTCATCGAGCACATCATGCTCAACGAGGCGTGCTCCTCGGGCTGCGGCTCCTTCATCGAGAGCTTCGCGGTGTCCATGAACATGTCCGTGCAGGAGTTCGCGGCCGCGGCCGTGGGCGCCAAGAGCCCCGTCGACCTCGGATCGCGCTGCACCGTCTTCATGAACTCCCGCGTCAAGCAGGCCCAGAAGGAGGGCGCGACCATCGGCGACGTGGCGGCCGGCCTGTCCTACTCCGTCATCAAGAACGCCCTGTTCAAGGTCATCAAGCTGCGTGACTTCGACGAGATCGGCACGTACTGCGTGGTCCAGGGCGGCACCTTCATGTCCGACGCCACCCTGCGCGCCTTCGAGCTGCTCACCGGGCGTGACGTCATCCGCCCGGACATCGCCGGCACGATGGGCGCCTACGGCGCGGCCCTTCTCGCCCGCGACCGCGCCGGCGCGTACGGAACCTCCACGCTGCTCTCCCGCGAGGACATCGACAACCTCAAGGTCAAGCACACCAACGTCCACTGCGGCCGCTGCTCCAACAACTGCCTGCTGACGATCAACGACTTTGGCGGCGGGCGCCGCTTCATCACGGGCAACCGCTGCGAGAAGGGCGCGGGTGGCTCGCGCGCAAAGAAAAACGACGCCCCCAACCTCTTTGACTTCAAGAACAAGCTGCTCTTCGACCGCCCGGTGCTCTCGCCCGACGAGGCCCCGCGCGGTACGGTGGGCATCCCGCGCGCGCTCAACATGTACGAGAACTACCCGTTCTGGCACGCGTTCTTCACCAAGCTGGGCTTCTCGGTCGTTCTCTCCGACCAGACCTCGGCGGCCACCTACGACGCCGGCATCGAGTCCATGCCGTCCGAGAGCGTGTGCTACCCGGCCAAGCTCTCCCACGGCCACATCATGAACCTCATCGAGAAGGACCCGGACTTCATCTGGATGCCCTGCATCCGCTGGGAGCGCCAGGAGGACGACGGGGCGACCAACCACTACAACTGCCCGATCGTCATGAGCTACCCGCAGGCCCTCGGCCTCAACGTCGACGAGCTGGGCGCGGGCTCCAAGATCGAGTACCTCTCGCCGTTCATCCCCTACGACAAGAAGAAGGAGCTCAAGCGCCGCCTCTACGAGCTCGTGAGCGAGCAGCGCGAGAAGGACGCCGCCGAGGGCCGTGGCCGCGTGCGCGGCGAGCACATCACCCGCGCCGAGATCGACGCCGCGGTCAACGCCGCCTGGGAGGCCGACCTCGAGTTCAAGGACGCCATGCACCGCGCCGGCGACGAGGCGCTGCGCTGGATCGAGGAGCACGACGCCCACGGCATCGTGCTCGCCGGGCGCCCCTACCACAACGACCCGGAGATCAACCACGCCATCCCGTCGCTCGTGCACTCCTTCGGCTTTGCCGTGCTCACCGAGGACTCCGTCGCGCACAAGATGGCGCCGGAGCGCCCGATCCGCGTGATCGACCAGTGGATGTTCCACAGCCGCCTGTACCGTGCGGCGCGCTTCGTGGCGTCCCGCAACGACCTCGACCTCATCCAGCTCTTCTCGTTTGGCTGCGGGCTCGACGCCCTCACCACCGACCAGGTCCAGGAGATCCTCGAGGCCTCCGGCAAGATCTACACCGTGCTCAAGATCGACCAGGTGTCCAACCTGGGCGCCGCGCGCATCCGCATCCGCTCGCTCATGGCCGCCCTCTCGGAGCAGCGCGAGGAGCTGCGCCGCGCCGCGAGCCAGGGCAGGGTCCACGAGGTCGAGCCCGTGGGCGTGCGCCAGGCGGACGGCTCGCTCGAGCGTGCCCGTCACACGCAGGAGGGCCGCGTGCCCGTCTACCGCGAGGCCGCGAGCGCCGCGTTCGAGAAGGTGCGCTACACCGAGGACATGCAGAGGGCCGGCTACACCATCCTCGTCCCGCAGATGGCGCCGATCCACTTTGACCTGCTCGAGGAGCTACTCAAGAGCGCCGGCTACAACGTGGTGCTGCTGCCCTCCGTTGACCAGGGCGCCGTGGAGGCGGGCCTCAAGTACGTCAACAACGACATCTGCTACCCGTCCATCCTCGTGACGGGCCAGATCATGGAGGCGGTCCTCTCCGGCAAGTACGACCTCTCGCGCCTGGCCGTCATCATCACGCAGACCGGCGGTGGCTGCCGCGCCACCAACTACATCGCCCTCATCCGCAAGGCGCTCAAGGACTCCGGCCACCCGGACATCCCGGTGATCTCCCTCACCGCCGCGTCCGGCCTGGACGAGAAGAACCCCGGCTTCAACATCTTCAAGCAGCCGGACGTGCTCATCAAGGCCGTCAACGCCCTGCTCTACGGCGACCTCATCATGCAGCTGCTCTACCGCGTGCGCCCCTACGAGGCGGAGGCCGGCGCGGCCGACGCGCTCTACGACCGCATGATGGCGGAGGCCAAGGGCACGATCGTGGCCGGCGGGCGCAAGCGCTTCTACGACCTCTGCCAGCGCACCGTGGACGCCTTCGAGGCGCTGCCGCTCGTGAACGACCGCTCCAAGCCGCGCGTGGGCGTGGTCGGCGAGATCCTCGTCAAGTTCCACCCCACGGCCAACAACCAGGTGGTCAAGGTCATCGAGCAGGAGGGCTGCGAGGCCAACGTGCCGGGTCTCGTGGACTTCTTCCTCTTTGGCATGACCAATGCCATCAACACCAACGCCGAGCTCGGGACCAAGGCCACGAGCCGCCTCTCGCACATGGCCGGCATCAAGCTCATCGAGGGGATGCGCGAGCCCATCAACCGTATGCTGGAGAAGACCACGCGCTTCCAGGCGTACCCCGACATCTTCGAGCTGGCCTCCAAGGCCGAGCAGGTGCTCTCCCTCTGCAACACGATGGGCGAGGGCTGGCTGCTCACGGCCGAGATGTGCGACCTCATCGAGACCGGCACGCCCAACATCGTGTGCTGCTCGCCGTTTGCGTGCCTGCCCAACCACGTGGTGGGCAAGTCGGTCATCAAGCGCCTGCGCCAGATGCACCCCGAGAGCAACATCGTGGCCGTTGACTACGACCCCGGCGCCTCCGAGGTGAACCAGCTCAACCGCATCAAGCTGATGATCAGCGTGGCGAAGGCGAACCTTGCCGACAAGGAGGCCGAGGCGAAGAAGGCGCGCGACCGGTTCGTGGACGCCGGCCGCCCCCAGGCCGTCCAAGAAGAAGCCGGCGCGCTGGAAATCGAGACGGAGCGGGCATAAGGAAGTTCGAAGGACGGGCCGAGAGGCCCGTCCTTCGTGGAACCGCTATCGGTTTACCAGCCGATAGCGTACATGAGGGCTGTTCATCGCTCCGGTTGGAGCAAGCACTCCCCGTTCGACGAGATCCGCTACACGTTTTCTGATCGTGGGCCTTGAGCGCTTGAGTTCTTCCATCAACTCGCGCATGCTCACCGATTCTTGTGCTGCGGCAAGCTCCACGATGGCGTACTCGAGCCTTTCAGGTCGCGTGCCTGCAATCTTCGGGATATTCGATTCGTCATCCGCGCTCTGGATGGGGAGCCGTATCCCTTCGCTCTCCGGTACGATGAACGCGCGCGAATCGGAAGGCTCCCATTCGTTTCTGAAAGTCAGGCAGAAGCGCGTCAGCGAGTCGTACGGCTCGGGGTCTGGTTTCCCGGCGCGTCGCACCTCGTCGTTGATGACGAAAAAGCCTGTGCCGCGTCGCTCCGCAACGTAACCGTCGGGAGCTGTTGGATGGTTGAGAGCTCGAGGAGTGCTTTCTAGGATATTGGAAAGGTACTGGTTTCTGTACGATCCGGCTGCATGCTTTTCTCCCAGATCGCTCACGGTCATGGTGCCGTACAGACCGCCGGGATTGATGATTTCCAGACGGTCTGCATACAGGTCGACTGCTACGGAGGTTCCCTGCGCATTGGGCGAGTAGTCGCGATGCATGAGCGCGTTCGCGATGGCCTCGCGAACGGCAGGGGCAGGATAATCGGGCACATCGTAACGAAACGTCCCTTGAATGCGGCTTCCTGTGCGCATGTTCTTGGTTACGGCTGCGACGGCGTCTTCGATCATGTCGGGAATAGGTCCGACGCAGGTGAACGAATCGACGAAGCGCCGCGTGCCGGGAAGAGTTTCAGCTTTGATTCTGCCAGGATAGGATGTGAAGGTCACGACGAGGCATGGATAGAATTCTTGAGGGTACGTTCCTAAAGCGAG